>Ga0126383_10003363_pt1 | contig 10576 bp, 8 predicted proteins | sample PanSoiMetPlot_35_FD_96882 | JGI IMG/M metagenome (GOLD analysis project Ga0126383, IMG submission 96882) | Tropical forest soil microbial communities from Panama - MetaG Plot_35 | ecosystem: Environmental > Terrestrial > Soil > Tropical forest > Bulk soil | place: Panama | collected 2016-02-17
ACCGGAGTTACCTTCCGCCTCTGGGCTCCGGGCGCCAAGCGCGTGGAGGTGGTGCTCGATCGCGCCCACCCGATGCAGGCACAGGCGCAAGGTTGGTATCAAACCACGATTCCGCACGCGCGCGCCGGCACGCTTTACAAATATCGAATCGATGGGGAACTGGAGGTTCCCGATCCGGCTTCGGACTTCCAGCCGCAGGATGTATTCGGGCCGAGCGAGGTCATCGACCACGACCGGTTCGAGTGGCGGATGAACGACTGGGGCGGCCGACCCTGGGAGAATACTGCGATCTTGGAGCTTCACGTCGGCACGTTCACCCCCGGCGGCACGTTTCGCAAAGCAATCGACAAGCTCGACCACGTGGTTGATGCCGGGCTGACTGCAATCGAACTGATGCCCGTTGCCGATTTCGCGGGACGTCGGAATTGGGGTTATGACGGTGTCCTGCTTTATGCGCCGGATAGCGCCTATGGGCGGCCCGACGACCTGCGCATGTTGGTGGACGAAGCGCATGCGCGCGGGCTCATGGTTTTCCTGGACGTCGTCTACAACCATTTTGGCCCGGAAGGTAACTACCTTCATCGTTACGCGCCGGCATTCTTCGCCTACGCTCACACGCCGTGGGGACATGCCATCGATTATCGCGTCCCGGAGGTGCGCGCCTTTGCGATCGGGAACGCCTTGCATTGGCTTGAACGGTATCGATTCGACGGCCTTCGGCTCGACGCGGTTCACGCTATTGTGGAACCTGGAGAGCCATCGATCCTGCATGACCTAAGCCGCGCGGTCGGCCAACTCGCTGCTGCGACAGGCCGATTGATCCACCTCGTTCTCGAGAACGATGATAACCGTTCGAGCCTGCTCGACCCGCTAACCCATCCCCCGCGAGGCAGGTACCGCGCGCAATGGAACGACGACTATCACCACGCTTGGCATCGCCTGCTGACCGGAGAGGAGGAAGGCTACTATCAGGATTACGCAGCCGATCCGCGCCGTCACATCGCGCGGGTGCTCTCGTCGGGCTTCGCTTATCAGGGCGAGCCCTCCCCGCACCGAAACGATCGAAATCGAGGCGAGGCATCGGGCAGCTTGTCGCCGCTGGCGTTCGTCAATTTTCTGCAGAATCACGATCAGATCGGCAACCGTCCACTTGGTGATCGTCTTGCGATCCATACCGGCGAGCCTGCGCTCACGGCGGCGCTCGCGATCACGCTGCTTGCCCCCATGCCGCCGCTCTTGTTCATGGGCGAAGAATGGGGAGCAACCCAGCCGTTTCCTTTCTTTTGCGATTTCCAAGGACCACTCGCGGACGCGGTGCGCAAAGGTCGGCGAAAGGAGTTCGAGCGCGCTTATGCGGAGTTGAGCTTCGCAATTCCAGATCCGCTTGAAGAGGCAACATTTCGTTCGGCCGTGCTCGATTGGCACGCGTCGGCAACCCGCAATGGCCGCAAACGGCTCGCCCTGATCCGCAATCTTCTGGCAACTCGCCGGCAGGAGATCCTGCCGCGGCTCGTCGGCACAAAATTCGCCGTTGGGCGCTGCGACGGGCCTATCTTGACGTCTGATTGGTCGCTCGCCGGCGGTCAGACGCTGCGACTACTTGCCAATTTATCCGACGCCGAGGCCAAACCGCCCCGCGCCTTTCGCCCGCTGCGATCGATCTGGGGCGGAGAGCTGCCGGCAGAGCTGCCGCCGTGGTCGGTGTTTTGGAGCATCGGAGCCGGATGATGCCGCCCTCCGTCCCGCTCGCCACGTACCGTCTCCAGCTTACGCCGCAATTCGGGTTCGACCAGGCGGCCGCGCTGGCGCCCTATCTCAAGGAACTCGGCATCAGTCACCTTTATGCTTCGCCATTTCTCAAAGCACGGTCGGGCAGTCCGCATGGCTATGATGTAGTCGACCACAATTCGTTTAATCCCGAACTCGGCGGCGCGGATGCGTTTCGTCGCCTTTGCGTAGCACTCCGGCGGGCGGATATCGGCCTCATTCTCGACTTCGTGCCCAACCACATGGGCGTTCATTACGCCGACAATCCCTGGTGGCTCGACGTCCTGGAATGGGGGCCGAAATCCCCTTGGGCCGCTTCGTTCGATATCGATTGGCACACGCTGCCTGCGCATCCTGGCGGCGGAGTGCTGATCCCGGTTCTCGGACGCTCCTACGACGAAGCGTTGGAGGGCGGCGAAATCGAGCTACGCTACGACGCAACCGAGGGTAGCTTCTCCGCCTGGTATTTCGAGCATCGGCTGCCCATCGCTCCCAACCGCTACAGCGAGATTCTGCAGAAAATCGTGGCAGAGGCAGGCGCGAGCGAGGAGGTCGCAGGCCGCAAGCTGCTGGAATGGGCCGAGCGCTATCGCGGGCCGCATAATCCTCCGCGTGAGACGGCGCCAATCTTCAAGGCCGAGCTGGCTTCAATTGCGGGCGCAGGCGAGGTGATCGAGCGCGGGCTGCGGGCCTACCGCCGGGCGGCTGACCGGCCGGATACCATCCTCGCCTTGCACCACTTGCTCGAGCGTCAGCATTATCGGCTCGCGCATTGGCGGCTTGCCGGAAGCGAGATCAACTACCGGCGTTTTTTCGACATCAACACGCTGGCTGGACTGTGCGTCGAAGATCGCGGCACATTCGACGGGATTCATGCTCTTGTGCAGCGCCTCATCGCGGATGGGTCGTTGCATGGATTGCGCCTCGACCACATCGACGGCTTGCGTGATCCGCATCAGTATTTTCGGCGGCTACAACGGCTGATCGAGCGGCACCGGCCGGAAAAGAACGCACCGTTCTATGTGGTGGCCGAGAAGATTCTCGCCGATGGGGAGAGACTGCCGCGCTTTGCTGCAGTTGCCGGAACCACGGGATACGAATGGCTCAATGTCATCTCGCGGCTTCTGCTTGACAATCCCGGCCTGGCCACGCTGGAGCGTACCTGGCGCGACGTAAGCGGTGATGAGCGCAGTTTCGATGCCGTTCTCATCGACGCCAAGCGACGCGTGATTGCAAACATTTTGGCCAGCGAATTTACCGTGCTGACGCGGTTGCTTGTGCGCATTGCTGCCGGCCACTACACGACGCGGGACTATGCGACTGAGCGTTTACGGGCTGCGTTCGAGCTGTTCATTCTGCATTTCCCGATCTACCGCACCTATGTCACTGCGTCTGGCCCAAGCCGCGAGGATCGCGCAATCATCGAAGGCGCCATAGCCAAGGCCCGCGATGATTGGTTTGGCCCCGACCTCGGTATTTTCGATTTCCTGCGCGATGTGCTCACTCTCGATTTAGTTGCTCCTGGTCGCTTAGGCCACAGCATCGCGCGCGCCCGCCGCTTCGCGTTCAAGGTTCAGCAGTTTACCGGTCCGATGATGGCGAAGTCTCTGGAGGATACCGCGTTCTATAGATTGCATCGACTATTGGCGCTCAACGAAGTCGGCGGTAATCCTGCCGCGAATGCGTTGTCCGTGGACAGCTTTCACGAGCGCGTACAGGAACGCGCCGCGAAATTGCCGCGTGGCCTGACTGCAACTGCAACTCACGACACCAAACGCGGCGAGGACGCACGGGCGCGCCTGCTCAGCCTGTCGGAGCTCGCCGACGAATGGACACGAAGCGTGCACCAGTGGCGGCAGCTCAACGCCAAGCTCGTGGTCTCTTCGGGTGCCTCGCGCATCCCGTCGCCGGCGCACGAATATATGCTCTATCAAGCGCTGCTCGGCGCCTGGCCGCTCACCGGCGTCCAGGCGGATTTCGTCGAGCGGATGAAGGGCTATGCTGTCAAAGCCGCGCGCGAGGGCAAACAGCAGACGAGCTGGCTCGCCCCCAATGAACGTTACGAGTCCGGCCTCACGGACTTTATAGGGCGCCTTTTCGATCGAGAGCGTTCCACGAACTTCATCGACAGCTTCGACGCATTTGCGCGGCGTGCAGCGCTGATTGGGGCGCTTAACAGCTTCGCCCAGCTGCTCCTGAAGGCAACAATGCCAGGTATTCCCGATTTCTATCAGGGCACAGAGTTCTGGGATTTGTCGCTGGTCGACCCCGATAACAGGCGAGCCGTTGACTTCGCGGCACGCGCATCCGCGCTCGCATCGATTGGGGAAGCGGCGGATTGGCCGGCGCTGGCGAGGACATGGCAGGACGGCCGAATCAAGTTCGCGCTGATGCGCAAGCTTCTCGCGCTACGACGTGGACTTCCCGATCTCTTCACCCATGGCGGCTATCGTGCGCTCGAAGTCGTCGGTCCCAATCGCCGCGAGATCGTCGCGTTCGCTCGCGTCGGCGAGCGAGGTGCTGTCATCGTCGTAACCGGACGGCTGTTCGGCCGCGCAACGCAGAAAGGGGTGAGATGGCCGCCTGCGCAAGCCTGGAATGCGTCCGTCTTGGCCGAAGGCTTTTCGCACATGCGCAACGTGTTGTCCGCCGGCAAAACGATAGCGGGACCAAGACTGGCAGCTGCCGACTTGTTCGATGTTCTGCCACTCGCGGTGGTGCAAGCCCAGTACACGCCAGCGCGGCGCGAGCGACCAAAGGCCAGGGTGAGCATCGCCGCAAAATGAGCGCGCGGTGTTTCGATGTTGGGAGGCCGTCCGGGATCTCTTAGAGCCGGACGGCCTCGCGGACGTCGTGCCGACCGACCAAGGGTCGGTTCCCTCCTTCCGCCGAATCACTCTCTACGCAAGAGCACTGATTCGGGCAACCATCTTGCCTGCCTCTTGAGGCCCGCCCCGACTCGCGAGGCTCTCGAACAGGCCCTATTAAAAGTCATTTTATGTGCTCTTCGATGAGCGGAAGATACCTGTTGGACCAGTATGGATAGAGATCTCCATCGAGTGCGCGTTGGAGATTTTCTGCGCTAACCTGCTTCACGAAAGTGCCGTCGCCATCACTGATGGAGAATTACGCTTTGTGGATAGAACCACTCCGATTCGACCTGGTCTATGTCTTTTAAGGTCGGTAGGCATATCAATTCAGGAGGCGGGAAATTTGTTATGCATACTAACTTGATGTTCAATGCCGCCGCCAAGTGCATCGGTCCGGACATTATCCCGATAAAATATTTTGTACTTGATATCACCTCGATTGTTTCACTTAGCGAAAGACCTGTGTAATCGACGGCCCCTTTTATTCCGCAGGAGCGCTTACCTAGTTCAACGAACTCGAATTCGCGTCGCGCCGCGATCAATGGTTCAATCGCCTCTCTGCTCGAATTCGATAGAATGCGAGCATCTGGACGAATGTGCCGCCTTTGTCATTCTGCTTGGCCGCCGGCCTCAAAATGCAGCGCTATTCTTGGCAGCGTCATTCTAGTTGGAAGTTCGATGCAGCCGCGGGGTTCAAGTTCGATCGGAAGCCCGTAGGCGCGCCGCAATCTTTGAATGAGATGGCCATTCCCAAGATCGAAGGAATGATAAAGCACGTCAGCAATCGCACAGAACGGTGTCAGGCGCGGTTTGTAGTATGGATTGAAACTCATGATCGTTTGAAAGTGTTCGCTCGGCGAAAATACGCTCATGAACCTGTTAGTCTGATTTCCGGCCCGTGGTAGGTCACTCAAGACGACTGCATCCCCGAGCCCAAACGAACTGGTTGCGAGTGTTATACTGTTCAATACCATTGGCAGTGGGGGCTTCGCGCGGGCATTGCGCTGTGAGTAATGGGCGATAATTTGTGATTCATCGATATGACGCGGCAAGGGGGTCTAACATGTCAGTGACGGCGGCCTTGTTTGCCGAGCAAGACCAGACCAAAGATCTGCTGGAGTCCGTTAGGCCGTCTATGAAGAGACGCCCTCCTCCTCCCAAGGCCAGGAGGGCGCCGTCGCGCTCAAGTGGTGTCGCAAAGTTAAGCCCCGCCAAGGGTGACAATCCATTCGGCAACTTAGAGTACAAGAGATCTATAACGAGCCGCCCATACGCGAGCACTTCTTTGCCGTTGTCCTGATAATTTCGGGATACGAAATAGCTTACCGGCCAACGGTCTATGAATTCTAGGACCCCATTACCAGCTTCTTGCGCTATTGCCTCCAGTCCACGAAAAAAAGCGCCGGCAGCGCTTAACGGACCAAAAGTCAGCTCGCGTTCGCGGTGCTTTTGCCATGCCTGCATCAGACGTGTGACACGCCGACACTTCAGGCGTTCGGCAATTCCACCGCCCGCGCGATCTGCCGGTGGGTCGTCGAAAAGGAGTTCAAAACGACCCATTTTACTTCGCTCGGCGTTCATACCACTTCCTCGCCGGCGCGACATCGACCAAGGGATCAGACCGCGGACTCGCGCTTCTTTGTCGTTCCTGTACTGAGTTACGGGCGCGCGGAATGCGTCATTACCCGATCGCCTCCGGCGCCGCAATGCGGGTCATGGTGTGATGCAACGCGAGAGGCCGGATTTCGGAGCCTGTTCGGGAACATTTCGAACCCGTATTGCGCGGTCCCGTGTGCGTGCTCACGCTGAGCGGCTAAGCTCGGCGATGAAGCAGATGCTCGATCCACAGCAGCAGCGCATTGGCAAGCGCCGCAAATGCAAACAGCACGACTGCAACCGCGATCATCTCCTCGGCCTGCAAAAGTTGCATTGCATTGATGATCAAAAATCCCAATCCGTGCTTGGCGGCAAACATCTCGGCGAGAAGCACGCCGAGCAGCGTTAGGGTGAAGCCGATCCGCAGCCCCGCGACGACCTCCGGCAGCGTTGCCGGGAAAAGCATCGTGAGAATGGTTTGCCATCGCGATAGGTGCAGGGTTCGCGCCGACTTCAGATAAACCGGCGGAATGTTTCGGATCGCGCTCATGGTCAAAAGCGCGACCGGAAGCACGCCGTGCATCGCCCCGAACGTCACCCGTCCGGACAGGCTCAATCCGAAGATCAGCAGCACCACGGGATAGAGCGTGACTTTCGGCAGCGTATAGAGCGAAATGAGGATCGGCTCGCCCACCGCCCCGGAAAGCCGATGAACTCCCATCCATACGCCGATCGCAAGCCCGATGCCGTAAGACAAGATCAGCGCGTAGAAAAAGCACACAAGCGTCGCCAAGGCATTTTCGGCAAATCGCTCACTCGGCAGGAGCTTGGCCAGGTAAGCGAGCGTCGGCACCGGACTGGGAAGCGCGGTCGCGCCGACGACTTGATGCAGCGCCTGCCATGCCAGCAGCAGCACGATCAGAATGATCACGGTATCGATAGCGCGGTTGGCCGTAGTCATGTCTTGCCGATTCCCCGTCGCTCCGCCCAGCGCTGATCAACCGCGTGCAGAAACATGTTCACGACGGTTGCGACGATGATCAACAGCAGCATCAGCGCGTACATCTGCCGATTATCGAAGTCGGTGTAGGCATCGGAAATCACACGCCCCAGCCCCGCGGGCGCAAGAATGAACTCGCTCGCGATGACGCCGATGAACGCGTAGCTGACCGCGAGCTTGAGGCCGGTGAAGAGATGGGGCGCCGCCGCCGGCAATTTAAGGAGCAGCGCCGTGCCGATCCGGCCCATGCGGTGGACGCGCGCCACCTTCGTGAGCACGTGCGGTATGCGGTCGAGCCCGTTCAGGGTCGCGATGATCATCGCCACAATCGCAGTCGCCACACCCATCAGTACGATCGGGATCGCGGACAACCCGAAGATCACGATCATGACGGGATAGAAGATGAAGATGGGCACTGCGTAATAGGTGGCAAAGAACGGATCGAGCGATTGGCGGACGCGCGGCAGCGCGTGGATGATGGCGCCAAGCGCAAAGCCTCCGATCACGGAGATGACGGCGGCCACCAGGACGATTCCGAAAGTGCGTGCGATCTGACCGTTGTCCTGTCCCGAGATCAGCAGGCGCGCGAGCGCGTCCGCCATTTCAGAGGGCGGGATCACGACGCGATGATCGATCAGGCCGAGCCGGCAGCAGACTTCGAGCAGTGCGATCGCAATCGCAATGACCGCAATCCTGATCCAGGCGACTCTGCTCATCCTGCGGCCATCGCGGAGTGCCCGAGCGATTTCATCGATTCGCCGCGCAGATTGTCCCATAACCGGCCAGTGATCTCACCAAACCCCGCGTCACTGACGATCTTGCTGTCGCGCTCGCGCGGCCAGCCCGTCACGACAATCTCGAGGAATTGGCCCGGACGAGCCGACATCGCGCCGATGCGGTCCGACAGCATGGCCGCTTCGTCAAGCGCATGCGTGATCAGGAGAATGGTTGCCCCGGTACGTCGCCACAGGCGCAGCACCTCGTCGCCCATGAGAAGCCGCGTCTGCGCATCGAGCGCCCCGAACGGCTCGTCGAGCAGGATAAGCCGCGGCTGAAGCACGAGCGTACGGGAGATGCAAACACGCTGGCGCATGCCGCCGGAAAGCTGCGCGGGATAGGCGCGGGCGAAGTCCGTCAATCCCATGAACGCCAGCACGTCGTCGACGCGGCGACGGATTTCCGCGGTGTCGACGCCGTTACGTCGCAGTCCGAAGGCGGCGTTGTCCCACACCGTCAGCCAGGGGAAGCTCGCGTCCTCCTGGAAGACAACGCCGATGCCGTCCGGCACCTTGCCGGCCACCGCCCGGCCCTCGAACGTTACTGTCCCCACCGTGGCTTGCTGCAGCCCAGCCAGCACCTCGAGCAGCGTGGTCTTGCCGCAGCCGGACGGACCGACGACGGCAAAGAACTCGCCGCGCTTGAGCTTTAGCTCGACCGGTCCGAGCGCATGAACCGCCGGCGTACCGGCGGCCCCCGGATAGACGCGCGTCACACCCGAGAGCGAGGCGTGGATGTCCTCACCCGGGGCCGCGACGCTCATTTCTGCAGATCAGACGGCAGGAAGGAGCTGTCGACGATCTTGGTCAGATCGACGTCCTTCTGCAGCATTCCCACGCCTTTCATTGCGTGCACCGTCTGCTCGAGTAACGGCATTTCGATGCGGCCTTCGCTCCAGAACTTCGCCTCCACGAGTTCTTTTACCATGATGCCGACCTCGTTCGCGGGCAGCGGTGCGTAGATTTTGCTGAGTATGTCGATCGCTTCGGCGGTGTGGTCGTAGATGAACTTGGTGCCTTCGCGGCGCGCCGCCTGGATACCGCGCAGCTTATCCGGCCATTCTTTCATTGCCTTGCCTGTCGCCATACCGAGCTGAGAGGGAATAAGCGGCAAATCTTTCGGGCGGACCAGCACGCGGTATTTGCTCTCGCCGCCGCGGGTGCGGAACAGAATGATTGGGATGGAGGTTGCGTCGACCACGCCGTTTTCCAGCGCGGTGAGCGCGCCGCTCAAACTGCCGAGCGCCGTCATCTGCACGTCGCCCTGCTTGAGCCCCGCCTTCTCCATCACCAGCACGCCCATCATCTCGCCGAGCGACTTGGGGTTGCTGATGCCGAATTTCTTGCCCTTGAGGTCGGCGGCAGCCTTGATGGGGGAATCGGGCATGACGATCAGCACCAGGTCGGCGAGCGATCGCGAGGTGATGCCGACGATCTTGACGTCTTGTCCCTGTTCGGCGGCGGCGATGACCGGGGCGGCGGTGACATCGCCGTAGCCAAGATCGCTGGCCATTGCGTTGCGCACCGAACTACCGCCGCCCGCGCCGGAGATGATCCCGGTGATGTCGAGGCCGTGATTTTTGAAGAAACCCTTCTCGAGCGCGATGCCGTAGGGCGCGCCGGAGGGGTCGTTCTTGTACTGGGTCACGAGGAGATCCGCCGCCTCCACCGGCGAGAGCGATGCAAGAGCAAGCGCCGCGATGATGATGCAGTGAACACGCATACCGTCCTCCGTCAGATAATCTCGGCCGCTTCCCGCTTGGTCCACCCTAACCCGCGCAGCCGCTGCTGCGTACGGAACTATTGCCGCAGGAGCGCGGGAAGTTCCCCGCGGCTGGGCTTTTTTACACCCCTCGTGGATTGGACTACCGGTGACCTCCTGAGACGACGATGGTCGTGTCGCTCATGCCCCTCTGTTTGACGAGGGCAAAGAGCGTGGCGGCGTTGGCGGGATGCAGCCTGATGCAGCCGTGGGAAGCGGGGCCACCGAGGCGACGGATCTCGTAACTGCCGTGGATCGCGTAGCCGCCGTGGAAGAAGATCGAATGCGGCATGGGCGAGTTGTAATACTCCTTCGAAAACCACGTTCTTTCCATTCGTTGCGGCCGATACGTGCCGCTCGGCGTGCCGTAGCCCGCCCGGCCGGTCGAGACCACCCAGCGGTAGCGCGGCATGCCATCGACGGAAACCAGCATTTGCTGTGTGCTTTTGTCGATCGAGATGACGACATTCGCGCGGGCAGCGCCTGCGCTCACGCTTAGTATCACGGCGGCAAAGGCGGCGCGCAGCAGCGCCCCCCTTGGCGCTTGCCGTCGTGCGCGAATAGGGGAGCTTCTCGAGATCGCCTTGGCGCGGGAATTCCGGTCCATGCCATAGCCCGTTTTCCGGCCATCCTAACACAACCCCGAGGTCCTCAATGGCGTGGACCGCGGGCTTCCGGTGCAGTAGGTGGAAGGCAGACGGGAAAGTTTATAGGGGCACAACACATGAAGGCTGTTTTCATTGAGCGGTATGGCGGCCCGACGGAGCTGAGATACGGCGAATTGCCGGACCCCGTTGCCGGGCCG
>Ga0126383_10003364_pt1 | contig 10574 bp, 8 predicted proteins | sample PanSoiMetPlot_35_FD_96882 | JGI IMG/M metagenome (GOLD analysis project Ga0126383, IMG submission 96882) | Tropical forest soil microbial communities from Panama - MetaG Plot_35 | ecosystem: Environmental > Terrestrial > Soil > Tropical forest > Bulk soil | place: Panama | collected 2016-02-17
GCACTGGCAGCCGCAAAGCAGCAGCTGGAAGTGGCCAAAGCCGATCAGCAGCATTATGTCGCGCTTAGCGACTACTCACGAATCACAGCGCCCTACGAAGGGGTGGTGACCTGGCGCTACGCCGATACCGGCGCGCTGGTTCAGGCTGGCACCTCAAGTTCCAGCGGGTTGCCAGTGGTCACTGTGGCAGAGATTAAGACCCTGAGACTACGTATTCCGGTTCCGGAGTCGCTCGCGGCCAAGGTTCGCGTTGGCGATTCCGTAGATGTTCACGTGCAGGCCACGGGCGAGCACTTCACCGGCACGGTGGCACGATTTACGAACGCGCTCGACACTGCCACCCGTACCATGCAAGTTGAGATTGATGTTCCCAATCCTAATTACCATCTGCGCCCCGGAATGTACGCCGACGTGCTATTGGCAGCGGGACGGCAGGTCGATGTTCTGACTGTTCCCATAAATGCTCTGCAGCGTAGCCAGAATTCAACCAGTGTCCTTGTTGTGAATGCGAGTGACCGCGTGCAGAAGCGCGAGGTCCAAACGGGTGTGCAGGACTCAAACAAAGTCGAGGTTATCTCTGGAGTCTCAGAAGGAGACCGAGTGATCGTCGGTAATCTTGCGAGCTATCGCGAAGCAGAACTGGTGCACCCCAAAAAGAGCACTCCTATGCCGGCCAATGCGGAGACGGAGTAATCATGCCTAGTTTCTCGATTCGTTATCCATTTTTCGTTTTGATGTTGTGCTTGATAATCCTGGTCGTCGGGGTGGCGGTTACGCTGCGCATGCCGGTAGACCTGTTCCCCGAAATCAAAATCCCAGTCGTCGTGGTCGCGACGTTCTATGGAGGCATGCCGCCGCAGCAGATCGAAGCCGATATCACCGATACCTTCGAGCGCTTCTTTACACTCGGCAGCAATATTGACCATATCGAATCGCGATCGCTTACAGGCGTGAGTCTCATCAAGGTCTATTTTCAGCCTGGGACCGATCCAGATGCGGCGGCGAGCGAGATTGCAAACCTGGCGATGGCCGACCTTCGCCGCCTGCCGCAAGGCACGTTGCCGCCCGTCGTATTGAAATTCGATGCCTCGAGCCTTCCGGTCTGCCTGGTTACCCTAAAAGGGGAGGGTTTGAATGAGACCGAGCTGCACGATCTCGGGCAATTCAACGTTCGCAACCAGCTGGCGAATGTTCCCGGTGCGTCCGTTCCTCAGCCTTATGGCGGCAAATATCGCCAAATCCAGTTCTACGTTGATCCCGTAAAGCTGGAAGCGGCACAACTCAGCCCCATGGACGTCGTCCACACCGTCAACGATGCCAACACCATTCTTCCCGCCGGTGACGTTCGCATCGGCCCGCGTGATTACAACATTTACAGCAACGCTCAGCTGCCGAATGTCCAGGCTATGAATGATATGCCCCTGAAAGCCATTGGCAATGGGGTCCTGCGTTTCGCAGATATTGGACGCGCTGAGGACTCGGCAGCGATCCAGTACAACATCGTCCGGGTGGACGGCCAGAAATCGGTCTACCTGCCGATTCTCAAGCAGGGCGGCAACAGCAACACCATCGCGATTGTTAATGGTGTTCGCGATCGAGTGAAAAAGCTGCTTGATATCCCTAAAAACCTCATTACCACTGTGGTTTTTGATCAATCACAATATGTGAAAACGGCCATCTCGAACGTTATTCGCGAGATCGTGATCGGACTGGTACTTACCGCAGCGATGGTGCTCATCTTCCTTGGCTCACTCCGCGGTACGATTTCTGTTTTGCTGTCCATCCCGCTGTCGGTGCTGGCGGCTTTTCTTCTGCTGAATGCCTTCGGCGGCACCATCAACACGATGGTCCTCGGCGGGCTGGCGCTGGTGCTCTCACGCGTCATTGACAACTCTGTGGTCGTGCTCGAAAACATCTTCCGTCACATGGAAGAAGGCGAAGATCCGGTTACCGCCTCGGAGCGTGGTGGACAGGAAGTATCACTGGCTGTTCTTGCGGCTACGTTTACCACTGCGATTGTGTTCTTCCCAGTCATCTTTCTAGCAGGCATCAGTCGCTACCTGTTCACGGCTCTAGCGATTGCAGTGGTTCTGGCTCTTGGGGCGTCATATTTGGTTGCGATGTCTGTCGTACCGCTGTTCTGTGCCCGGTTCATCAAGTCTGTTCACGGTTCCGTGGGGCATCATCCCCGCAAGAGCGGTTTTCAGCGGTTCGTCTCCACATTCAACTACAAATACGATCAGATGCTGATGCACTACGACCGCGCAGTTGGCAAAGTGTTGCAGTTGCCGGGCAGGACTGTGCTCGTCATCATGGGCGGATTGGTCCTCAGTCTTGCTCTTTTCCCCTTCCTCGGAGTGGCATTCTTTCCGCGCACTGACCCAGGACAGTTTGTGATCAACATTAAGGCACCGACCGGTACGCGTCTCGAACTGACGAATAAATACATAAGCCAAGTCGAGAATGATATCCGGCAGGCCATCCCGCAACATGATCTGAAGATGATAGTTGCGAATATCGGCGTGAATGCCGACCTGTCAGCGATCTACACCAGCAACAGCGCGCAGCACACCGCATTCGTACAAGTAAGCCTGAACGAAGACCACAGCCTTCCCACATTCACCTACATGAATCGCGTGCGGCGCAAGCTGTCGGCGGATCTGCCGGAGATTTCGACATACTTCCAGACGGGTGGTCTGGTTGACTCGGTCGTGAATGCAGGAATGCCTGCACCGATTGACATCCAGGTCGCTGGCAACAACCAGCAAGCGGCCTATGAGGTAGCTGCTGATATTGCTCATCGAGTGCGCGGCCTGCATGACGTTAACGACGTGTTGATTCCGCAGGACCTCGATTATCCCGGCATCGAGCTCAACGTGCGGCGCGAAATGGCGGCTCGGCTTGGGCTGTCAGCGAGTGATGTAATACGCAACGTTACCACCGCACTGAACTCCAACGGCATGATTGCGCCAGGCTACTGGGTGGATCCGCAGAGCGGCAACAACTACTTCCTCACAGTGCAGTACGAGAACAACAAGATCAACGCAATGACCCTCGAAGACTTCAAGCAGATTCCGCTGAAGGCCAAGAATGTTCCGGAGACCACAAATCTCGAGAACGTCGCCGATGTGAAGATGATCAACACGCCGACCGAGGTGGACCATTACCAACTCTTCCGCGTCATTGACGTCTATGTCTCGCCCAAGGGAGAGAGCCTGGGTGGCGTCTCGCGCGAAGTCGATAACATTGTTAGGAATACCAAGTTTCCGCCGAACGTTCGCATCGAAGTGCGCGGTTCGGTGCTGGCGATGCAGCAGTCGTTCAAGAGCTTTGGCTTCGGCCTGCTGCTGGCGGTTGTCCTCGTCTATCTCATACTAATGGCGCAGTTCGCCTCCTTCATTGATCCGTTCATCATTCTCTTGGCGATCCCACCTGGTGTGACCGGGGTCATTGTTTTCCTACTGCTCACGCACACCACCATGAACATCATGTCGCTGATGGGCGTGATCATGATGACGGGCATTGTCGTGTCCAACAGCATCTTGATCGTGGACGTGACGCGCATTTACCGCGGGAAGGGGATGCCGATTGCCGATGCAGTTGCCCTCGCCTGTCGCGTGCGACTGCGGCCGATCCTAATGACATCGCTGGCGACCATCTTGGGCCTGATCCCCATGGCGCTTGCACTGGAAGCGGGCAGCGAACAATATGCGCCGCTGGCGCGCTCGATTATCGGAGGCCTCGTTTTCTCCGTAATCGTCACCATATTCCTGGTTCCCGCGGCGTATCTGCTCATACATCGCAAAGAAGAGCAGCCGCAGTCGGAGGTGCAGGCTTGAGAAGCAAGACCGTCTCACTGTGGGTGATCCTTTTATCGATTTTGGTTTTTATCGGTACAGCTGAGTCCCAGAGCACAATGCCTGAAGCGCCCGCGCCTGTAGCGACTCAAGTGTCGAACACTCCGACGAGCCCGCACACCCAAACTGCACCCGCGACGTCGCCTGCACAGCCCACGGCTTCAGCAACGACGTTGCAACTTCCGGCGCCGCCCCAAGTGCCTACGTCCGGGCCGATGCAGCGCCTGACGGTCGAGCAGGCAGAAGCGCTGGCGTTGAAGAACAATCCACAGATATCGATATACCGGCTGCTTTCGTTGGCTTCCGGGCAAATTACCCGAGAGCAGCGAGCCGCATACTTTCCCGCCGTTTACGGCAGCCTGACCGCAGTTGGCGCAAAGGAAGGCAGCCGCATCGCCGCCGGGAATCTCAATAACCCGGTTGTCTATGAGAGAGCGGCTGAAGGCGTGACTTTGGCGCAGCTCATTACCGATTTTGGCCGCACCAACAACCTTGTCGCCGCGGCGGCCTTTCGCGCGAAAACCGCGGACATGAACGCCCTTGCCACCGCCGACCAGATAAAGCTTGCGGTTGATCAGGCGTTCTATAACGCGCTCCAAACATTTGCGCTGCAGAAGGTGGCCGAGCAGACGGTTGTCGCCCGCCAGCTTGTCGCCGACCAGATTACGACGCTTTACCAAAACAAGCTGCGTTCGCAACTTGATGTCAGCTTCGCGACAGCGAACCTGGCCCAGGCCAAGCTTCTGCTGATTGATGCGCAGAACAACTATCAGGCTGCACTGTCCACGCTGTCTTCGGTTCTTGGATACGCTGCGCAACAGCAATTTGAATTGGTGGATATTAGCCTCCCGTTGAACCCTCCGATGGATTCGGTGAGCCAACTTGTAGACCAGGCCTTCAGCAATCGTCCTGAAATCGCCGCGCAAGGCTATGAGGTGCAAGCTTCGCAGCACTTCCAAAAGGCGGAACGCGACTTGCTCTTTCCCACTGTTGCAGCGCTGGGAGTTGTGGGGCAGGTCCCCTACAGGCCAACGGTGAATGGTGTCCAACCATTCACCAGCTGGTATGGTGCCGTCGGGGTAAACGTCAATATTCCCATATTCAACGGATTTCTTTACCCAGCGCGATCGAAGGAAGCCTCGCTCAGGGCCCAAGCGTCGCAGGAGCAGTTGCGCGATTTGAAAGACCGCATTGCCAATGACGTCCGTACTAGTTGGCTAAACGCCATTACGGCGTACAACCGAATTGGCGTATCACAACAGTTTGTTGACCAGGCAAACATGGCGGTTAGCCTCTCAGAAACGCGATACAACCTCGGCCTCAGCTCGATCGTAGAACTTAGTCAGGCGCAGTTGCAGCAGACTGAAGCGCAAATCCAGTTCGCCGCCGCGAAATATCAATATCGCATCGCGCAATCGGTGCTGCGCTTCCAGGTGGCGGCACCCTAGAGTTGGACGATGAAACGGCGCAGGGTAAACGCCCAAAAGGATCATACCGAGACCGCATTCTTGATCGCTGCGGCTACGGCCTGCGCGGCCGTGATGGCAACCGAAATAATTTACAGCGCGGCAACAGATGTAGTTTTTTGGGACACTTGGCGCTTGCATCCGCTCTCTATCTTCATCGGTACTGTCAGCTTCGTCTGCTGTTTGTACAGCATGCAAGTTTTAAACCAGCGAAGGAGCCCGCTGGGATACCTGCTGCCGTATACGCCATTGTTGGGTGCTTCTGGGCTTAATCTCGCACTGAGGCGGAACAGCGTATGGCTGATTCCATTCGCAGTTGTCAGTGTTCTCTGGAGCCTTTTGCAAGTGCGTACATCCCGACATTAGAGTCGAGATCGGAATGAGATACTGTGTATTGACATCATGAGGTGTATACGGTTCTGGCATCGCGCGAATTATTGTTTTCAGGCGGAATAAGAATACGTAGACTTGGTTGCTCTCTGCGGCGCTGAGCCTTTTCGTTGGAAGCGTGGTCAAAGGAGCCGCCTAGGGTCAGCCCCCGAGAAACCAATCTACCGGGTCGGCCCCGCATCAAAGAAGGTTGGTATCGGCAGGCAACTGGAATCGTCAATCGTCTCCAAGTGAGGACTGGACTCCGAATAGACAAGCTGCTGACTCTGAATCCGCTCGTCCTTATAAAGTTGCCTTGCTAGCATCCGTGATCTGTCCGGTGCGCCTCAAGGCGATGGCGCGATTCCGAGAGTTCCGTCGTGACTTTGCGGCAGGCGACTTGCGTGGCAAGAAATTTTTGATGGTCTGTGCCTATCAATCTATGAAGTCGCCCAATCAAGCCGAATAACTCAGTGGTCAGATGGAAGGCGTAATCTTCGAGCTCGCTTCTGATTAAACAATATTTCACCGCAACATCCATTGCGCCTCCTTTCTAGTATTTGCACATCGCGCTATCCGACGATGGTGATGTCGGAAGCATGGGGAAGGTTGCCTCAGTTGGAGTAGAAATTCTGCATATCCCGATTTCGAGACTGACGTTTATCGACATCTTGGCGCCTTCATCCTCGCAGTTCACTCCTCGAAGGTCTCTCGAAGCTGAAGAAATAGATGTCTCAACGTGGCCAGTTGGGCGAGCAAATTACGTTGGGCCGTCGGCTCTCCAAACTGGTACTTGTTCCAGAAGCGCACTCAACGTGTCGTAAACCTTACGGGCGTTGCGGCGGCTTCTCTGGCGTGTCTCTTCCGTCCTGCTATCGAGTGCTAAAGACGCAAACGTGATGGATATTTCCAATTCGGTCGGAATTAACTCATGCATGTTAAATTCGAACCGCTCCTGCGGACCGGACAACATGCGAGAGTAGGTGCTCCCCTGTTGTATGTGCTCAACAACTTGAATGTTAGCAGTCGGTTGCACCGCGCTCCCCTAACGCAGTCTGCACCCACGATGGAGGGGATCATGCCATGTCCAGCACAATGACATGTTGGAAGGAAATTGCTCAGTATCTGCACAAAAGTGTTCGCACGGTGCAACGCTACGAACAGCAGATGGGCGTACCTGTGCGTCGTCCGCAAGGACGGGAGAATGGGGTGGTTTTGGCGTTCTCCGATGAAATTGATGTATGGATGCGCTCTCACTTTGAGGGCGAGGCCAAGTCTGAGCTGGAGGTATTGCGCCAGGAGCTGGCCGAAGTTAAGGAGCAGAACAAACTCCTGCGTGCAAGCCTAGAATGTGCTGAGCGAGCCGTAACTTTCATCCACTTGAACGGGACTGCTGATGTTGAGCTCTGGATGGACGAAGCCTGGCGGAAGCGTTGTTCTCATGCCGTTGAGAGAAGCACTGCAATTCGGCTGCAATCCGCAGAGTTAATTAACCTCTCACGGAACATGCAAGAACTCCGTAGGATGCAGCGTGAACAGGCCCTGCAGCTTTTCCAACCCTCATCAATTCACTGAGCATCGCACAGGGTACGAGGATACTTGGTGCCACTCGCTAGTCGGCGTTGTACCTGGGTATGGCACAACACCAGCATCAGCCAGCAAACGAGTTGCAGCACCTCAGAACTGAGGCAGCGCAGACCCGCCTACGAGCCATTCGGTCGCAAATTGCGGCCGGCCTTACCTTCGGTAGGCAGCGGAAATCGGATCTCGAAACGGTCGTGCCGACCACGCACATGCAGCCTTCACTTCCCAATAGGATTTGATTGCCATGCAAGAACAATAATTGCCATGGTAATCAGAGCAGTCGTACCTGCCTCAACCGCGACCCACCACCAATATGAATCGAATATGTTTTGGACCTCCGGAGGAGGCAACAGGGGTTTCTCGTCATCAATCAGAGTCTCTTGTTTTGGCGCAATACTGGTTCCTCGATGGGCAATCAAACGCTCTGCTGCCCGTCGATAGCCGATACTGTGATGCTGATCGAGGAATTCTCCAATGTGAATCTTTATGCACCAAATCGCATGCAGTGGGATTATCAGCAGCAACCCAAAGACGGAATACTTAGGTTGGAGATGCTGTGTGACCACTAGATAGCCGATCGCGACGAGAAATGTCCAAATAGCAACGTGAATCCTCCACTCTAACTCTCGCCTATCGTTGTATTGCTTGTACATCTGCTCGGAGAGTTTGCTATACGCCTCTATGCGGTCTTTGTCGGTCATTTCGTCGCCCATCCGGCTCACCTCCTTTTCTCGACGATGACTCGCAAGCAAGAGATCACCAATTTCAAAATTGTCAATCTCAGTTCCGGGTAACCCAAGCGACCAAACCTCCCCTCCCTGTTGACGGAAGCCGAATCCTCGGCAAGTCGGTTTTTAGGTAAGTACCTGAAGCATCAGTCAATGGCCGGACGACTTGTGTCGATTCTGAATCGGCGGACTATCAATCCGCTGCGTACTCAAAATCCTACTTCAATTCATAAACCTACGAGCACTGTGCGCTGCATTGTGCGTCACAGAAAGGAGCCACTTCATGGCAAGAAAACCGAAACAAAGTGCGAACGAAACGGGCAGCATCTATCTCCGTTCTGGCAGCAAGGTCTGGCAGATGGCATTCCGGTTCAATGGGAGAGCCGTACGAGAATCCTCAGGTGAGACATCCAAGGTCGGCTGCTTTGGCTAGAACGATGCAACTGTATTTTTCGTCGGCTTGCCTTACGCTGCGTTCGAGACCGCCTCCCACGCCTCCACGTGGCTAAGCGGTCAGCATAAGCGGTACGCGCCCTGGGCAGCATCCGGCGCCCAAAGCAAATCGCAGCGGTGGATCCTCTGCGTCTACGATCTTCAGAATAGCTTCTGCTGTCGCTTTGCGATTGCCGCGCTCTTCGCTCGACAGACGTTCGGAAATCTGCTTTCGAAGATTGGCGCAGGCGTCAATTGCCGCTGCCATCTTCAGCGATGACGGCTGGCGAAATCGGTCGCATAGGCAACGGGCTCTAGCAGGGTCACCTTGATGCCAAACCCCGTGACCTCTTGCGCCAGGCTTTCATGGAGCGCTTCAATTGCCCATTTGGAGGCACCATAGAAGCCGATCAGCGGCACCGCCACTATCCCCATGCCACTTGAGACGCCGATAATGTGCCCGCTGCCCTGTTGCCGCGGCAAGGGCAGTGCGGCCTGAATGACCCGAAGCGTGCCCAAGAAGTTCGTTTCGAACAACGCGGGAATGTCAGGCTCGCTCGCTTCCTCAACCGTACCTACCAAGCGTGTAACCGGCGTTGTTGAGGACGACGTCGAGCCTGCCGAAATGTGAGTGGGCTTGCCGAACGGCCTGCCGTACTTGTTCGCGATCAGTTACGTCGAGCGCCAGCGGAAGAACCGCGGCGCCGAAGATTGCCGTGAGATCAGCAACATCGGCTAATTTTCGGGCGGCGGCGGCGACTTTGTCGCCGCGCCTGAGTGCGGCTTCGGCCCAGATGCGGCCAAAACCGCGAGATGCGCCGGTGATGAACCATATCTTCTTCATGTGGAGTTCTTCCATATCTGTAACGTTGAGTGCACTAAGTAATTCAGCCTTTCAGTTAATGGTCAAGCCACTGACGACACAAGGGTATGGAAGTAGTATGGCTGGTCAACATCAGCGAGTAGTCCCGACTGCTTCGGCTGCCAACCCAGCCGCTCCCGCGTGAGTGCGCTTGAGGCGGGTGCGTCGATACCGAAAAAGTGCCCGATCCAGCCAAAATGATCCGACGATTCCCTGAGAGACTTGGCAACGACTGGCACATGCAAACGTCGGCCAATAACTTCGGCGATCTGTCGCGTCGGTATGCCCTCATCGCCCACGCCGTGATAGTTTGCCCCAGCCCTACCCTTCTCAAGCACAAGCCTGTAAAGATGTGCGGCATCGAGCCGGTGAACTGCGGGCCATCGGTTAAGCCCGTCACCGACATATGCCGAAACACCCTTTTCACGCGCAATGTTGATGAGAGCCGGAACGAAGCCGTGATCGCCTTTGCCATGGACCGATGGAGGAAGCCGCACGATCGACACGCGCACCCCACGCTCTGCCACCGCAAACGCCGCCTCTTCCGATTTCCGGGGGAAAGCGGGGTTCGGCGTATCGTTTTCCGTCGCGAGGCGACCTTGACTTTGAGCCAGCAATGTCCCGGAAGTGATAAGTAACGGACGGCCAGAGCCGGCGAGCGCGGTGCCGAGCGCCTCGATAGCGCCTCGATCCGCCTCGGCAGCCGGCCCATAGTTGTTGAAATCGTGGATAAAGGCCGTATGAATGACGCCGTCGGAAGCCTCTACTCCGCTACGTAGGCTATCGAGATCTTCGAGAGAACCTCGATGTACCTCTGCGCCAGCCGCCGCGAGCGACTTGGCGCCCGCATCCGAGCGAGCAAGTCCGAGAACCTGATGTCCGGCATCAAGCAACTCTCGGACAACTGCAGAACCGATGAATCCTGTTGCGCCAGTAACGAATACTCGCATATCAAAACTCCTTTTCTTGTTTACCGATTGAGTTGAGAATCCCCAGCACTTCGGCGGGAATGTGGAGCTGTGAAGCCTGACGATTCTCGCGAAGATGCTTAAGAGAGGACGTTCCCGGGATGAGCAGAATGTTGGGTGAGCGCTGCAGAAGCCAGGCCAGCGCAAGCTGCATTGGCGTCACTCCGAGTTGCGCTGCTGCTGTATCGAGTTCCGAGGACTGGAGCGGAGTGAAGCCCCCCAACGGGAAGAACGGAACGTAAGCGATGCCTTGTGACGCAAGGTCGTCGATGAAAGCATCGTCGTTTCTGTGTGCCACGTTGTAAAAA
>Ga0126383_10003366_pt1 | contig 10571 bp, 9 predicted proteins | sample PanSoiMetPlot_35_FD_96882 | JGI IMG/M metagenome (GOLD analysis project Ga0126383, IMG submission 96882) | Tropical forest soil microbial communities from Panama - MetaG Plot_35 | ecosystem: Environmental > Terrestrial > Soil > Tropical forest > Bulk soil | place: Panama | collected 2016-02-17
AACCCGAGGCGGGCGGCGCGGATCACCGACTGCGGGTTGCCGCCGACGCCGATCCACACCGGGAGCGGGCCGTCTTCGATGTGCGGCACCACGTCCTGGCCGAGCAGGGGGGCGCGGGCCTTGCCCGCCCAGGTGACCGGGCCGCCCTTGACCAGCTCGGCGAACAGCTTGGCCTTCTCCTCGAACAGTTCCTCGTAGTCGGCGAGGTCGTAGCCGAACAACGGGAACGATTCGATGCTCGACCCGCGGCCGAGGATGACCTCGGCCCGGCCGCCGGAGATCGCGTTCAGTGTCGAGTACCGCTGGAACACCCGGACCGGATCGTCGGAGCTCAGCACGGTGACGGCGGAACCGAGGCGGATTCGTTCGGTACGGGCCGCGATCGCGGCGAGTACCACGTCGCCGGCCGGCATCGGGAAGTACCCGGTGTGATGCTCGCCGATCCCGAAGAAGTCCACGCCGGCCTGCTCGGCAAAGGCGCCCTCCTCGGCCACGTTGCGGATCGTCTGGGCGTGCGACAACGGTTTGCCGTCGGCGTCGCCGTTCCGGTCGCCGAAGGTGTCCAGCCCGAAGGTGTAGGTCATACGAGGCTCCTCGAGTCCTCGCGCACCGCCCGCTCGAACTCCGGCAGCGGCAGGACGGTCCCGAACACCGGCCCGCCCGGTTCAAGCACCCGGCCCGCGCGCAAGCTTGCCAGGCGGACCGGGTCATAGCCGATCCGGCTGGCCAGGCCGGCGACCGTGGCGACCGCCGCGGGGTCGTCGCCCGCGACGCCGGCCGCTTGCCGGTCCGGGGCGCCCGCCGGCCGCGCACGGTCTTCGAGTTCGTGGTAGCCGATGTGATTGAGCGCCTTGACCACGGTCGAGCCGGCGAGCCGGCGGGCCACGATCTCGCTGCTCCCGCCGTGTTCGAAGGCCTCCAGTGCGCCGTCGCTGGCCGGCCAGTAGTTCATCGCGTCGACGACGAGCTTGCCGTCGAGCAGCCCGGGATCGATACGACCGAAGCGGTGCAGCGGTATCGCGAGCACCACGATGTCCGCGTCCGCCACTGCCTCACGGGACCACCGTGGCTGCGCGCCGGGAATCACCAGCTCGGTGATCAGCCTGATCTTCTCCGGGTCGCCCGAGGTAGCGATGGCCACCGGGTGGCCGGCCTTGATGGCCAGCCGTGCGATGACCGGCCCGACGTGGCCTGCGCCGAGTACGGCAAGCCTGCTTTGCTCGTTCATCAGAACCCGACCACCTGGCGAATGAGGACGATGTGGATGCGGTCGGGCAGTTCCTGGTGGATCTCGAGGATCTTCCCGACCTGGCTGTGCTGGCCGTAAGCGGCCTGCGCCCGGGCGTCTTCGAGCTTGAGGCTGTGCTGGTAGATCCGCTGGTGCGCGGCCTCGAGGCTGGGCACCAGCTTCTGCGTCCCGGCGACAAAGATCACATTGGCCGCGCCCCAGGCGTAGGAGGCCAGCTGGCTGCCCGAGGCCGAGGCGATGACCAAGGTGCCGTCCCTTGTGATGGCGTGCACGCTGCCGAGCGCGTAGTCGGGCTGGCCGCCGATCACCTTCATCTGCTGCGCCTGGGTCACGAAGTCGAGCGCGAACATCGCGTTCCGCGCCGACTCATACGGCCCGCCGTCATTGATCACATCCGCGATGCCGGTCTCCGCCAACGTCACCGAGGTGTTGGTCATCACCGACGACCCGTGTGGGATGCGGGCCAGGACGGCCTTACGCGCGGCGTCGAGGTCATCGACGACCTCCACGCTGAACCCGTGCTCTTCGAGAGCGGTGACGGTCGAGGCGAGCGTCTGCTCGTCGGGGAGAACGGTGAAGCTGTCTGGTGTCTGCGTCGTGGTCATCGGCTGGTCCTTCCTTCGCGGTAGTTGAACGCTGGAAGGTAAGCGGACTTTACCCCGGTTATATTCCGGGCCGTAAGGTGGGCCCATGAGCCAGCCCGTGGCCTGGGGATCGCCGCCCGCCGAGCGCGCCGACGCCGCACGCAACCGGCGGCTCCTGCTGGCCACGGCCCGCGAGATCATCGCCGGGCAGGGTGCAGACAAGCTGACCATGGACGGGCTGGCCGAACGCGCGGGCCTGGGCAAGGGAACGGTGTTCCGCCGGTTCCGCACCCGGGCGGGGATCTTCCAGGCACTGCTGGACGACGACGAGCGGGACTTCCAGGAGCAGGTGCTTTCCGGGCCCCCGCCGCTAGGCCCCGGCGCACCGCCGCTGGACCGCCTCGTCGCTTACGGGCGTGCCAGGATCGACTTTCTGATGGGGCACCGCGAGATCGCCCGCGCCACACTGGATGGCCGGCAACGGGTGCCAGCCGGATCGCAGACGCCGATGTCGCGGGCGCACATCCGGGCTCTGCTCGGGCAGGTGCGCCTCGGCACCGCCGACCTGGACATCCTGGCCACCCAGCTCACCGCGGCCCTGGACGGCCCACTGCTGCTCTACCTGTCGTCCGCGACCCTGACCGAGGCCGCCGGGCAAGTTTCCGAACGCCTCGGCCGGGGCTGGGAAGACCTAGTTCGACGCGTCTGCCGCCCGTGATCTGCCGATCGGCGATCGGGCATCCCTCGCGATGCGGCCTGCCTCCGCCGTCTATGCCACCGCCCCGTAGGCTGGGGCTGGTGAGTTCGGCGAGTGCGGGAAGGCGGCAACCGCGATGAGCGTCCGCAGCGCGGGCGCCGTCGTTTCGCTGACGCCGGGGCCCGCGTGGTGGAAGGAGCTGGGATGAGCCCTATCTCGCGTGGCTTCCGCGGCCGGCGCCGCGCTCCGGCTGGACAGGAGGGGCGGCTGCCGCCGGGGCAGTACCTCACCGAAGACTTCCCGGTCTTGTCGGCCGGCCCGACGCCGCACACCCCACTGGCGGACTGGACGTTTTCGATCACCCAAGGTGGTGCGACGGAACAGTCCTGGTCCTGGCAGGAGTTCCGGGCGGTGCCGTCCGAGGACGTTACGGCAGACATCCACTGCGTGACCCGCTGGTCGAAGTTCGACACCAGGTGGCGGGGGGTATCGGTGGACACCCTGCTGGACCAGGCCGGGCAGGACGCCCCCTACGTACTGGCGTTCTGCGACGGCGGGTACACCACGAACCTGCCGATCGAGGATGTCACCGGCGGTAAGGCGTGGGTCGCCTTCGACTACGACGGGCAGCCGCTGGAGCCCGAGCACGGCGGCCCGGCGCGGCTGCTGGTGCCGCACCTGTACTTCTGGAAGAGCGCGAAATGGGTGCGCGGCCTGGCGCTGCGCGATCACGACGCGCCGGGTTTCTGGGAGACCTACGGCTACCACATGTACGGGGACCCATGGAAAGAACAGCGGTACGCGGGCGATTGACCTGGCAGGCCGCCACGGTCACCGGGCTCACCCCGGAGACCGCCGCCGTGGTCACGATCACGCTGGACCCGCCGGACTGGCCCGGCCACCAGGCGGGGCAGCACCTGGATGTGCGGCTGACCGCCGAGGACGGCTACGTCGCCGAGCGGTCGTACTCGATCGCCTCGGCGCCCGGCGAGCCGCTGGCCATCACCGTGGAGCGGCTCGAGGACGGCGAGGTCTCCCCGTATCTCACCGAGGAACTGCGGGCCGGCGACCAACTGGAGCTGCGCGGCCCGATCGGCGGGTACTTCGTCTGGAAACCCGCCGACGCCAGCCCGCTGACGCTGCTGGCCGGCGGGTCAGGCATCGTGCCGCTGCGCGCCATCCTGCGCGACCGGCTGCGCACCGGCAGCGACGTCCCGGCGCGGCTGCTGTATTCGGCCCGCACGCTGCCCGACGTGATCTACCGCGATGAGCTCGGCCAGCACCATGACGGCGTGGCGGTGAGCTACACGCTGACCCGCGCCCAGCCGCCGGGATGGGCCGGGCACACCGGCCGGATCGACGCGAGCCTGCTCGCGGACGCCGCCTGGCCCGCCACGGCCAAGCCGCTGGCCTACGTCTGCGGGCCGACCAGCTTCGTCGAGACCGCCGCGGCCGGGCTGGTGGGTCTCGGCTACCCGCCGGACCGGGTGAAGACCGAGCGGTTCGGGGCGACAGGAGGACACTGATGGACGCACTGGACGGTAACGCGATCGGCGGCCTGCTGATCGACGTGTTCGGCGCCGAGATGACCGCCGCGACCGGCACCTGCGGTGCCTGCGGAGACACGGGACCGGTCGCCGGGCTGGTCGTCTACCTGAAGGCGCCCGGCACCGTCGTCCGCTGCCGAATCTGCGGCAACGTCCTCATGGTCTTCGTCAAGGCACACGGCATGACCTGCGTCGACCTAACCGGGATGGCGCGCTTGGACCAGCCGGGGGCGGCCTGATCAAGCAGCCCTCCGGATCATCGATGGGCGTCGAGAAGCGCGATCGACAGTTCCGGGCCCTCGACGTGGGCGTTGTGACCAAGGCCGGGGAGCGTCACCGTGGGGGCGCCCAGCCGGGCTAGCTGCTCATCGGTGTTCATCGGGTCGCGCTCGCCGCGGGCAAGGGTCACCGGTGCCCGCGATCGTGCCAGCAATTGCGGCATATCGGGCGCGCCGACCGCGAACGCACCCGGATCCATGGCCAGCCGCCATCGCCCGCCCTGCTCGCGCAGCCCGGCGTCCACGGCTGGGTCGCCGGCAGGCAGCAGGCCGGCCAGGCCGGACACCCGCAGGTAGCGGGCGGCCGCCTCGTCGCGCGAGGCGAACCAGGCCAGCGGGCGCTGCGCCACGGCCCGGGCCCGATCCAGGTCCTCATCGGTCCAGGCGACCTTGATCCCCAGGCCGATGACCGCCTGCACCGCCACGGGGAACCTGCCGCCGGCCAAGGCCAGGCCGACGACGCCGCCCAGCGAATGTCCCAGCACGACGGTGCGGGCGCTGCGCGGGAGGATACCGGCGACCGCGCCGGCGAAGCCGTCGAAGGTATACGCAGCTGGCGGCGGCGAGCCGCCATGACCGGGCAGGTCCGGCGCCAGCCAGCGCCCCGGCCACCGCCGGGCCAGCAGGGGCGGCCACCTGCCCCAGACGTCGCCCGTCGCCCCCAGGCCGTGCAACAGCACCAGCAGCGGCTCCCCGCTGCCGCCCTCGTGCACCCGCAAGCCAGCGTCCATGGCCGCAGTCTGCCACCGCGCCCCCCGGGGGTTAAGGTCGGCAACAGCAGCAACTGTGGCCAGCGGGGCGGGCGTGGCGCTCGCTAGGCCCATCGAGGCGTTCCTGGGGCGGCGATGACACTGGCCGGGTCTGCTCGGCCCGAAACCGAGGCCGTCTTCGACCCTGCCACCTACGTCGACGGGGTGCCGTTCGAGGCGCTGGCCCGGCTGCGGCGAGAGACCCCGGTTGCCTGGGTGCCCGAGATTCCCGTCCTGGGCTGGCCGGCCGGCCCGGGGTTCTGGCTGGTGCTGCGGCACGCGGATGTCGAATCGGTGCTGGCCAGGCCGCAGCTGTTCTCTTCGGCGCGCGGGGCCACGCAGATCCGTGATCCGGCGACGCCGCAGGCGCTCGGCTACGTCCGGCAGATGATGCTCAACATGGACCCGCCGGACCACTCCCGCCTGCGGCGGCTGCTGAGCCGGTCGTTCACCCGGCGGGCGGTCTCCCAGCTTGAGCACCGGATCCGCGGTCACGCGCGGGCCGTGTGCGATCGGGTGTTCACCGGCCCGCGGGGTGACTGCGACTTCGCCAAGGACGTGGCCGCGGATCTGCCGCTGCTCACGCTGGCTGACGTGCTGGGCATGCCGCAGCAGGACCGCTGGCTGCTCTTCGACTGGTCCAACCGGGTGATCGGCTACCAGGACCCCGACTACGCCTCCTCGGCCGAATTCGACCCGGCCGCGGGCACGCCCCTGGCCAGGCAGGCGCTGGCGCTGCGCCCGGTGCCGGGCGGTGATGGCAGGATGCCCGACCCGCGGACCCGGGAGGGCATGCCGGATCTCTACGCCTACGCCCACCTGCTGGCGGAGGAGAAACGGCGCCGCCCCGGGGATGACGTGATGTCGATCCTGCTGGCACAGGCGGACGACGACGGCGGCCAGGTATCGGTGGCTGAGTTCGAGAACATGTTCTGGCTGTTCGCGGTGGCCGGGAACGAGACGCTGCGCAATGGCCTGCCGGGCGCGTGCATCGCGCTGCTCGAGCACCCGGGCGCACAGGACGACCTGCGCGCCGATCCGGCGCTGATGCCCGCCGCGGTCGAGGAGATGCTGCGGTGGTGGACGCCGGTCATGACCTTCCGCCGGACGGCAACCTCGGCGTGCGAAATCGGCGGGCAGCGCATCGGCGAAGGAGACAAAGTGGTCGTCTCATTCATCTCGGCCAACCGCGACGAAGCCGTCTTCGCCGCACCCGGCCGCTTTGACATTCGCCGCCACCCCAATCCCCACCTGGTGTTCGGTCACGGCCCGCACTTCTGCCTGGGCGCTCACCTTGCCCGCACCCAGATGCGCGCGCTGTTCGATGAGGTGCTGGCCCGCACGTCCTCCCTCAGTTACGCGGGCCAGCCCTCCTACCTGCGATCGAACTTCCAGCGCGGCGTCAAGCGGCTGCCCATCGCCTGGACCGCATGAACCGGCGGCGCCCACCCCGGCCGGGTGCCTACCGCTCGACGGCATGCGTGCCCCCTCTAGCGCGGTGGCTGCTGCAGATACCAGCGCGTGAGCTCGGTACGGGAGGTGAGGCCGGTCTTGGCGAGGATGCTCCGGACGTGGCTTTCCACCGTGCGCTCGGCGGTATCTCTGCGGGCGGGCCGACCGCCGCGTTCGTGGCGGCCACGGCTGGGCCCCGGGCACCCTTCCTGGTAGGCGCCGGTGCGGCCGTTGCCGCCATCGCCATCACCAGCGCCCACCGTCACGCCCCGGGGACCAGGGATAACGGCTGTGGGAGGCCGCGGTCCATGAGCGTGCGTTCCCGCGTCTGCGGTGCAGCCCGGAGCGCGGCGCAGCAGCTTCCGCGGGGGCAACCGCGATGACGGGGTGGCCGGCCCATCCTGTGGTGTACGAGGTCAACACGGCGGTCTGGCTGAACTCGCTGTCCCGGGCCGCTGGGCGCCGCCTGACCTTGGCATAGGTGGCGCCGTCCGAGTGGGATGCGGGCGCTCCACTCAGCGTGGTCCTGGCCTGCGAATAACGGATGGGCCGCAAGCCCCCGGGCCGGTTGTGAACCCGGGGGCCTGCGGGCCGTGCAGGTGCAGGTGTCCTGCCTGGCAGCGGACCGAACTAGGTGGTGAGCCCGCTGCCGGGCTGGATGTTCTGGTTGAGGTGGAACGTGTTGTCCGGGTCGTAGCGGCGCTTGATCTGGGCGAGCCGGTCGTAGTTGCCGCGGTAGGAGGCTTTGATGCGCTCCTGGCCCTCGCTCATCATGAAGTTGATGTAGCCGCCGCCTGCCGAGGTCGGGTGCAGCTCCTGCCAGTAGTCGCGGGCCCATTGCGAGATGAGGCCGGCGTTGGCGGGATCGGGGTCGATGCCCACGATGACGCCTGCCCAGCCGCCGCTGCGGTAGGCGAAGGCCGTCGCCTCCTCGGCGACGCGGCTGGCGGCGCCGTCGATCGGGTACATGTGCATCGTCGACAGGGCGGTCGGCAGCTGCGCGCCGTACTTGACGTGCACATCGATCGCCTCGTCGGAGATCTCGTTGAAGAAGTCTGCTCGCCAGTACCACTGCAGCCCGGCCGGGAGCAGGGGGTCGAACGCGCTCTGCAGCACGTTGAACGGCATCGGGTGCAGGCCGACCACAAGCGGCGAGCCGAAGGTCCTGACCGGCTCGAGCACCTCGTCAGCCCGGTCGTGCGAACCGGTGTAACACCAGAGGATGCCGCACGCCTTGCGGCCCCACAACTCCTCGGGGAACGGCGGCGCGGCAGGAATGGTCAGCAGCGCGATCCAGCCGCTCAGCTCCTCCGGGAGCGACGGCACCAGCTCCCGGTACCACCGCATCACTTCGGCGGTGTCGGCGATGTCGTAAAGCACCGGGCCGCCGATGATCGTCCCATGCTCACCGATGTCGTGGCAGCGGAACGTGAACGAGGTGACGATGCCGAAGTTCCCGCCCCCGCCGCGCAAGGCCCAGAACAGGTCGCTGTGGGAGTTCTCGCCGGCCGTCACGAAGGTGCCATCCGCGAGGACCACATCGGCGGCGAGGAGGTTATCGACGGTGAGGCCGAACCGCCGCGAGAGGTAGCCGATACCACCGCCGAGCGTCAGGCCGGCCACCCCGGTCGAGGACACGAAGCCGGAGGGAGTGGCCATGCCGAACGCCACGGTTGCGTGGTCGACGTCTCCCCAGGTGCATCCGGCGTCGGCGCGGACGGTGTGGTTCTCCGGGTCAACCGTGGTGCTGCGCAGCAGCGACAGGTCGATGACCAGGGCGTCGTCCCACACCCCCAGGCCGCCCGCGCTGTGGCCGCCGCTGCGCACAGCGATCTCGACGCCGTGCTCGCGCGCGAACCGCACGCAGGTGATGACGTCGGCGGCATCGCGGCAGCGCGCGACGGCGGCCGGGCGCTTGTCGATCATGGCGTTGTAGACGGCGCGTGCCTGGTCATACTCGGGATCCCCGGGCATGATCAGGCTGCCGCGCACGGCAGCGGCCAGATCTTCGTACGGTGCAGTGACGATAGCTGAGGTAGTCATGTCAGGCCCTTCAGGTGTATCCGGTGAATCTCGAAAACCGAAGGTAGAAGCCGCCACGTTCGCGCAGCGTTCGTGAGCGGGTGCGGCCGCTACTCCGCCGGGGGAACGTACGGAACGGAACGGCGAACGCCTCGGGTGCGCAGGTCGCGCTCGCAGCGCCGGAGCAGCGCGACGCTGCCGTGCGCCGACGCCAGCCCGGCGGCAGAGCGCAAGCGCGCGACGGCGGCTTCCTCGTCGTCGTAGGCGGCACGCATGCGCATTACCTCTGGCAGCCACCAGAGGTCGTCGTTTGCCCGCGCCGCGACCAGGGCGGCGTCCAGGGTCGCCCGGGCCGCATCCAGCCGGTCGTGACGGGCCAGCAGGTCAGCCAGCAACGAGAGCCAATACGGCATCCGGGCGAACGACCCTTCCGCCCGCAGGTTGCCGATGCCCTGCTGGGCCAGGTCGATGCGTTGCCCGTCCGCGCGCGACCAGCCGTCCAGGATCAGCCCCCACTCGCGGTAGTAGGCGAAGTCGTACCGGTCGCACAGCTCGCGCAGCTCCCCGACGGTGTTCCTGAGCCGGGGCAAGTCACCGCGCATCTGGTCGCCGACCGCGCCGTAGGCGAGCGCCACGGCCAGGTTGAACGGGTGCTCGACCGCCCTGGCCGTGTCGATGGCGCGATCGGTGCTGGCTAGCGCGTCCTCGTCGTGGCCGAGCAGCCAGTGAGCGTGCGCCGCCCACGCCACGGCGTGGACGTCCGGCCGGACCCCGACGCTCAGGAACTCATTGGGCGCCAGTTCGGCGGCGAGTTCGAGATGAGACAGCCCCTCCGCGGGCATCCCCAGGCTGACGGCCGAGCCGCCGACCGCGAAATGGGCCGACCCGCTCAGCCCGGAACCTGCATCGGCAAGCGCCAGCGCCCGGTTGGCTATCTGATAGCTGTCGGCGGTCCGCCCCTGGACGAACCGTGATGTCCAGAGCGCGACCATGCCGGTGACCGTCGAGTCGGTGCGGCCCAGTGATTCGGCGAGGGCGATGGAACGCTCCAGGGTCTGCTGGAGTTGCGCAGACGAATAGCCGTCCCTGGCGTTGAGCGGCGCCGCCATGGCCTCGAGAACCGCCAGTTCCCGGGAGTCCCTGTCCCGCCCGGCCGGCATGGCCGCAACGATCGACAACGCCTTCTCGTGCAGCCGGATCGCCTCGGCGTGGGCGAACCTGGACGCTGCGACCTCGGCCGCCCGCTGGTAGTAGGCCAGCGCCCGCTCGGGCCGCCCGCCACGGGCGTACTGCTCCGCGAGCTGGGCCGCGACGGAGCCGATGTCCTCGGCGTGCAGCAGCTCAAGGCCCTGGGCGATCCGCCGGTGCAGCAGCCAGCGTTTCGGCGGGCTGATCGCCGCGTACGCCGTCTCGCGCAGCAGGTCGTGGGAGAAATCGTAGCCATCACCGAACTCCCGCATGATCCTGCGCCGCCATAGCTCGTCCACCGCCTCCACGACGGCATCGGCGTCAAGGTCGCTCGCCTCGGTGAGCAGGTCCAGGGTGAAGTTCGTCCCGACCGCCGACGCGAGGCTGGCCACCTCCCGGGCCGGCCCGGTTGCCTGCTCGAGGCGCTTGCGCAGCACAGCGGCCAGATCGCCGGGCGACAGCGGTGCACCGCCCGCTTCGTCGGTGCCGCGAACTGCCTCGATGACGTACAGCGGGAAGCCCCCCGTTGTCGCGTGCAGCAGGCTGGTGTTGGCCTGGGCGAGGGTTTGCCCGGAAATAGCCTGGGCGAGCTGCGCCGTCTCGGCGGCGTCCAGCGGGGCGAGGGACAGTTCGGTCAGCAACCCGGTGGCCCGCATCTGGACCGTCCAGCTCACCAGCTCACGGTCGTCGTCGAGGGCGTCGTCGCGCAACGTGGCGGCGACGAGCAACTGGGCACCGTCCGCCAGCCCCAGGCAGAACGAGATGAACGCCAGCGTCTCCTGGTCGCACCACTGCATGTTGTCCA
>Ga0126383_10003370_pt1 | contig 10564 bp, 10 predicted proteins | sample PanSoiMetPlot_35_FD_96882 | JGI IMG/M metagenome (GOLD analysis project Ga0126383, IMG submission 96882) | Tropical forest soil microbial communities from Panama - MetaG Plot_35 | ecosystem: Environmental > Terrestrial > Soil > Tropical forest > Bulk soil | place: Panama | collected 2016-02-17
CCTCGACAACTGGATCGCCGGCTTCTCCGACGGCACGACACTTCTGGTCGTGGCGCTCGTCGCGGTCGTGCTCGGCCTCCGCCACGCGACCGACCCCGACCACCTGGCCGCCGTCACGACCCTCGTCGCCGGGACCGAGGAGCGCGCCACGAAGGCCGCGACAAGGCTCGGAGCGGCCTGGGGTCTCGGCCATGCGACGAGCCTCTTCGCGTTCGGGGCCCCGATCGTGCTCTTCAAGGCGTACCTCCCCGGCCGAGTCGAGCAAGGAGCCGAGACGGCCGTCGGACTACTGATCGCGGCCCTGGCCGTCTGGCTGCTCGTCCGCTGGCGCCGCGGGCTCTTCCACCTCCACCTTCACACGCACGAGCGAATCCACGCGCACGGCCACGTCCACGAGGGCGGCGATCACGCGCATCGCACGACTCGCGCGCGCAGGCCCGCGCAGGCGTTCGGGATCGGTCTCGTCCACGGCGCCGGCGGGAGCGCCGGCGTCGGCGTCCTCCTGCTTGCCTCGATCCACGACCACGTGCTCGCCGTGGGCGCGTTGGGGATCTTCGCCTTCTGCACGGCGCTCTCGATGGCGCTCCTGTCGACCGGTTTCGGCCGGGCGCTCGCGTCCGCCCCGCTCCGGACGTCCTTCAACCGCCTCGCCCCAGCGCTCGCCCTGCTCAGCCTCGCGTTCGGAGCGTGGTACACCCTGGGCGCACTCGACATCGCGCCATACTTCTTCTGATGGCAGACGACGTCCACGCGCTCGTCGGGCCGTACACGCTCGACGCGCTCGACGACGGCGAAGAACGGAGCTTCGAGCAGCACCTGGCGCTTTGCGAACGCTGCCGTGAGGAGCTCGCGGGCCTGCGTGAGGCCGCCGCGTCCCTCGCCTACGCTGCGCCTTCAACGGCCCCGCCGCCCGAGCTGAAGCAGCGGATCCTCACCCAGGCGCGTGCCGAGCGGCCGAACGTCGTCCCGCTGAAGCGACGCCGCAACTGGACCGCCGCCCTGGGCGCTGCCGCCGCGATCGCCGCCTGCGCCGTGGTCGCGCTCGGGATCTGGGCGGCCTCGCTTTCGAGCTCACAGGACCCGGTCGAGAGCGTGCTCTCCAAACCGGGCTCGAGGCTGGTGTCGATGGGGTCGTCCGGCGCACTTGCAGTCGCTCCCGACGGGACCGCCGTCCTCGAGGTCTCCGTGCCCCCGGCGCCGTCGGGCAAGACCTACGAGGCCTGGGTGATCCGGGACGGGAAAGCCAAAGCCGCGGGCCTCTTCCCCGGACGAGCGGGCACCTCCGTCGTCGAGATCCCGCGGGCCGTCCACCCCGGCGCCGTCGTCGCCGTGACGCTCGAGCGCGCGGGCGGCGTTCAGCAGCCCACGTCGAAGCCGCTCGCGCAGAGCGAGAAGGTGCGATCGTGATCGGCCTCGTCCACCAGGATCCGCCCGCGGCCGGGCGTGGCCGCGAGCTCGCGCACCTCTCGGGCGAGGCCCTGCTCTCGCTGGTCGCGAGCTCCGACGAGGAGGCGCTCGCCGAGCTCTACGACCGCTTCGGCGGCACCGCCTACGGGCTCGCGCTCCGGATCCTCCGCGACGAGGCGCTGGCGCAGGATGCCGTCCAGGAGGCGTTCCTCTCCGTTTGGCGGACGGCCGATCGCTTCCTGGCCGAGCGGGCAAGCGCCAGCACCTGGATCCTGACGCTCGTCCACCGCCGTGCGGTCGACCTGGTCCGGCGCGAGGACCGGCGCCGCGGCGAGCCGCTCGAGGCGGCGCCTGAGCCCACCGCACCCGAGAGCGTCGAGGAGGAGGCGACACTCGGCTTCCAACGCCGCGTCGTGCAGGAAGCGCTGCAGAGGCTCCCGCCGGAACAGCGTGAGGCGCTCGAGCTCGGCTACTACGGCGGGCTGACGCAGTCGCAGCTCGCCGAACGGCTGGACCAGCCCCTGGGCACGATCAAGAGCCGCATGTTCACGGGCCTAGCGCGCCTGCGTGAGCTCCTCGCCCAGGCTGGGCTGGAGGGGTCGTTCTCGCCCTGACGGCGCTGACGATGCCGTAGCCTTCGCCGCTTCGTGCTGCCGCTCAGGGACAACGTTCCCACGCGGACCTTTCCGCTGGTCACCGTGTTGCTGATCGCGGCGAACGTGATCGTGTGGTTCTGGGAGTACCGGACCGGCGTCAACAAGGAGGTCGCCCATTACGGCTACTACCCCTGCACCGTCGACGGCTCCTGCGTGGCCTCGCTCGTTCCGAGGGCGCACTTGCCGTGGTTCGAGGGCACCTTCTCGTCGATGTTCCTGCACGGCAGCTGGCTCCACATCGCCGGGAACATGCTCTTCCTCTGGATCTTCGGCAACAACGTCGAGGACGCCCTCGGCAAGGTGCGCTTCTTTTTCTGGTACATCGCCGCAGGGCTCGTTGCGGCCGCCGCGCAGACGTTCGTGACGCTTCAGTTCGCCTCGGCCGCGGACGCCAGCATCCCGAACATCGGCGCCTCTGGAGCGATCGCGGGCGTGCTCGGTGCCTACCTCATCCTGCTGCCGCAGGCGAAGGTGCTGACCGCCTTCTTCTTCGTGATCCTGCGCGAGATCCCGGCGGTCTGGTTCCTCGGCATCTGGTTCCTGTTCCAGCTCTGGGACGGCGGCTGGGCGATCCTGCATCCCGAACAGGGCGGCGGGGTCGCGTTCTTCGCGCACGTGGGCGGGTTCGTGTTCGGGATGCTGACCGTGTCCCTCGTCGCGGTGCGGCGTCCGCTGCGCCCGACCTGGTGAGCTCCGAGCTCCTGACCGACCTCGCGCTGGCCGCCGGCGCCCTCGGGCTGCTCGTCGTCATCCTCTACTTCTTCTCGGGGGACGATTGAGGCGCCGCTTGTCGGCGCCGTCATCGGGAGGGACTGGCTTGCCCGTGCCTCCGTCTGCGCCGCTGACCGAGCACGAGGTGTTCGGCAGTGTGGATTGAGGAATGTCTTTCCAGGCCACATCGTTTGAATGGGCATGACAACTCTCGATGAAATTCACGCCGAGATCGAAAGCGCGACCGAGCGCCGCGCCGAACTCTGGCATCTACTGTCCGCAGGACACGATCCCGCGCTCGCCGACGAGCTTCGCGAGCTGGAGGCCCGGCTGGAGCGGCTTTGGGACGAGAACCGCACGCTCAAGGCCCGCGCGCGCTTCGGCGACCGCGACGAGATCATCAAGCGCGCCCGTCACGAGGAGCGTCTGGCCCGCGCAGCCTGATCTGAGCGCATAGCTCTCCTCCACCGAGCCGGTCGCGCACTCAGGGCGGCCGGCTCGTGTCTTTCTCAACGCAGGCCGGCAAGGCCTCTCGGTCGGCGAGCCAGGGGCGCGCCTCAGGGACGGCCGGCTCGAGTCTTGCTCGCCACTACACTGTGATCAACCGGGGGCGTTAGCTCAGCTGGGAGAGCGCCGGCTTTGCAAGCCGGAGGTCACCGGTTCGATCCCGGTACGCTCCACCAAGAAACCCGCTGGAAACGGCGGGTTTCTCTCATCGGTAAGTGTTGCAGTTTGTGCTCTGTGCTCTGCTCTGGAAACGCGTTTGGAAACCTGCGGTCAAGGAGCGCTTCAAGAAAGCAAGTCCCGAGACCGCGTAACCAAGCCAAAACCGCTTGGTTACGCGGTCGTCCTCGTCGCAGAAGCCGCCAAATCGCGTCGTGGTGGTCTCGGTGTGGTCTCGTGCGCGTTTGCGAGCTCGACAACGTGCTGTGTGGTCTTGGGCATGGCCCACATGGGCGATTGACTCCGACTGGCACGGCGCCAACAATCGCTCCATGAGGACAGGCTTACTGGCGCTGCTGGCGGGATGTCTACTTGCCCTGGCTGTGGCGAGCGCGAACGCTGGCTCCGTTGCTCGATACGGCGGACTGGGTGCGACGAAGGCGGCGTTCTACGCTCAGAATCCCCACGGCAGGACTCCGCCTCCGATCGGACTCGCTTACTACACCATCGACAAGATGCGGCCGGACGTGTCACCGCATACCACGAAGCCAACTTCAGACCACGTGCAAGCAATCGCGAGCGCATCGTGCTGCTCGCCGGAATCATCCTCCCGATCGACGCCACCGAGACGAGCCTGAATCGGAGCACGTGCATCGTCTGGCACAGCACCAAGCTCAAGAGGCTGATCGGGATGGCATACGCGGCAGGAACGACTCGGCCTGGCACGACAACCGCGACGATGCGCGCGGAGCGAACGCCTCATTGCTAGGCTCGGCGCCGGACCGCCCTCGACTAACGCCGACGCCCGCGCGATGATCCAGCCCGATGCACATTCACTTGTCGAGGTGGACCTGGTTCTGGATCGTGCTCGTCTTGCTGATCGCGGGCTGGTTGCTGTTCGTGGCACTCGGCACCGGCAGTGGCAGCACAGGCGTCGGGCCGTAAGCGATGGTTCCCCAACTCGGCCTGGCAGGTCTTCTCGCCTTCCTCGTGTTCGTCGGGCTGATCGTTCTGATCATCGCGGCAGGCGTTCGGCTCGGAAGCCGGAAGCGCTAAGCCGTTCTCGGCACCTACTCGCCTCGCCGCCTCGAGGACGATCTCCTTTCGCCGCTCGACCCGGTCGAGCAGCGGGAGCTGCACGATTTGCTGCCCGGCTCGCGGAGCATCACCTCCCGCACTGCGCGCGCTGAGCGCCGCCCGGGCCGCGCGACTGCGCTGATCGGTCGAATCTGAGATCATCGGATTTCGGGGTTCATCCGGGAGGGGGAGGCGCCGTGGAAAGCGTTCAGCGCCGCGAGTTCTTGATCTCCAAGGCGTGGATCCAGGCAGTGGTCCTCGTCGTGCTCTGCGGGTTCTTCGTCCTTGGCTTGCTGGCGTACCGCACCTACATGGCGCATCCGCCTGTGCCGGATCGCGTGGTCGACCCACACGGCCACATCCTCTTCACCGGGAGCGATGTCACCCAGGGCCAACAGGCGTTCCTCAACCACGGCTTGATGGAGTACGGCTCGGTCTTCGGACACGGGGCCTACCTCGGGCCTGACTACACCGCGGACTACCTGCGCCGCGAGGCGGATTTCGTCCGCGCCGCCTACGGCGGGAGCGGCTCTCCAGCCTCCCTTCAGCGGACCGTTCTCGACATGCAGGCCAACCGCTACGACGCGGCGACGCACACGCTTCGATTGAGCGAGGCCCAGGCTGGCGCATTCCGCCACCTCGTCCCCTTCTACTCGGCCTTCTTCTCCGATCCCAAGAGCGATCACGGCCTTACACCGGATGCGGTCACCAACCGCACGCAGCTGCGCCAGATGACGGCCTTCTTCGCCTGGACGGCCTGGGCTTCCTCTGCCCGCCGCCCGGGCCACAACTACTCCTACACGAACAACTGGCCGTCAGAGCCGCGCGTCGGCAACCGTCCGACCGCGGACGTGATCGTCTGGTCGGTGCTCTCGCTGATTGCACTCCTGGGCGGGATCGGCCTCCTGTTCGGCGCGTTCGGACGCTGGGGGTCTAGGCTCGGCTGGCACGGCCAGGAGGAGGCGACGCTCTCCTTCCGCTCGCCCGGCGATGTGGCGCTGACCCCCGCCCAGCGGGCGACGGCGTGGTTCTTCTTCGTGATGGCCGCGCTCTTCCTGATCCAGACCCTTGTCGGTGCCGCTGCCCAGCACTACCGGGCCGAGATCGACAACTTCTTCGGCTTCGACCTGGCGAGGGTCTTTCCGTACAACCTGATGCGTAGCTGGCACGTGCAGCTGGCGATCTTCTGGGTCGCGACCTCGTTCGTCGCGGCCGGGATCTTTCTGGCGCCGATGATCGCGCGACGGGAGCCTCGCGGTCAGGACAAGCTCGCCTTCGGCCTGCTCGGCGCGCTCGCGATCGTGGTCGGCGGCACGCTGGCCGGCTCCTATCTGGCGATCCACAACGTCATGAAGAACGCCTCGGTGACCAACTGGGTCGGCCTGCAGGGCTTCGAGTACCTCGACCTCGCCCGCATCTGGCAGATCCTGTTGACGGTCGGCCTCTTCGTGTGGGTGTACATGCTCTGGCGGGTCCTGCGCCAGCGGCTCAAAGGCGAGCACGTCGGCAACATGCCCTGGCTGTTCTTCCTCGCGGCGTGCGCGATCCCGGCCTTCTACGCAGTGGGACTGATCGCCCGCACCGATGACAACTTCACGACCACCGAGTTCTGGCGCTTCTGGGTCGTGCATCTCTGGGTCGAGGACTTCCTCGAGCTGTTCACGACTTGCATGGTCGCCTACCTGTTCGTGCTGCTCGGGGTCGTTCGCGAGCGAGTCGCGCTGACGGTCGTCTACTTGGACATCCTGCTCTACTCGGTCGGCGGCGTGATCGGGACGATGCACCACATGTACTTCAACGGTGAGCCGGCCGAGCACATGGCGCTGGGGGCCTTCTTCTCCGCGGCCGAGGTCATCCCGCTCACCTTTCTGACCGTCGAGGCATGGTCGTTCCTCCAGCTCGGCGCCGCCCAGCAATCGCGCTCGCAAACGCCGTTCCCGCACCGTTGGGCGGTCATGTTTCTCGTCGCCGTCGGCTTCTGGAACTTCCTCGGTGCGGGCATCTTCGGCTTCCTGATCAATCTCCCGATCGTCTCCTACTACGAGATCGGCACCGCCCTGACCGCGAATCACGGGCACGCGGCGATGATGGGCGTCTACGGAATGCTGGCGCTCGGCCTGGCGATGTTCTGCCTGCGCTATCTGATCCCGGCGGAGAAGTGGCCGGAGCGCTGGGCCAAGGTCTCGTTCTGGGCGACGAACCTCGGACTCGCGTGGATGTGCTTCGCGACGCTGCTGCCGCTCGGGATCCTGCAGCTCTACAAGTCGGTCGACTCGGGCTACTTCGAGGCACGCCAGCTGAAGTTCCTGACGAACCACACGAACGCGGTGATCGAGTGGCTGCGCCTGCCCGGCGATCTCGTCTTCATCCTGGGCGGCGCGATCCCGACGCTCTACATCGCGTACCTCGGGATCCGGTACACGGTCAAGCAGGTGACGCTCGAGGGCCCGGACATTCTCTTCACCGAGGTCAGCGTGCCCGAGGGCGCCGAGCGGTTCGGTGAGGAAGAGGCTACGGCGGCGAGGCTGACTTGAGCCCGGAGACGTTCCTCGCCGTCGGCTACGCGGGCTTCCTGACGTGCGCGGCGTTCGCGCTGGAGTGGCTCTCGGCCCACACGCACCGCCGCGCGCTGCGCTACCGGACCGCCGGCTTCACCTACCACGCCGAGCATGACCACTGGCGGTGCCCCGAGGGCGAGCACCTCTGGCCCAACGAGCTCGATTCCGAGCTACGGCTCGTCCGCTACCGGGCGCGGGCGCACGTGTGCAACGCGTGCCCGAGCAAAGCGCGCTGCACGGACTCGGACGAGGGGCGCGAAATCGTCAGGCCGCTCGATCCCTGGCCACACTCCGAGGCCGGCCGCTTCCACCGCACGATCGCCCTTCTTCTCGTCGCCGTGAGCGCGCTCGTCATCGGCGTCGAGCTGGCTCGACACCACCAGCCCGCCGAGGGCGTGTTCCTGGCCGGAGCCCTGATCGTCGTCCTGCTAGCCGGCCGCTGGCTCCTGCGTGACCTGCGCGCTCACCCCGTCGACTTCCCGGATAGCTCGTCCACGAAGATGTTCCAGGCGCGCATTTCTTCGAGCTCGAAGACGCCGTTCGCCACGAATGGGTCCTCGCCGATCAGCTCGCGGGCTTCTTCCTCCGTCACGTTCTCGAGCACGCTCAGCGACCCGGACTGATCGGCTAGCGGGCCGCCCATCACGAAGATCCCGCGGTCGATCAGGTCGTCGATGTAGGCGGTGTACTCGTCCCAGCCCGGCTGCTCGTCGACGGAGCCGGTTGTCCAGGTCGGACCCCAGATCAGGCAACGGCGGTCGCCGTTACGGGAGTCATGCTCACTGCCGCGGTGCTCGTCAGGCGCTACCTCCCCGACCTGCGCGGCACAACGGCCCGCGCGGCCGATGCCGCAGACCGCGACGCGGTCCCGGAAGCCCTCGAGCGCGCACAGCGCACCCAACCCAGGTGCTCGAAGCTCCAGGACCTTCCCGCTAGCCTGCGAATCGAAGGAGGCCACATGAACGCGACGCCAACGGCTCGTCGCACAGAGGTCACCGACGTCGTGATCGTGGGCGCCGGGCCGACAGGCTTGACGGCCGCGGTCCGGCTCGCCCAACTCGGAGTGGGCTATCTGATTGTGGACGCAAGCGAAGCGCCGACGCAGACGTCGAAGGCTGCGCTGGTGCACGCGTCGACCCTGGAGCTGCTCGCCGAACTAGGTGCAGGTGACGAGCTGGTTGCGGCGGGCCGAGAAGTGCACCGCATTGTCATGGTCGACCGGACGAAGGTGCTGGCCCGGGTCGAGTTGACCGACATTCCGAGCAAGTACCCCTTCGCCCTCGGCGTGCCGCAGAGCACCACGGAGGAGGTCCTCCTGCGGCGGCTGGCGAGTCTGGGCGGATCGGTGCGGCGCGGGCACAGGGTCGACTCGCTGCGGGAAACCGGTGATGGCTACCTGGTCACCGGCACCATGGAGACGGCGAGCGGCTCGTCTCCACTGGAGATCAAGGCCCGCTACGTGATCGGCGCCGACGGCTCACGCAGCGCCGTCCGCTCGGCCATCGGCTTGGACTTCCCCGGCGAGACCTACCCCTCCCAGTTCGTGCTCGCCGACGTCGGACTGACCTCAGAGCCGTGCGCGGACGACGAAGCCGCGATCAACATGTCGGCACAGGGAGTTACCGTGATCGGCCGCTTGCCGAGCGGCAACTACCGGATCATCGCGACCGTCGATTCCGAGTCCGAGGTACCCGAGGCACCGGGCAAGTCATATCTCGACGACATCCTCCGCGAACGCGGCATCGGCGTCCAGCTCGCCTCTGCGCCTGCGTGGTCTTCCCGTTTCCGAGTGCACCACCGGGTCACCGACAAGTTCCGAGTCGGAGGCGTGTTCCTCGCCGGCGACGCGGCGCACGTGCACAGCCCCGCGGCAGGTCAAGGCATGAACACCGGCATCGCCGATGCGTACGACCTTGCGACCCGGCTGGCCGCGGTGCTCACCGGAGAGGCCGACGCGTCACTCCTCGACGGCTACGAACAAGACCGCAGGGCGGCGGCGCTGGAGGTGCTCCGATTCACCGACCGGATGACCAGGATGGCGATGCTGAGTAACCCCGTCGCCCGCTCGGTGCGGCGTGTGGCAGCTGGAACGATCGGCCGGGTGGGCCCGATCAGGCATCCGATCACGATGTGGATCACCGGCCTGAAACGCAGCCCGCTGCGGCACAACCTCCCGACCGTCGCGATTCGTGAGGGAAAGCCACAGACATCGAACTGAATCACGGAGTCGAACTCGCTCGCGGCCGAGTCGGCCGGAGTCGCAGACCCCATTTACGGGGAAGCGAGAGGAGACTTGAACGATGGATCGTACGGTTGCGGTCATCGGTGCGCCGTCGGCGATCGGCATCCGGCCCCACGACGACGGGAACGTGCGCCGTCTCGACCTCACGCCCGGCGTACTGCGCGACCAGGGCCTCGTGGCGCGCCTCGCGGCGTTCGATCTCGGCGACGTCATGCCGCCGCAGTGCTACCGCGATCTCGTGCGACCTCCAGGCCGGGTACGAAACGAAGACGACGTCGCCTGGTATGCGCGCGAGCTCGCCGAGCGGGTTGCGGCGGCGACCCGCGACGGACGGTTCGTTCTTCTGCTCTGCGGCGACAGCAGCATCCTGCTCGGCGCGCTGCTTGGACCGCGACAGGGCGGCCGCTCGCCGGTCGGTCTCGTCTACTTCGATGCCCACTCCGACTTCGCAACGCTCGAGGAGTCACGCTCGGGTTCCGCCGCCAGCATGAACTCGGCGCTCGCGATCGGCCGGGTCGACAGTCCGCTCGCACGCCTCGACGGCGCCCGCCCGCTGGTGCGCGCCGAATACGTCGTGCATATCGGCAGCCGTGACGAGGGGGAGCCGTACGGGAACGTGGAGCTCGGCCCGGCCGGGATCGTCGCGAAGTTCCTTCCCAGCCTGGCCTAAGTCATCGATCCCTAGTCGGAGATCAGGCCGAGTCATATCCACCTCGGGTCGAAGACGAAGTTCGGTCTTCGTGCCGATGCGTGTGAGAGGAACGTGCCCGATCCTGTCCGCATGAAGACGAATCGTGTTTCCTCGGTTGCCGCGCCGATCGTCGTCGAGGGGCTGTCGAAGCGCTACGGCGCGATCCGGGCGGTCGACGATCTGTCGTTCGCGGTTCGCGCGGGCGCGGTCACCGGCTTTCTCGGGCCGAACGGCGCCGGCAAGACCACCGCGCTCAAGATGATCGTCGGGCTCGCCCGCCCGACCTCCGGCCGCGCGCTCATCTACGGCAGCCCCGTCGCGTCGGTGGGGGCGGACGCCCGCATGCTCGGCGTTCACATCGAGCCGTGCGGCGCCCATCCGGGCCGCTCGGCGCGCAATCACCTCCGCTCGCTCGCCGCCCTGGCCGGGATCGCTCGGAGCCGGGTCGACGAGGTGCTCGCGCTCGTTGAGCTCGAAGATGCCGCCGACCGTCGCGTCGGAACGTATTCGCTGGGAATGCGCCAGCGGCTCGGGCTGGCCTCCGCCTTGCTCGGAGACC
>Ga0126383_10003371_pt1 | contig 10564 bp, 11 predicted proteins | sample PanSoiMetPlot_35_FD_96882 | JGI IMG/M metagenome (GOLD analysis project Ga0126383, IMG submission 96882) | Tropical forest soil microbial communities from Panama - MetaG Plot_35 | ecosystem: Environmental > Terrestrial > Soil > Tropical forest > Bulk soil | place: Panama | collected 2016-02-17
CGACTACGGCGTCGTGCCGGTCGAGAACGCCAGCGAGGGCTCCGTCGTGCGCACGCTCGACCTGCTCGCGGAAAACGACCTCAAGATCGTCGCCCAGGACGCGACGGGCAAGGCCATCGCCGGGTACCTCATCAAGGCCGCAGTGGCGTAAGGAGGAACCATGGCTACTGCTGTAACCAACATCCAGCATGGCAACGAAGACGGCACCGTCATCTTCATCGAAGCTGGCGAAGACGTCAGTGGTCTCGATCAAGAGGTGATGGACAGTCTCGTTGCTGCAGGTGCCGTCACTGACGAGGACACCTCGGCTGATCAGCAACGACTCGCTGACCTCGAAGTCGAAGTGGAAGAGCTCCGCTCGAAGCTCGCGACGGTTGGTCAGACGGCTGCGTCGAGAGGTGGAGGTTCGCCTCTCGATATGGGCTACGCGTCCGATCCTGAGCAGCTGGAAGCGGCGAACGAGGACGTCACAGGAGGCGAAGCCGCCGCGACCGAAGAGGCTCCGGCGTCCGACTATTCGACCGAGTAGTGCATGACGTACATCAACGTCACTGATGTTTCGCAATGGTTGGAGCCGACTAAGCTAAACATCACTACCCTCGACACGCAGCTGGAAGCCACGGCCTTTGAGGTCGTGGCTTCGCGGCTGTCCGTGCGCTACGACACGAGCCTCTGGACAAGCATCTCGACGACGCCTCCACTGGTTCAGAAGATCCTTGGCATGATGGTTGCGGGGTACACCTACAACCGTCAGTACAGCGAGAACGAGGATCTTGACAAGTACGGATTCTGGCTCCTCAGCTACGCCGACAATCTCATCACTGGTCTCGCGACTGGTGTTGTGGATCTCGTCGACACAGGTCAAGGGTTGGTAAATGCTGAGAGATCGCCGTTCAGCTTTCCTGCCTTCTGGCCAACGGACGCAGCGACGGATATGGCAGACACAACGCTTGGTGGTGACCCCACCGATCCGAACGCTGCGCCGCTTCACTTCACGTCTGGTCAGGTCTTCTGATGTCAGAACAGCCAGGGATGTCACCCTTTGTAGGATTCACGATCGACTTCATTCCTACGATCGGTGTCATCGTTGGCGGTCTGGCGGAGATGGCCGCCAGTTTGGAAGACGTGCAATCATTGCTTGAGCAGGCCGTGGATCAAGTAATGGTTCCGTCGATTCATGAGAACTTCCTTCAGAGCGGTCGTCCAGATGCTTGGGAGCCACTCGCCGAAGGTACGATAGCACAACGTGCTGCAGCAGGACAAGAAGGTCCACCCTTGATTCGTACGGGTGCACTTCTCAGTGCAGCAATCGATCCCGGCTCCTGGGAGATTCTTGCCTTTGGTGGCGAGGGCGCGGCGTCATTGGTAGATCTTCCAGGAGCCGAGTACGGTGTGTTTCACCAGACTGGAACGACGTTCATACCGCAACGTGAGTTCTTGTTGTTCCAGCAAAACGACCTGGAGAAACTTGAGTTCCTTATGGGGACTTGGGTCGACATACAGTTGCTGACAGGTGAGTTCTAGTGGCCTTGACCGACAAGCTGAGCGACGTGTCGCAACTGCTCGTCGACTTGATCATTGCGAACGCTCAAACGTTAGGCATTCCAGATGTTCCAGGTGCAACGACAGTAGGATCGGATCCTTCCGTCTTCTACGGCGATCAGGTCATGATTCCAGTAACACCCACCGTTTGTGTCGACCCAGTGCAACGGCAGAGAGATCTGTCGGAGACAGGTTACCAGACGACAGTAGATTTGGCGGTGTTCGTCATCATCTACCACGGCAAGGTTCAAGACATGCAAACGAACCTCAAAGAGTGCATACAGTTCGCGGAAGCTGTGGAGGCCGTGTTGTATACGGACAAGCAGCTGCAAGGTAACGTAGTGCATAGCTACGTCTCGAACATGGACATGGGTCAGATGATTCGTGGGCGAACGCTCATGCGAGCTACGCGACTTACCTGGCGTGGCTTGTCCAAGGCGCAGATATGGTGAGGAGGCCCGATGGGCACAGTTAGAGTCGAAGACCATCACTACCCACCGGGTGAAGAGTTCACGATCCCCGGAATAGGGTTGGTCAAGAACTTCGAGGATACCGAAGTCGACGAGATCCAGATCGCTAACTTCAAGGCACTCGGAAGCGAATGGCCTGAGAGCGACACTCTCACGATCGTCTCACAAGACGTCGAGGAGAGTGAGGAACAGCCTGTGGAGTCTGTTGAGGAAGGGACCCCGGCTGACGAATCCACAGGAGGTGAGGGTTAATGCCCATTGGCGTTGGCGCACAGGAGATCGTGGGCATCGCTGCCGAGACGACTGCTGGTACGTACCTCGCTCCGACTCACTGGATGTTGCTTCGGAGTGAGTCGTTCAAGTACGTACAAGATACAGTCTGGCGGCGCCCACTACGAGGCATCGCAGACATCGCGGGACCTGTTCCGGGTAACTCACACATCGAGGGCGACTTCGAGATCGAGGTCACTGAGGACATCCTGCCACAGATCTTGCGGAGTGCTCGTGGCACGATCACGAAGACTGGGACGGCTCCGTTCACGTACACGTACGTTCCGAGCGCGGTAGCAGTTCCGGCGAAGACGATGTCGATCAGCGTGTCGCGTGCCGGTATTGTGTTCGGCTACACAGGCTGCGTCATCTCGTCGATGGAGTACTCCATGGACAATGGGTTGCTGATCGGCAAGTTCAGCATCCTTGGACAGGACGAAGCATCGCAGACGGCACTTACTCCGGTCTACGTTTCGACGGCCCCGTACGGCAGTGGTCAGTACTCGTTGGAGATCCCATCGGGTACGCCAGTGCTCGACACAGACGCTTTCGTCTTCTCTGTCAACGATGCAGCTGAGGCGCAGTACCGGATCAAGAACAATCGCTACATGCAGTTCGCGAAGTACGGCGAACGTGAGACGACGTTGAAGGTGTCACGCGACTTCGCTGATCGGACTGAGTACGATGCGTTCAAACAGTTGACAGCGAAGGCCATCAAGCTCACGGCGACGAAGAGTGTGAATGCCAGTGTCTCCTTCGAACTCAAGTCTGCGATCGTGGGTGAGTACACGATTGGTGGAACTACAGGCCAAGGCGATCTCGTACGCGCAGACATCACTTATCAGGGTGTGTACGACAACGTTACCTCGATGCCGTTTACGATTATCGCGACTACAAGCGCGGTTATCGTCGTTCCTTGATCGCCGCCAAATAGGATTCCAAGCCCAGGGGGAATCAATGCCCAAAGCAACAATCACACAGGAAACTGTCCACAAGGACTTGGAGACGTTACCGGAAGGATTCGTCGAACTTCGACGGATGCCGTACGGTCAGTGGCTCCATCGGCAAGAGCTTGCCATGCGCATGAACATCAAAGCGGATGGTCGAGGCGGCCGACAGAACACTGGCATCGAGGGCCAGATGGTGATGGCGAACCAAGAGGTGACGAACTTCGAGTTCTCACAGTGCGTCGTCAATCACAACCTCGAGAACGACGCGGGCGAACTCCTTGACTTCCGTTCACCCACAGCGTTGATGTTGCTCGATCCCAAGATCGGGAACGAGATTGCCCAGTACATCATGGAGCTGCATGAGTTCGACTCGGGAAACTCCTCCAACGGATCCAGCTCTTCCTAGCAGGAAGTAAACGGGATCCGGACTATGAGGAGATATCGCAACTCATTGAGGTGACAAATCTGTGTTCCGCCTTCAACCAGTTACCCAAAGAGGGGGGCGTGTTCGATCAGGATTCTATCCTGATGCGCTCGATGTATCTGGTGCTCGTGGCACAGAACGCCAAGTCCCAAGAGGAGATGGACAAGCTCAACAAGGACATGAGTCGCATGCGCGCCGGGAGGTAGGGAGTTGCCCCTAGGGACACGCGAAGTCCTACTAGTGATTCGTGCACGTGACCAAGCTACACGTGCGATCACTGGTATTGCCTCATCCTTTGGTGCGTTGGATGCCGAAGCTGCCGCTGCTGCAAGAAGTACGATTGCAACTGGTACTGCACTCACAGGTGTCGGTATTGGTATAGGTGCCGTTGGTGTTGCTGGGTTAGCCTTCATGAAGCAGGCTACTGATGCTGCTATGGACTACAATCGTCAGGCAGCACTCACACTGACGCAGGTTGATCAGACTGGGGTCAAGCTCGAAGACATCAAGAGGATTGGACGCGACGTAGCGGAAGCCATTCCCGCACCGTTCGATCAGATGCAGAAGTCGTTGTTCGACATCTTCTCGTCAATGGATGTCAACACGACGCAGGCGCAACAACTCTTGACTGCCTTCTCTAAGGCGGCTGTCGCTGGTCAAACAGACGTTCAGACGGCCGGTCGAGCTACCATCTCGATCATGAACGGCTTCAAGGTGCCCATACAGGACGTCGGTAAGGTAATGGACGTCCAGTTCGAGACGGTCAAGAAGGGTGTTATTACCTACGACGAACTAGCTAGTACGATTGGACGCGCCATCCCGTCGGCCGTCAAAGCTGGACAATCGTACCAAACCCTTGGCGGTATGATCGCATTCCTGACAAGGAATGGCTTGAGTGCTGCTATGGCATCTACCTCTGCCGCTCGTGCGTTCGACCTGTTGTCGAATCCGAAGTTTGCAGATAACATGCAGAAGTTCGGTATCTCGGTATTTGACGCCTCTGGTAACTTCCGACCTATGGTCGACGTCGTTACCGATCTGAGGAACAAGCTAGCCGGGTTAACACCTGAAGAAGCTGCCGCAAAGCTCAAGGAACTCACAACGGGGGCCGGGGGCACTATTCAAGCGATGCGCTTCTTGAACCTGGCTGTCAACGACTCGAATGGGTTGTTAGGCGAGTTGACTGATCAGGTAACGAACTCACAGGGTGCCATGGGTTCTGCCTATGACATCATGTTCAATCAACCTGCTTCGCAGTCGCAGTTGTTTAAGAACAATCTCGATGTCCTGAAGACCGAGATCGGTGATGCGCTGATTCCAACGCTCAACGAACTGTTGAAGCACGGTATCGAGATCCTGAAGTGGTTCGAGGATATGGACCCACATACGCGTGAAATGATCACGCGGTTTGCAGCACTCGGGTTCGCTATCCTAGTTCTGGCGGGTATCGTTCTTACACTCGTAGGCGCATTCGTCATTCTCAATGGCGTATTGCAGATATCTACGGGTATGGGTCTAGGTGGCTGGCTGGGTGAGATCGCCTCGAAGGCTGTTGGAGTTGCCGTACTGGCGCTCGCTGTATGGGGTCTCGTACATGCATTCCAGGCGATACAAGATAACGACGTCATGGGGACCGTCATTGGTCTCGCTACCGCCTTCCTTAGCCTAGCGTACGCTTTCGCAACGTTCGACGCTCTTGCTGGGATTACAGCTGCTGTAGCTGCCGCTCTTAGTATCCCGTTCATCCTTGCTGCTGCTTTGATCGCAGCCGTTGTCATTGCCGTTCTAGCCCTTGCGTACGTCATCTATCGTAACTGGAATACGATCAGAGACGTCACGATTGAAGTATGGGGTATAGTCTGGGGCTGGATGCAAACGGTCTGGGACAAGATGCAGGAGTTCTGGAACTGGATTGCTAACACTGCGGAGAACATTTGGGGACACCTGAAGGATGTCGTCATAGGTGCATGGAATGGAATGGTCTCAGCTTGGGAACATGCACGCGATATATTCGTTTCCGTTGTTGGCACAATAGTCGGTTGGGTGCAGCAGCTCTGGAAGTGGATCACTACATTCGCTAGCTGGTTCTGGGGTACGTTTGGACCAGGCTTCATGAATGTACTCCATGCGATTGGTGGGTTCTTCTCCGACGTAGGTGCACAGATCGTTGAGACGGTCACTTCGATCTGGTCTCGCCTGATGTGGTTCTGGTCAGGCTTCATGACGGTCTTTGTTCCTGTGTTCTGGTGGTTCCGCGACATCGTAATGAATGTCTGGGATGTCATCTACCAGATCATTAGTAACGACGTTTCGTTGATCTGGAACGTCTTTACATCAGTGCTAGGTCCGGCGATCGACTTCGTACGTGATATCTTCAACCTTATGTTGAATGATGCTACGTTGGTGTGGAATAGCATGTGGGTAGTTATCTCCACAGCCATTGGGATAATCCAAACGATTATCGAGTTTACTGTCGGCGTCATTATGGCGATCTGGAACAACTTCGGTTCCGTGATCTGGCAGCAAGTCGTTCTTACGTGGAACCTGATCACTGGTGTCATCTCGACGGTGATTACCTTGATCAAGGACATCATCACGTTCGTGTTGAACCTGATTCAGGGCGACTGGGCAGGCGCGTGGAATAGCATCAAGCAGTTCTTCTCCGACGCATGGTACGGTATCTGGGGTATCCTACAAACCGTCTGGGGCTTCATAAGGAACTTCTTCATCGAAATGCCAGGAGCTATTCTGGGATTCCTTGGAGACTTCCTTCACTTGCTGTGGGACAAAGGTCGCGATCTCCTCAACGGTCTATGGGGTGGTATTCAGGAGATCTGGCATAACATCTCAGTCTGGCTTACATCCTTGTACCACTTCGCTAAGGATGCCGTTGGCGATCTCGGTCGCATCTTGTGGGATGCCGGTCGTGCGATCATCAATGGTCTCTGGGGTGGTATGAAGGAAGTTTGGAACGACGTTACTGGGTGGCTTAGTAATCTCGATCCTCGTAACTGGAAGGGTCCGAAGGAACGCGACCTGAAGATGCTGCACGAGTCAGGTCAGTTCATCATGCAGGGCTTGAAGAACGGTTCTCAGCAAGGCTGGGATGAGTACACGAACTGGCTTAGCACACTGGATCCTGCACAGGAGATGCAGAACCAGTTTAGCATGGGCGGACTTGGTGGCGGACAGCCGTTGACATCCTACAACGTACACCAGTGGGCAGAAGGTGCTATTCAAGTCAATGGCGCTGGAGATCCCGTAGAGATCGCAAAGCAGGTGCATGCACAGTTCAATGAGGTAGTCAACGAGCGGATCATGCAGGGAGTACAATGACTTCTGGTATCAATACCTACAGGCCAGGCGTACCTGCATTCGGTGGCTGGACAGAGCAGCTAAACGGCTGGACCGTAGTGGGTGCCGCTAATGCAGTTGCTGCTCTACAAGATGCGAGCGATGCCTCGTATATCCAAGCGCCGCCGTACAACTTGTTGCCTAACCAGAACATCTTGTTCTGTTCGATCCCGATTGCAGCTCCGACAATCCCTGCGAACGAATCAGTCAACTACGTTCAAGTACGGATGCGGATTGCTGACCTTGGAACGCTGAGTGCTCCATTGTTTGCTGCCGCACCTTTGAACGTGCGTCTTTGTTCGACAGCGCTCAATCTCAACTCTGGTGGTTACATCCTCGTTGGCAATACACAGGATGTCTGGAATGCACCTATCCAGACGATCACCAACGTGACAGGTGCGGCATCTCCAAAGACGCCTGGGGGTCACTACTGGTTTAGTGCTACGTATACAGCTCGAGCTGGTGTTTCAACTAATCAGTACTACAACAGTCTTGACGTGGTACAGCTGGGTTCTATTTGGTACGCAACAAGGCAATGGCGTATCTACGAGATGTGGGTCGACTATTCGTACAATGACGATCCAGGTACGCCTACAGCCAACGCAGCAGTGAACCTCTCGAAGCCACGTCCTTCAGTTACTTGGACTGTAACCGATACAGAGAACGACGCAATGCTGTTGCACGATACGGTTTACTACACCGAGGCACAACGGCTGACTGCGGGTTGGTACCCACTCAATCCAAGCTTCCCTGTACAGTCGCGAACAATCGTTCTTGTCAACGGGTTGAATGGTGGACCGCTTTCCACCTACACCGTGACGCCTAGTAACGATCTACCAAACAATACGACGTACCGATCCTACTCGCGCGTGACACAGATCCCGCAGCAGAGGACTAGCCCATGGGGTACGTCAGGTCCAATCGCTGTCCTCTTTGAGACCCCTGTGCAGCCAAGCATCACAGCGGTAGCGGAAAGTAATAACGGTCGTGTTCGATTGAATGTACAAGGTGCAGACAATCTTCTGACCTTCAACGAGTCGTGCTTCGAGGCTGCTAATCCGCTTAGCGACTGGAGTAGTTCTAACTGTACGTTAGCAACAGCAACTCAGTCATTTCAGGGCACAGTATGTCTGCAGTTGACAGCTAGTGCTGCAGGCTCCTATACCTATGCAATGTTGCAGCAGGCGAACTGGAAGCCTGTAGTTGCTGGGCAGACGTACACCGCAATGGCTTGGTTCAAGCGAACCTCTGCGTCAGGCAACCGCAACTGTCGTATGGAGATTGTCTTCTACGACAGTGGTAACAATCCAACGGGAAGCGTACTTAGTACAACAACACCAGCTGTTCCAAATACCTTCACTCAGGTCACTGCTACAGGCGTAGCTCCTGCTAACTCCGTCTATGCCAACATAGTGTGTGACGTGCTCAATGTGGTAGCAGCTGGTGAAGTGTACGTCGTTGACCAGGTATCGTTCGCTCCGGGTACAAACACTACTGACTGGTCGCCAGGTAGCATGACTGCAACGCAGAACTACAACACTGTCGTTGCTGGTCCCAATGCAGGTACTGGTCAGACGATCTTGATCGAGCGTACAGCAGATGGTGGAACAACGTGGTCGACAGTTCGACCCATTCCGTACGATACGACGCTTGCGGCAGCGCCTTCGTCTGCACTAGCTGTAGGTACACAGCTCTCGGGCAACATCTACGACTACGAAGCGCCGATGGGCATAGCTGTTAGGTATCGAGCCACCACGATTACGACGCTGGCGATAGGCGACGCAGCTAACCCTTCGTCGGCACAGCCTTCGCAGTTGTCATCGATACCGTCGGCTCTAACGGCAGCAGTAACTCTAACTGCACCCGTTGGTGGCCAAGGCTTCTGGTTGAAGAATGTTCAAGCCGGTCTTGTCATGGCTGTTGATGTTCTGGACGATACCTTCGAGCTTGACTTCCCAATCCAGGAAGCAATGTACAATCCGCTTGGACGCCCTGATCCTGTTGTGGTTACGGATGTTGCGAACACTGTACAGTCAGGTCAGACAACATTCGAGTTCTTGACAGATGCGAACTGGACTACCTTCCGCGATAGCTTCTTCAAGTCGTTGCAGACTTGTTTGCTACAGAAGTACGACGGACAGCAATGGTACATTCAGTTCATAGGTACAGGTAATCTCAACGAGTCGAAGGGTCCTGTTCCGCTGTATCGCACGTTCAAGACGAAGTGGGTAGAGGTAGCGAGGCCATAGTGTATCCTCGTAGTTTGAACTTCGATCAACAAGTTGTCAACTCGCATACTGTTGTTTCGCGAGCAGACATTCTTCTTGATCAGAACTACGTCACTACGTTGGATATCACAGACGGAACTGTTACCGTACAGGACGATGCCGTTCGTCGACGTTGTTCGTTCTCGCTACAGGATCCAGAAGGTGATCTAGTACCGAACGACTTCAACGATCTTCTGACGCCAGGTAGAACTGAAGTGAAGTTATACCGAGGCGTTAAGTATGCGGATGGCTCACAGGAGATACTGCCACTAGGTGTGTTTGGGATCTCGCGCTTTCGTCTCGATGATTCTGGGCAGTCGATGTCCATATCATGCGATGGGTTTGATCGCGCACGAAGGGTTCAGAGAGCGGTCCTAGCGAAGGACTATCCGATCTACGGTGGCACCAACTACATGGTTGCCATCCAGAACCTCATCCGGTTCTGTTACCCAGACGTTCTCTTTGGTGCCACAGGTGCGACAACACTTCTGACACCATCAACTCCGATCGTTCTCCAAGCTGGGAAGGACCCTTGGGGTGAAGCTCGACGACTGTTGGGCAACATTGGTTACGAAACGTTCTTCGATCCAGATGGGTACTGTATCATCCAACCTGTGCAGGTTAACCTTGGGACCGCGGATTGGTCTCTCATCGAGGGACAGAGTGCTACGTTGTTGTCCTTGACGAAGTCGCTGTCAGACGAACAGTTCTTCAACCACGTAGTCGTGACTGGAGAGAACACCGCCAACACTGGTGGTGCGTACCGAGGTGAAGCTATGGATCAGAATCCAGCGTCACCTACGTACATCAATGGCCCAATGGGAAACGTCGTCGACTTCTATACGAGCTCGTCGATTACTTCAGTGCAGCAGGCAACGTCGGTAGCTCGCGCACGGCTCAACAAGTCGATTGGAATCCCGATCATTGTTGAAACCCAGGACCTAGTTCACCCAGCTCTCGATTTGGACGACACGCTTCAGATAACGCGCCTGAGGTCCAAGATCAACGATCTCTATGTTGTCAGCAAGATCTCCATTCCATTAACGTTCCAACGTTCGATGAACGTAGCGACAAGACTGAGGATGCTCGGTGTCTGATACAAGTCCTCCTCTCGCAGCTGTACTGCCCGGACAAGCTCCAGGTCGACTAGCTCAGGCGATCACGCTTCCCTCGTTTGGTGCTCAGCGTGACACGACAATCGTTCGTCGCCAAGGACTAGTTACTGCTGTTAATCTCGGAGCGTTCGCGGGAACGGTTGGAACGTATCCTATCACGGTCGATGTGCAG
>Ga0126383_10003373_pt1 | contig 10560 bp, 10 predicted proteins | sample PanSoiMetPlot_35_FD_96882 | JGI IMG/M metagenome (GOLD analysis project Ga0126383, IMG submission 96882) | Tropical forest soil microbial communities from Panama - MetaG Plot_35 | ecosystem: Environmental > Terrestrial > Soil > Tropical forest > Bulk soil | place: Panama | collected 2016-02-17
CGCGTTGGACGCGCTGCGCGCGGAACTCGAGGCCAAGGGCGTTCCGGTCAAGGAGGGTTCGTGGGGCTATCGGCTGCTGGTGGTCGATGATCTCGACGGCAATCAACTCTTCTTCAACTATCCGAACGAGACTCCATCCGGCAAGATTGTTAGAGATGAAGCGTAATCGTCCAGGCCGCGCCTCGCCCCGAGAGGCGCGACAACGGCGGCGGAGACGCTGCAATTCCGTGAGGCATTCGAACAGTTGGCGAAATATCGCCATTAATCCAACAATGCTATTTCGGCTTGGTGATGCTATGAGGTCAATATGCCCTAAGTTAAGGTTTCGCGGGTAAAGCGAAACTGACGGTAATCGTTGAAGCGAAAGTGCCTCGCGATTAGTTTTCGGCGGGAGTAGGCGATTTGGCGTTTTTGCCGGCGTTTTCTGTGAGACGAACTGCTTTCCTGGTCTGCTCAAGAGAGATGAGCAAGGAGTTCCTTGATACGCGCCGGACGATGGGATTGACGAACCAGCGAACCGCCGCTGGAATATCGCGGCTTAAACCAATCCCCTCGACCTCAACGTACGTCCCGCCGTCTCTTTGCTCAAAGCGGGCGATGCTGTAAAGACGCCAGATGTAGCCACTGCCCCGATCCGGCGCCAGCTCCTGCTCATCAACCTGACCGTAATGGCGGATCTCCCGCACGCTTGTGCTATGCGTAATGCTGTACCACCTGTTCTCAGCGACTTTGAAATAGCAGGTCTCGTATTCCATATCGAGCGCTGTATGGGCGACAGCCTCCTTGTTCACCACGCGTATGGAGTAGTTCTCACAGTTGGCGGCGCTGCTTAATAACCCGGAATCGACAACGGTTGGCTTGTAATAGGATTTGTAGTTGCCGTAATCCCGAACTACGAACAGGATGTCTTCAATCGTTGCACCCGGAATGAAGGCCACGCCTATCCAATCGTGGATCAATCCGGAGGGGACCGGTTTCGGAACTCGCTCACCCACCGGCGAAACTAGAATTTCACCTGCCCGAACCCGCTGAAGACGCTCAGGCATCTGATCAACCCACAAAAATGGGGTCTGTGAACTCGCATGTGAGTTGGCGGTCTGGAGGTACGCATCCCATGCTGTCAGGGAGTCGTCCTTCAACTGGAGTTCATGGGCGGTCGACATAGCAACGAGAAGACTGACAAAAATGATGAGCTGCAGCACTGCCCAGGGTGTACGGGAGGTGCACGCGCTTCGTAGACTCTTGTGAGTTGGGGAAGGTTTTTTTGTGGACACTGGACCTCTTCTTGGTCTGCTTGGTCTGCAAACAGCCGAATTCCCGATTGCGAGCTACCCACCTCACAAGAGCAAGGCCAATGCCAAGCTGAGGCGAGACTAAATAGATGAAAAATAGAACGTTTGGATTTAATGCGGAACCTATGGATTGAAGCCGTCGACCATATATCGGCAATTTGCTTGCATTTGGACGGTTTGCGAGAGGCGGTGGCCGCGCGATTGATTATTAAATGTGACTGCTCAGGCCAGCAGAAGTATCCGGAGTCAGGCGGGCAACCATGTGTTGTGCGCTCCCGGCTTCGCCTGCGCGCAAGCCTTCAGCAGATACGAAGCGCTCATCCCAGGGCTTACCCCCGGCTGAAAGGTGTTGGGCGGCAAGTGGCCCGCATCTCCCGTGCCCCACACTTGCCTGACTTCGGCAAATGTGGGGCTTTGCCAGAAGAGCACAAAGCCTGCCGCGTCCGATCAAATCTCGGGTGGGGCAGGCGGCCGCTTACCGCGAACTCCGTGCGTCCAGGCTCAACTGTCCGACTCCGAACTGCGTAATCAGCAACGCGCCGCCGAGCATCGATAGGTTCTTCATGAACATGATCATCTGAATTTGCGCCTGCATTGGATCGGAAATCCCCCAAAACTTATGCATCATCAGAGTTACCGGTACCAGAAAAAGAACGATCAGCCATGCGCCAATCTTCGCTCGATATCCCAGGAATATGCTCAGGCCGCCAGTCACCGCGAGCAATCCGGAAAATGGAACTGCGATCGAGGCGAGCGGAACGCCTTGCGACGCTGCAAACGCAATCATCTGTTTTGAGAAATGCCCGAGCCCGGACATCAGAAAGATCGCCGCGAACAAGAACCTTCCCAGAAGCACCACCGCGCCTTTCGGAAAGCTCCGAGCTTCCGTTTGATATGAAACTGCTGCTGAACCGGCCGCCATTTTTTCCTCCTGTGAAATCGCGCCTTTCGGCGCTGTAGCTCATCGAATTCACTGGAGTAGATTTCCAGACGCGTGGACTAAAACTGCCTCAGAGTCCGATTTTCTTGTCCATCCGTCCAATACGGAGGCCTCAATTGGACCCTATTACCGACATCGTGCAAACCATGCATTTGCGGGCCGTTGTCCACTCGAGGCTGGAAGCGACTGCACCTTGGGGGCTTGCTCACTCGCCCACCGAGGCTGACAACAGAGCCGCCCAGACCTCAGTTTCCAGAGTTTTTCCGTCGCAACTGGCTCATTTCGGAATGGTGTCCCGCGGCAACTGCTGGCTGAGTGTGAATGGCATTCCCGATCCGATTCCGCTCACGGGCGGTGACTGCTTCTTGTTAGCGCCCCGCAGCGGCTATACGTTGCGCGACAGTCTCCGCACTCGCCCGCGTAGCTACTGTGAGGCGGCACGCCCGGGAAGCAGCAACGTAATTCAGTACGGAGGAGGTGGGGCACCGACGACCATCATCTCGGGTTTCTTTTCCTTCGATGGGCCGAGCGTCAAACCGATGAGCCAACTGCTCCCGGCGCTCAATCTCATCAAATCCGAGCAGGCACGCAGCCTTGCTCTTCACACCACCATACAATTGCTCGCATCGGAAATGACCGAACAGGCGCCGGGTTCGGTAGTGGTCGCCAACCGCCTGGCCGAAGTCCTGTTCATTCAGACATTGCGCGCTCACATTGCATCCGGCAAGGAAAGCTGCAAACGAGGATGGCTCCGTGCAATCTTCGACCCACAAATCGGGACTGCCCTCAATGCCGTGCACGACAATGTGGACCGTCCGTGGACTGTAGAGTCGCTCGCCGCAGCCGCTGGAATGTCGCGCTCGGCCTTCGCTCTGCGCTTCAAAGAGCTTCTCGGACAAACACCCCTGGAATACGTAACCGATTGGCGCATGCAGAAGGCGATTCAGTTGCTACCCCAACGAGACAAGAAGTTGATCGACATAGCCCAAAGAGTCGGCTATGAGTCCGACGCTGCCTTCAGCAAGGCTTTCAAGCGGATTGTTGGCCTTACTCCGGGTGAATACCGGCGTGCCGAAGCTCACGCGGAAGAGGTAGCAAGTGCCTAATATCGACGCACGCCGGATGCCCCGTTCAAGCGAAGCTTGAGCGGGAACCGCCGGCGCTGCCGCCCCCCGCGCCCCCGGGACGTTCCTCTGGCGCTTGGCGAACGGACCGAACGCATGGCGATAAACGCTGGCGCGGTCCCTCAATCCGTATTCCTTAGCAGTTGCCGCCGGGCTGCGCCATGATGTGGATTTCTGCGCACCTCAAGTGAGCGACACCGAGCAGGCCCGTTGCGCCGCGCGACCGCATTCATGTCTGCCCGTTTCTGTCCGTGAATTGCAGTAGAAGGCAGCCAAAATGAGGTAAACTACGCTTCGCGCTTTCTGAATGCTTTTTTGGAGTTAGTTGGCTGGTTTTGTAAGGGATTGGGGGCAGATTTCCGCTCATAACCCAAAGGTCGGTGGTTCAATCCAGCCCCCGCAACCAAACGTCTACACCTGCCCCAAGGCTCCCTGCCTTCAAGCCGCTTATTCGAAGTTTGATTATGCACTCCGCCTCGTCCACAGCTTCCGATTCTGCAGCTGAGCGCTTCTACGGCGCTGCCTTACAACGAATTCGTTACTTTCTTCTCGTGTTGGGGGCAGCGGGTCTGCTGGTCAGTTTTTTCCGCTTCGGCAAGTTGGTGGCCGCGGGATTCCTGGTCGGAGGGAGCATTTCCTACGTTAATCAGCGCTGGTTGGAGCGAGTAGTTGGGGCTCTTGGCGAACGCATCACGACCGGCCAGAGTCGAGAGCGCGGTGGAGGGATCGTCGCGCGCGCCGTGCTTCGTTACGCGTTCATCGCTTTCGGAGCATATGTTATATTTAAAGTTTCTAAGGCAGCTCTGTACGGCTTTTTGGGCGGCATTTGCCTCACCATTGCTGCCGTGGCTTGCGAAGCCGCAGTAGAGATTTACGCTGGGCTGCGGCACGAGCTCTGATACCCCCGAATCATCGTTGGAAGTTAGGTCGGCAGGGCGGGTTGTCGTGTGTCAGGCTCAAAGGTTCTAAACATATTGCATAATCGCGCATTCATATGCCCCATCAACTGTGGATAACTGCATTACTCAATAAGTATTTCGCAGGTGTCGCGAACGCAATTTTGAGTGCGTTACACCTGCACTCATCTCACCCTCAGGCCCCCATCCCCAACTATGTCGCCATGCAGATCGTCGTTTTCTTGCTGCTGGTTTTCGTCTTTGTCCTGGTACGTACCCGACTGTCTGTAGAGAACCCCGGGCCGCTGCAGCACGTTTTTGAGGGCATTTACGGAATGGTGGACCAGCAAGGCCACGACATCATCGGCGATGGTCATGCCCGTTTCACCAATTACCTATCCACGCTGGGAATTTTTATCCTGACCTGCAACTTGATCGGGCTTATTCCCGGCTTTGAGGCACCAACTGCGATTCCGTCAGTGCCGCTGGGATGTGCTGTTGTGACCTGGATTTACTACCACGCTAACGGAATCCGCGTAAATGGGCCAGGGTACATCAAGCACTTCCTTGGGCCGATGTGGTGGCTAGCGCCGCTCATGTTTCCGATTGAGTTGGCGAGCCACTTGGCTCGAATTCTCTCGCTCACCGTCCGTCTGTACGCCAATATGTTTGCCGGTGACATGGTGACGCTGGTGTTCTTATCGCTGTTTCCAATAGGCATTCCGGTAATCTTCATGTTACTGCACGTGGGCGTTTCGTTTATCCAGACATACATCTTCGTGCTGCTGGCGACGGTCTACATCGGCGAGGCGGTAGCGCACGAGCACTAAAAGTTCCGCTGCGAGCGTGAGGGCGCCAGCTCGATGAGCGTCAACCACCCACTGGCAGCGATTAATAAGGAGAAACAAGATGCGGAAACTGATGATCGGAGTACTCTCGGTGCTGGCAGTTTCGATGATGACCATGCCGGCATACGCGCAGGGCGGTGCTGCCGCTCCTGCTACGAACTGGGTCGCCCTTGCCTCGGGATTCGGTATGGCGATTGCCGCGGGACTGGCGGGCCTTGGCCAGGGCCGCGTGGGCGCTGCCGCCTGCGAAGGCATGGCCCGTAACCCGGGCGCCCGCCCTGCGGTTCTGCTCGCGCTGATTCTCGGCTTGGCCTTCATTGAGTCGCTGGTGCTGTTCACACTGGTTATCATCTTCGTCAAGGTCGCCTAGGTTCGGCTTCGGAGGAAATTAAAACGCCCTGTCCGCGATGCGGCAGGGCGTAAGTTTTATCAGAGCAATCGAGATTACTTCACCAAATCCTGAGCGGCATGAATTGCGTCCTCAAGCACACGGTCCGGAAGGACTCCCAGATAAAGCGTCGCTAAGAGACTGATCGCGACCGCCGTGCCAAGGCTCGCCGGCATTCCCGGCACCGGAGCCTCCGGTTGCCCACTTTCATCAAGCATGTACATGTAGACGATGATTCGTAAGTAGTAATAGGCCGCGATCGCACTATTGATGACCCCGATGATCGTAAGCCCAATGAGGTTGGCACGAAGGGCGGCCGAGAAGACATAAAACTTGGCGAAGAAACCACCCGTGATCGGAATGCCAATCAGCGAGATCAGAAAAACTGTCAACAGGCCAGCAATAAGCGGTGACCGCCGGCCTAAGCCAGTGTAGTCATCCAATGTGACATAGCGCTCACCCCTGCCAGAGAGGTGAGCCACGATGGCAAATGCGCCCACATTCATCGCTGCGTACGATGCAGCATAAAAAATCGCCGCCGAGATACCGGTGGTTTGCGCTGCCGCGAACGCAACCAGCAGATATCCAGCATGGGCTATCGAGGAATACGCCAGCAGCCGCTTGACATTGTTCTGCACCAGCGCGCCGATGTTCCCGATGGTCATGGACAGCACGGCCGAAACCCACACCATCCAGAACCATCCCGGAGCGCCTGTTGCAAACAACACGCGAAGCAAAACCGCGAATGCCGCAGCCTTCGGCCCGGTCGACAGGAAGCCCACCACTGGAGCCGGGGCTCCTTCGTAAACATCCGGCGTCCAGATGTGAAATGGTGCGGAGGCAACCTTGAACCCCAAGCCCACGAACATCAACGCTACTGCCAGGTATACAACCACGGAATGTTGGCTGGAGAGAACCTCCGCGATTTTGTACACGTTGGTGGAACCCGTGGCACCAAACACTAAGGCCACGCCATAGAGGAAAAACGCGGTCGCAAACGAACCCAGCAGGAAGTATTTGAGAGACGCCTCGGCACTCTCCGCTGCACGGCGACGAAACCCTGCAAGCACGTAGCTTGAGATCGATGAAATCTCGATGGCGATGAAAATGAGCACCAGCTCGATGGCCGATGACATCAGCATCATGCCCACCGCGGCGAACAAGAGCAGTCCGTAGTACTCGCCGGCTTTGATCTGCTGAACTTCCAGATAATCGAAGGAACTCAGCACGACCACGAGGACAACCAGCAGCACCACGATGTGGAAAAAGATACTGAAGGTGTCCACGCGCACCATATCGAAGAAAGCGTCGCCATAAAAGCCCGTCTGGTACACAGTGGCTACGAGACTCGCCAGCGTGCCCACTAGAGCGATGATGCCAAGCGACTTCTTGGAGTCGTGGGCGGGAAGCAAGGGGTCAACCAGCATCACCACAATGCCGAAAATCGTGACCAACAGTTCAGGAAGGACGCGAATGTAGTCAACTGTCGGAATCATCGCACGCCTTTCCACACCATGAAGGCGATGACCACCCCTGCGCCAAAAGCGACCCATCCGGCGTACGACCGTATGTTGCCGGATTGCATATGCCGCAATCTGTCAGAGAGGTCGCGCGCGCCCGCCGAGGCCTCATCGAGCGTCCCGTCGATCAGCGTCGCATCGACTCCCTTCCACAACACGTTGGTGGACAAAAGGATGATCGGTTGGATAATCGTGGCTCCGTACAGTTCATCGATCCGGTATTTGTCGCGAACTAATCGATAGAGGCCACCCGCAGCTGCTGCCATCTTAGCCGGCAGGTCGGTCCGTTTGTAGTACAAGAACCACGCACCGAAAAGACCCATCGTCGCGGCGGCGAGGGATATCAACATGAAGCCGATCTCGGTTGCGCGGTCTTCGCGCTCGGCGGGCTCAACCGCAACGGCTGCAGATTCCCCGCCTGCCTCGGCCACAGGCGAAAAATGGAACACCGGTTCGAGGAAGTGATCGAATCGATCGGATCCTCCCAAGGCTGCTGGGATGCCAATCCATCCTCCGATGACCGAGAGCACCGCCAGCACAAACAGCGGCGCAATCATGATCATCGGACTCTCGTGGGGCAAGCCATGTCCGTGGTCGGAACCCTGTGCGTCGGCTTGCTGGGCGTGTACTGCTGCGGTGTGCCCTGCATGCTGAGGGTCGGCATCATGTCCGTGGCCCACGGTCTCCGGTGCGGGTCCGCGATATTCACCGAAGAAGGTCATGAACCACAGGCGGAACATATAGAATGCAGTCATTCCCGCCGCGATGACTCCGATCAGCCACAAAATGTGGTTCCCACCGGCCCATTCCTTCCATAGGATCTCGTCCTTCGAAAAGAACGCGGCAAGAGGAAAGAACCCAGAGATAGTGAATGTTCCGATCGTCATCGTCCAGAAAGTCTTGGGCATGTACTTGCGCAAGCCGCCCATGTGACGCATATCCTGCTCGCCGCCAAGGCCGTGAATCACTGCGCCCGCAGAGAGGAAGAGAAGTGCTTTAAAGAACGCATGCGTCATCAGGTGGAAGATACCGGCCCCATAAGCCGCCGCGCCGCAGGCCATAAACATGTATCCGAGCTGCGAGACCGTGGAATACGCAAGCACCTTCTTGATGTCGGTTTGCAGAATTCCGATTGACGCAGCGAAGAGTGCGGTGAGTGTTCCGATAACTCCGACAACCGTGAGAGCGATAGGTGCACGGTTGAATATGGCGTTCGAGCGGGCAACCATGTACACGCCCGCCGTGACCATCGTGGCGGCGTGAATCAGTGCCGAAACGGGGGTGGGACCTTCCATGGCGTCAGGCAGCCAGACGTACAGCGGAATCTGCGCCGACTTTCCACTTGCGCCAACCATCATCAGCAGACCGGTCGCGGTTATGAATCCGACCGAGGTCTCCACCGGGTAGGCTGCCAATGCCTTGAATATGTTGTCGTATTGGAGATTGCCGAAATGCTTGACCAGGAGAAAGAGCGCGATCAGGAAGCCGACGTCGCCCACGCGGTTCGTAATAAACGCCTTCTTGCCAGCATTTGCCGCCGAATCCTTGAGGAACCAGAACCCAATCAACAGGTACGACGCCAGGCCCACACCTTCCCACCCGACGAACATCATCAAGTAATTGTTCGCCAGAACGAGCGTGAGCATAAAGAACATGAACAGATTCAGGTAGGCGAAAAAGCGGTAATAACCGCCCTCGTGCTCCATGTAGCCTACGGAGTAGATGTGAATCACGAATCCGACACCAGTAACAATCAGCAACATCACAAGCGAGAGTTGGTCTAGATATGTCCCAAACTCCGCCATGAACGTGCCGGCAGTAATCCACACGAAATAGTGCTCGATATGAGGGATCTGATCAGCGGAAAGGCCAAAGAATCGCACCGTTACATAAAGTGCGTAGAGAAAAGCCAGAGCCGTTGATCCCAGGGCAATGACATTAACGAGCTGGTTGGAGAAGCGTTTCCCAAACAGGCCGTTGATGGTCGCGCCTGCGAGTGGCAACAGCGGAATGATCCAAAGATTAAGACTCATAGCTTCAGAAGATTGACGCGGTCCACATTCAATGTCTCGCGTGTCCGGAACACCGCAATAATGATCGCCAGCCCCACCGCAGCTTCGGCGGCAGCCACTACCATCACGAAGAACACGAAAATATGCCCGCTGAGCGACTTCAATTCAGCGGCAAAGGCTACGAACGTCAGGTTCACAGCGTTCAGCATCAGCTCGATGGACATGAAAATGGTGATGATGTTGCGCTTGATCAGAAAGCCCGCCACGCCACACGCAAACAGGATTGCGCTCAGAATCAGGTAATAGGAAAGAGGTACCATCTATTCCTCCCTCCGTGCCAGAACGACAGCGCCGAGAATCGCAATCAGAATCAAAACCGAGGTCACCTCGAAAGGCAGCAGAAAGTCGCGAAACAGTAGCTTAGCGAGGGAAGTTGGGTTGCCGAAGCTCTCTGTGCCGTTGAGGAGCATCGGTCCACCAATCGAAATGCGATCCAGTCCTGCGTACCTCGAGATGACCCAGATGCCAATCGCCAGCCCAAGAATCAGCCCGGGAACGCCAAGAGAGACGGCCACGCGACTGCTGTGTGGGAGGACCTCTTCTTCGCCCGCGTTCAACAGCATGATGACAAAGACAAAAAGCACCATGATGGCGCCTGCATACACGATGATTTGTATCGCCGCTACGAACTCTGCTCCAAGAAGCAGATAGAGCAGTGCCAGCGATCCCATCACGACGATCAGCGAGAGAGCGCTATTAATGGGGTGTTTTTGCGCCAGCAGGTTTATCGCCGCGCCCACGCACAGTGCCCCGAATATCAGGAAAAGAACTAAGTGCATATCGTTAACTTTTGCTTCTGTTGGGTGCCCCATCCTCCTTTCGCACGGTTCTGGCGAAAGGGTGGGGGTGCCTCTCCTTACCGCAGTGCCACCACCAGCGCAGTCACGATCGTATTGGCGACCGCCAGTGGCAGCAGAAACTTCCAACCAAACGCCATTAACTGGTCATAGCGAAAGCGTGGCAGCGTGCCGCGAACCCAGATATAAATGAACAAGAAAATGAATACTCGTAACACGAACCATAAAACCGGCAGAATATCGCGTAGTATCGCTGGCCCAAATACCGGGCCCGACCATCCTCCAAAGAACAACACCGACGCCAGGCACGCAACGGTAATCATGTTGGCGTATTCCGCCATAAAGAACATGGCGAACTTCATCGAGCTGTATTCGGTATGGTATCCGGCTACGAGTTCGGTTTCCGCCTCCGCAAGATCGAACGGAATTCGGTTCGTCTCCGCATACGCCGCCATGATGTAAATGAAGAATGCGACAAACTGTCCCTTAAAAAAGTTCCACTTGGGTATAAACCCGAACCATGTGCCGGATTGCGCGTCCACGACTTCGCGCAGGCTGAAACTTCCCGACAGAATCAGGACCCCGACCAGCGACAATCCCAGCGCGATTTCGTAGCTCACCATCTGTGCCGACGCGCGCAGACCGCCGAGCATCGAGTACTTGCTATTCGAGGACCAGCCTGC
>Ga0126383_10003374_pt1 | contig 10559 bp, 13 predicted proteins | sample PanSoiMetPlot_35_FD_96882 | JGI IMG/M metagenome (GOLD analysis project Ga0126383, IMG submission 96882) | Tropical forest soil microbial communities from Panama - MetaG Plot_35 | ecosystem: Environmental > Terrestrial > Soil > Tropical forest > Bulk soil | place: Panama | collected 2016-02-17
ATGCACTCAGAAACAGAGCGCCATTTCGCTCTCGATGAAATTGCGCAAGCCAACCACGGCTCGCTCTTAATCGTTCGGGTCAGGAACTCAGTCCGACCCAGCCATCTCTTCGATCACTAATTGCGATCATGATTACTTGTTCAAACTCCCTCCGCAGGAGGGAGCGGGGTGCCCAATCATTACAGCGGGGATGGACTGCACCCCATCGCGATTTCCGGGCACTCCCGCGTGCGAACCGAGCTTTTGAACCGACCGTAGTCCCAGCCTCGGCGCCACATCCAGTACAGATGCACCGCCAGCATCCGCGCCATCGCTACCTTGGCAATCTTGCGCCCACGACGCATGGCCAGATGGAAAAACTTGCTCCGCCACTGGGGCTGACTGCGCACCGTGACCTGCGCCGCTTCTACTAACAGAAAGCGCAGCAGTGCGTTGCCTTGTTTGCTGATGTGTCCCAGTCGTCGCCGATCGCCACTGGACTCTTCCGATGGCACCAACCCCACATAGCTGGCGACTTGCTTGCCACGGTGGAAGCGTTCCGGTGTTCCAATCACTAGTTCGAAAGCCAGCGCTGTCAGCGGTCCGACGCCGGGATGCGTCGTCAGCCGCCGTGTCACCGGACGCTGTTCCACTTCCTCTTCTAAAAAGCGAGTCAGTTCCTGGATCTTCGGCGTGAGTTGGTCGAGTACGTCCAGCAGATCTTGACCTCGTCGGCTTGCCCCGGGGAGCCAGAGCCAGAGCTAACGACTCCAGTTCCTTCCGACCTGCCGGCCGCCACAGTGCTTTCTTACGACGCAGGCCTTCGTTGAGCGCCACCACATGCAGCTGGTTCATCACCCGCGTGCGCATCTGCACCAGCCGATGCCGATGCCACAGCAGTTGTCGATAGTCGCGGTTCTCCGAATCCGGTACCCAGATCCGCGGAAAACGGTCTTCCATCAGAAGGCGCAACAACAACTGCGCATCCTGCCGATCCGTCTTCTGCTTGCGCGCTCGCTTGCTGCGAATCTCCGCCGCATCCCCGATCCAAAGCTCGAACTCTAACTCCCGCAGGCAACGCTCAAACCAGCGCGCGTGCCCGCTCGCTTCCATCCCCACACGCGCCTTCACGCCCTGCTCTTTCAACTGGCCGTAAAACTGCTCGGCTTCCTCGCGATGCAGCAGGCGCCGTTCGCCAAGCTCACCGCTTCCTGTGTCCACGAATGCAATTTGCCGGAAGCCCGGATGATAATCACAACCTTGTATCTTGCTTGCAACTGCCCGATCTTGCGATCCCGTGCTAGTTGGGGGATCAGATCGGGTTTCGGCGGGAGGCCGTTCATCTCCTTAGGCGCAGTGAACCGAGCAGCCTGGATTATAGATAGGCCCCCCGCCCTCCTCTCCCACGCCGTGGAGAATCCTAGGCCGTTTGAGCCTGCATTCACAAGGTCGGCGCGAGAGGTTGCACAGGGTCGGGGAGCCGGAACTCAGTCTAATCCCATCGTGAGGATAGTATGAAGAAAACTGAGACAACTAAGCTTGGGGTCCAAGACTTCGCCGGGATCGATGTTAGCGCGCACGAGTTGGACGTGGTTGTACGACGCAGTATCGATGACCAGCTTACGATTGCACCCTTCGCCAACACTACGGCCGGACACAAAGCGCTGCTGAGGCTTTTGCTGCATGGCAAGGCTCAGGTCCGCGTATGCGTGGAAGCCAGTGGAAACTATACTCTGGATCTAGCATTGACCCTGCAAGCACACCCGCAGGTGGAGATCAGCGTCGTAAACCCGCGTCGTGCGCGGCGCTTTGCCGAGTCGTTGGGTAAGCGCAACAAGACAGATCGGGTCGATGCACAAGTGCTGGGCGAATACGCGTGGCGCATGCCGTGGGTTCCTTGGCAGCCACCCAGTGCAGTTGCCCTACACTTGCGCGCCATTACGCGTGCTATCGCAGACCTGAGTAGTATTCACACGCAACAGAAAAATCGTGCCCATGCTGTGGCAGCTAGCCAGGCCTTACCGGCATTGGTGGTCAGGGAAATGGAGCACCATCAGAAGTATCTTGAACAACGCATGACACAGTTGCGTCGACAAGCCCTGCGCCTAATCACTCAAGATTCCGAACTGGGCCGCCGTTTCCGCCTCATGCTAACGGCAACTGGCATCGCTGAAACCAGTGCTCTACAGATCCTGGGCGAACTCGCCGTTCTGCCCGATACGCTGGATGCGCGTCAATGGGTCGCATTCAGTGGACTGGATCCTCGCCTTTTCAAGTCGGGGAAATCAGTCGAAAAGCGCCCCAGAATCAGTCGCGGCGGAAGTCGTCATTTGCGTCGTGCTCTTTACATGCCAGCGCTCGTTGCGCTACGTCGTGATCCCTATCTGGGGCGCTTCTATCAAACCTTGGTGCTTCGCGGCAAAGCTCGTCTGCAAGCCATCGTCGCAGTTATGCGAAAGCTGCTGCACGCATTGTGTGCGATATTCCGCACTAATCAACCATACGACGGGTCGAAGCTTTGTCCTCTAAGCCCGATCGGCATCGCCGCCTGCGCTTAGACGTTCAAAAAAAGAGAGAGGTTCTCCTGCACCTCTCCAGAGAGAAAAAAATTGAATTCCAAGAGAGAATCTATAATCAGCATATTCGGCTCCTTTCTCCCGAGCCTGTTGGTTGGCTTTACCACCACCAACTCTACTCGGGCATTGGAGCCGACATTGTCATGGAATCAATTACACTCACAACCCCGTTGGGTTTACAGCCGAGCTTCGCAACCCGGTGATGGCATCCGCACTTACTGCAGACGGCGCAGGTGCGGCGGTGTCCGCAGCGGCGGACGATGAGTGGCTTGCCTCCGCAGTGGGCGCAGGTGGTGAGTCTGGCTGAGCGTCCGGTACCGTGCTCGGGATAGACGACGGCGGCGGCTGTTATGGCTGGCAGAATTCGCGGTTTCATCTCGTGCTTTTCCCTCCTGGTGATTTCTTTGCTGACGTCGATTTGTGGGAATTCCCACTCAACGTAAAGCGCGTTGAGGGGATAGCCGGCTTCCTGTTAATTGAGGCACACGATGAATGATCCACAAAAGAAAGTGCAGGCTTCTGGAGTGCGAGAGCAAGAGATACGCGCGGCACTGGATCAGCATTGGGCGGCGTCCGATGCCAACGATTTTGAAACAGAGCACCGCATCTATCGCGAGGACGCGGTGCTGGAATACCCACAGTCCGGTGAGCGAACTCGCGGTCGTGCGAATATACAAAACCAGCGCGGTAGTCAGCCGAGCAATAAGCGCTTCGCGGTCCGTCGAATCATTGGCAGCGGCGATCTTTGGATCACCGAATTCATCCTGACATATGATGGCAAGCCGTCTTACACCGTGAGCATCATGGAGTTCATCGGCGACAAGGTTGCACGGGAGACACAGTACTTTGCGGATCCTTTTGAGGCCCCCGCATGGCGCGCTCACTTAGTCGAACGGATGGACACGTAATCGCCAGGAGTTTTACCCAAAGAAAATCGCGTTGAGTAGCCCGGCGCCCTACCTCGCGCTGATCGAGCGAAGGGTGAGAGCACTTCCACCTTCTTATACTCCACCCTGAAAACCAGTCACCTGAAACCGGAAAACCGGCAGCCGCTTTTCTCTGTGCGGCTTGCCTCTGTGGTTGGACGGATCGGGCGGGGGCTCGGGCTTTTTCCGACCCGATCTAGAGCACTCAAAATTGACTGGGAGATGCTCATCAGAACTGTGTCTCTGTGGTGAATTGGTTATTGAAGGTCTGCTTTTCGAAAGTAGCGGCAGCCCGATCTTCTAAAACCCAAGTTTTGGAGACTGGAAACCATAACCCAGTGGTGTTCTCTCTGCCTCTGTGCCTCTGCGTCTCTGCGGTGAATTGGTTCTGAACGTCTGCTTTTGGAAAATAAGTAACGGCAGTCCCAACTATCCAAAACCCAAGTTTTTTAGACTGGAAACCGAAAACCACCAACCGGTGTTCTCTGCGCCTCTGTGTCTCTGCGGTGGATTGGTTTTGAAGGTCTGCCTCTGTGTCTCGGTGGATTGGTGTTGACCGATGGAAGGGCTGTGTAACCTTACGGTTACTGCTCTTCCTGAGGGCTGATGGCTGATGGCCGACGGCTGCGTTGGCAACCTTTCCCCGCCCCCCTCTATCCAAAGCCTAGTTGCGCGGCGCGTCGTCGATTTTAAGGAGGCTCTATGTCAAAAACTCTCATGCTGGCTGCGGTTCTCCTGCTTTCGGCGGCGTGGCTGCAAGCCCAGCAGACCCCCGACACTAGCACCGCCGGTGCGGGCCAGACCAGCTCCAGCCAAACCAGCTCCGGGCAGATGGGCGATCAGTCCAGCTCCGGCTCTCAAACTGTGGAAGGTTGCCTCTCGGGATCGAGCGGCAGCTACACTCTTACTTCCGATTCCGGAACCACCTATCAATTGTCCGGTGACACGTCAAAGTTGAGTGATCACGTCGGCCATGAAATCCAGGTCAAGGGCACGACCGCGGGCGGAACCGGTGCAGCCTCGTCCAGCGCGAGTTCGGGCAGTCCGAGCAGCGGGTCGCAGAACACGCTCAATGTAAGCAGCGTGAAGATGATCTCCAAGACCTGCAAGACAGCCGGTGCCAGCAAATAGATTTCGGGCCACTGTCCTTCCCCAAGCCCATCCTCTCGCGATTCAACTCGCGGTAGGGTGGGTTTCATTTTTTGCCTGTCAGCCATCAGCTATCAACCGTCAGCAGCCGTCTGCATCTGCCGTCAGTTCTCAACGGTCAGCTTTCAAGCTTCCACTGAAGACGCTTGGCTAAGAAAAGCGTGCCCCCGCAACTCACGTTGGCCTCGGGCGAGCTTGGAAAATCCTGTGTTCGCCATGGATCGGACCATTTTGTCTCCGGCATTGGACATCTGAGACCTCGTCTAGGAGATGGGAACCTTCTGATGCCCGCCGCTTTCCTGGGAACCGAGAATCGGCAACGGCCTGTCACCTGACATCCGCGACCTGAAACCTTTTCTGGGAACTGGGAACTGGCAACTGGACGGGCTGTATCTGCCTTACAATTTCTGCGATGGATGCCGACCGCATCTCCGTGCTGCTCGAGCCCTTCCTCGCAACACCGGTTTCGGCTGGGACGCTCGCGCAAATATCGACGTACATCGATCTACTGCTTCGCTGGAACGCGCGGGTCAATCTCACCGCCGTGCGCGACCCTGAACATATCGTGACACGACATTTTGGCGAATCGCTCTTTCTTGCCCGCCATGCGCTGACCTCCCCAGTTGATTCGCCGAAGCCTCGGGTCATTGACGTGGGCTCCGGCGCCGGCTTTCCCGGACTTCCTTTGAAAATCTGGTCACCCAACGTCGACCTCACTCTCATCGAATCCAACCATAAAAAGTCTGCGTTCCTCCGCGAATTAGCTCGCGAACTTGGATTGACGGGCGTCAATGTCATCACCGACCGGGCCGAGTCGCTCGTTGCGCGTCCTGGATTCACTTCCGCGAACCTCGTCACGCTCCGCGCGGTCGAGCGCTTTGACAACGTAATCCCGACCGCGGCCAACCTGGTCGAGCCTCGCGGCTGTCTCGCGCTCTTGATTGGAGCATCCCAGACACCCTCCCTCACATCCTTGGCGCCCGCGATCGCATGGAACCCTCCCACCCCCATCCCGCAATCTTCTTCTCGCATCTTGGCTCTCGGAATCAGAGAAGTAAAAAGTGGAACAAGCTAGCCAACGGTGCCCGTGATTTCAACTATTCTAGTCCAACTTCATAACTGAAAGCGATACCAAGTGGGAACCTCCCAGCTGAAGACGACTTAATGTTCCACGTGGAGCGTTTCATCGATGAGGCATCTGGGGGAGGAGAAATGAATTGTTGGTTTCGGCGTAATGGTCTCAGTGTTCCACGTGGAACATCGAGCCTAGACCGCCCGTGCAATATCTTGTGGGGTTACAAGAATGACAACTGTTCCACGTGGAACGCTTTGGTGAATCGGGCGAAAAATGAATATCACCGCGCTAGCGGGCACAATGTCCACCGATGCCACTCCGTAAAAGGTCTCCTGCTCTCCGATGTTCCACGTGGAACATTGAGCCAAGAGAAACCACGCCGCCCAAGGTTCCGTCCCTGTTTTCCGCGTTGCATTCACAGATCGCTTGGAACTATTCTGGCTCGCACTCTGGTTCTCCGGAAAAACTGAATGATGGGACGTGTTATCGCCGTTGCCAACCAGAAGGGTGGCGTTGGGAAGACCACGACTGCCATCAACCTTGCCGCTTCATTATCCGCCGCTGAAGTCAATACACTCCTGATCGACTGCGATCCGCAATCGAACACGACTAGTGGCCTCGGCCTGGTCAAAGATCCCGAGCGGGTGAGCACCTATCATTTATTGATGGGAGCGGCATCGCCCGACGAGGCCCTCCGGGTCACAGAGCTGGAACAGCTCTGGCTGATCCCCTCGCACAAGAACCTCATTGGGGCCAATCTTGAATTAGTGGAGGCTGACCGGCGCGAGTTTCGTCTGCGTGACGCGATCGATCCGCTGCGCGAGCGTTTCCAGTTCATCGTGCTGGATTGCCCGCCCGCGCTCGACCTGCTGACGCTGAATGCTCTGGTCGCGGCCGACAGCGTACTCATTCCAATGCAGGCGGAGTATTTTGCTCTTGAGGGCGTGTCGGAGTTGCTGGACACAGTGGAGCGCATTCGAGAGTCGCTGAATCCGACGCTGGCGATCGAGGGCGTGGTGCTGACCATGTTTGATGAGCGCACCAACCTGGCACAGCAGGTGGCCGCGGAGTTGAAGCGCCATTTCGGAGAGAAACTTTGCGTGACGACGATCCCGCGCAACATACGGCTCGCGGAGGCGCCCAGCCATGGGAAGCCGGCGCTGCTGTATGACGTGAGGTCTCGTGGAGCAGAGAGCTACATCAAGCTGGCAAAGGAGCTGCTCGATCGCCAGGGACAGACCAAGGCACTCGAGGCGAGCGCTGAAGGTCCGGTGGAAGCAGCTTAGATCGATGGATATCAATATTTATGGGTATCGATGTGTGTGAGGCTTTCGCAACCGCGGTGCGAGGGAATGTGCCGCGAGCTACGAGCTATGAGCAAGCCGAAGAAATCGCGCGCGTTGCAAGTCGTGCAATGCGACGAAATTGCTGTAAGCGGAAGATGCTGCGAGCTAAGAATCGCGAGCGGCGGGCGGTGATCCTGAATGCATGGGTTCTTCGCTTCACTCAAGAGGACGTTGAATAGGAACGGGAAATCCCAACGAGGAACGGGAAAGTCCCAAACGGTGATGCGAGCACACGCAGTCTGGAGAGAGAACGATGACAACGAACGTTGAAAAGCCTGAAGGTGAGAAGGGGCAGGAAAAGCCACTCGAGAAGCGGCGGGCGTTGGGCAGAGGGTTGGAATCCCTGCTGCCGGGGAGGCCGCGTGTCGTCTCAACGCCCCAAGCTTCAGGCGAAAATCGCCCGGCTGGCGTAGAGAGCGTATCCGTCGCGACGGACGGCACGAGCGCGGTGGATCTCGCAGCAGCGGACGGGCATGGCGGCGCGGTTCCGGGAACGGTGAAGGACATTCAGGCGATGGCGGCCCGCGGCTCCGCCGACGGACAGCCCGTGTTTGAATTGCCGATCAACCTGATTGACAAGAATCCTCACCAGACTCGAATGGACTTCGAGCGCGAGTTCCTGGAAGAACTGGCGGATTCGATCCGAGCCCAGGGCGTGATCCAGCCGATCGTAGTGCGGCCCGACGGAAAAGGCCGATACGTCCTGATCCTGGGCGAACGGCGGCTGCGGGCTTCGAAAATGGCGGGGAAGACCACGATTCCGGCCATCGTGAAGCGGGTCTCGGAACAGCAAGCAGCGGAGATGACGCTGGTGGAGAACCTGCAGCGCGAGGATCTGCATTGCCTGGAGCAGGCCGCGGCGTTTGCGCATCTGAGCCGGACATTTAACCTGACGCAAGAGGAGATCGGGAAACGAGTCGGGTCATCGCGCGAGACAGTGTCGAATTACTTGCGGTTGCTGCGTCTGCCGGGGCAAATTCACAACTACTTACGAAGCGGCGACCTGACATACAGCCATGCCCGCGAGCTGCTGGCACTGCGCGACGACCACCAACTGCTGAAGGTGGCAGAAAAAGTGGTGAAAGAAAAGATGTCGGTGACGCTGCTCGAGGAATTGGTTCTCGATCTGAACGTACCGATGGAGCGGCAGCCGGACGAGCGTCAGCACCATGGAGCGCGCTGGGTTGATCCCAATGTGCGCGAGGCGCAGCGGAGACTCGAGACAATTTTGGGGATGAAGGTGCGGATTCGCGATCGGCGCGGCAAGGGGAAGATCACGATCGAGTACGGATCGTTGGAAGACTTCGATCGAGTGGTGGGGATGCTGAAGGGAAAATGAATTATTAGAGAAGCTCACCCACTCACCCCTTCTAGATAAGTGTTTCGTGAGAATCTGAGCCAGATTTCGCGAAAAACTCCCACATGTTACATCGTAGGTACCTCGACTCTGCGCGGCTTGTGCCGAGTCTTCCCATTGGCGTGGATCTGAAGGAATCAGAAAGGTAACAAGTGGGAGAGAGGTGCGCGAAAGTATCCTTGCTACGGCTTCATTGATTACAAATCGGATGAATTGTGGAAAGGATGCGCGTGGGCCAACATCCCAAGCAGCCAGCAGAGAACAACGATTGATACCTTACCGCCCCCTAAAGGGATTTGCTCGTCATGATGGCTGACCCGGGCTTTGGCCCGGGCTCTCCTTTTCGCCCCTGCCGGGCTCAAATTCGATATACCCGGATCTCGAACGCGCGAGAACCGGGGCACCCATCCTCGGGGTGGGCTTCCGTCCGCGGATCCGCTCAGCGCCTTTCCCACCATTCGCGCCGAAGCCGACGCCGGAGCGGTGCGCCCATGATCACCGCCGACCATCACGCCCATTCTTCCGCGATGCCGAGGAGCGCGACGCTCGCGCCATGCGCCGCGCACTTCGCAGCGAAAACTACACCACGCTGCTGTTCTCGGTTATCGGATTCGACGAGAAGATGCACGCTGTCCTCGCGAGTCACAGCGTCTCTGCTGCACTCACCAACGACAATGTCCGATTCGCGCGGATTCGCGCCTTCGGCTCACTCCGCTATGTGATGAAAGATGAGGCCCGCCCATGACCGAACGCTATTACGATCCACCGCTCCCCGAAGCTGAGAAGCCCGAACCGCAGACGCAAGCAAAAGCCTCGGACGCGCCGCCCTCGTTCACCTTCGACGACCTGATCACCCTGGGCAACAATCTCGACGTGAAGATCCCCCGGAGCTCATGAGAGCGCTCGCCCACGTTGCAGGAGTCCAGGACAAGCAGAAGAAGCCGCGCCGGCGTCGACGCCTGCGCACGCCCGCGCACGTGATTCGCGCCATCGAGGAAATCACCCACGAGCTCGCCGAAGGCACGATCGATCCCGCGCCGGCACGCGCCCGACTCTACGCGCTTCAAACTCTCCTGGTCGCGCTACGCATGACGCATCCCGCACAGGAAGGAAAACCGAGAAGGGAACTGCCGCCGATCCTCGACGCGGAGTGAGCGCGCGTTGCGAGCCCAGTCAACGAAGAGAGCGTTGACTGGCCGAATAAACGGCGCAAGCTTGTGTAATTGCCTGATCTATAAGAGCAGGTCAAGGACATTTTCCTCCCTCGACTGGAAGGAGAAGATATGTTCTTGTCATCCAGCCCCAGTGCGCGTAGCTAGGAAATGGGTCGTGCCGCAGATCTTGCAGGGTTCCATCTCGGTTGCGTCCTCATTGAGCAGCGAGGACGTGGATCGGTTTCTGAAGCTGGCAAGCCGTGCGGTTGCCTGGTTGGCAACACATCGATCTATCTGAGGCTCGTGGCCTAGTGCTTTTTTGGGTTGTCCGAGAGGGTATAGGGATTTCACGGAGGCTAAGTACCGGGTGGGCACTTCATGCCTACAGGCATTAAGGATACTCACTCTCGAACCCGAGCATCTCAAGAACCGATCCACCACTCCCCAAAGCAGAATCAGCGGAGATGGAAAAGGCTCAACCTCGAGACGCTCAAGCGGCTTGCGAGTTCAGTTTATCGATGTCGAAGTCTTCTCCCTTCTTCCACAGTGTCAGCGTAATGGCTGCAATCTTGCGTGCCAGTGTGAGACGCACCATGGTCGGCTTGATGCCTTTGGTGAGCGAGCGCAGATAAAAGTCTTGGAATGGTCCGGGCTGCACGCTGGCCCGAGTAGCAGCGCCTTTGAACAGACCTTTCAGATCATGGTTGTAGTCCTTGTTCAAGCCGCGAATCGTCGCCTGTTTTTTGCGCCGCCGCACTTGCCCTCGAACGTAGTGATATTCCCCGCTGTCGCGGGTTTCCAACCCCAGTCCGCTGTAGGTCCATAGTTGACGCTTGCTGCGAAACCGATATGGAGTCTGAATCAGGGCCACCGCCAAAGCACTGCGAATCGGTCCCAGGGCGGGAATCTGTCTGAGCTTGGCAGTGATGGTGTGTTTGCGACTCTCCGCCAGCAGTTCGCGGCGTGCTTGCTGGCGCAAGTGCTGCAGCAGATCCAG
>Ga0126383_10003375_pt1 | contig 10559 bp, 10 predicted proteins | sample PanSoiMetPlot_35_FD_96882 | JGI IMG/M metagenome (GOLD analysis project Ga0126383, IMG submission 96882) | Tropical forest soil microbial communities from Panama - MetaG Plot_35 | ecosystem: Environmental > Terrestrial > Soil > Tropical forest > Bulk soil | place: Panama | collected 2016-02-17
CCCGGGCTGGTGGCGGCGGGTCACGAGGTCACCGCGACCACCAGGACGCCCGGCAAGGCCGGGCAGTTGCGCGCGGCGGGCGCGGAGCCGGTGGTCGTCGGCGGGCTGGACCGGGCGGCGGTGATCGCGGCGGTGGTGGCCGCGGCGCCGGAGGTGATCGTGCACCAGATGACCGCGCTGGCGGGCCTGCGGAGCCTGCGCAACCCCGACAAGGCGTTCGCGGTCACCAGCGAGCTGCGGACCCGGGGCACCGGCAACCTGCTGGCGGCCGCGGCGGCGGCGGGCACCCGCCGGGTCATCGCCCAAGGCTACGCGGGCCCGGGGCCGGACGGGCGGTCCGGCGGCGGGCTGAAGACCGAAGACGATCCGCCCGGCTGGCGGCCCATCCGGTCCGCGGCGCGGATGGCGGCGGCGATCGCGCATGTGGACCAGGCCGTGCCGGCCGGGGCGGCGGAGGGCATCGTGTTGCGGTATGGCACCTTGTACGGGCCGGGCGCCTCCGATGCCCTGCTGGAGCTGCTGCGCAAGCGGCAGCTGCCGGTGATCGGCGGCGGGACCGGGATCTGGTCGTTCATCGAGGTCACCGACGCCGCCGCCGCGACGCTCGCCGCGGTCGAGGGCGGCGCGCCGGGCCTCTACAACGTCGTGGACGGCGACCCGGCGCCGGTCGCGCAGTGGCTGCCGTACCTGGCCGAGGTCGCGGGCGCCAAGCCGCCGCGGCGGGTGCCGGCCTGGCTCGGGCGGCTGCTGGCCGGGGAGTTCGTCACCGCCCAGATGACCACCTCCCGCGGGTCCTCGAACCACAAGGCCAGGAAGGAGCTCGGCTGGGAGCCGCGGTATGCGAGCTGGCGGGAGGGATTCCGTGCCTGGGTCAGCGGATGAGGCCGGCGGGGCGGAGCAGGAGCACCGGCCGCTGCTGTTCTCCATCGCCTACGGGATGACCGGGTCGGTGGGCGACGCCGAGGACATCGTGCAGGACGCGTTCCTCGGCCTGACCCGGGCCCGCCGGGCGGGCACCACGATCGCCGATCCGAAGGCCTACCTGACCACGGCGGTGACCCGGCTGGGCATCAACCACCTGGGCTCGGCGCGGGTGCGGCGGGAGACGTACGTAGGCGACTGGCTGCCGGAGCCGGTCGTCGTGCCCGCCGGCGGGCCGGGCCCGGCCGAGCACGCCGAGCTGGCCGACTCGCTGTCCATGGCGTTCCTCAACCGCGGCGAGCCGCTGGCTATCACCCCGGCCGCCCTGCCGACGCCAGCTGGGGGGCTGGCCAGCCACCGTCACCACGACCACGCCGGCATGGCCGCCCTCGCCGCCTGCGCCGATCACGCAGTGCCGGCCTACGCGGCGGTCGAGCCGACCCGGGAGCAACAGCGATGAACCAAATCAACAACACCGCAGGTGCCGGGGCCGGAGAGCTGATCCGGCGGTACCGGATAGCCGCCGGCCTTTCCCAGGAGGAGCTGAGCGAAAAAGCCGACATCAGCGTCCGGACCGTGCGCAACTTGGAACACGGCCGGGTGCATCGCCCCCGCCACAGCACGCTTCAGCTGCTCGCGGTTGCGCTAGGCCTCGACGACGGCACAACGGCGCGGTTGACCCACATGGCGTGGCAGCCCGGGGCGCCGCCCCCGCCGGTGGCGCCGCCGACCGTGATCGTGGTCACCACGCCGTCGGCGTGGGCATGGCTGGTTGTCGCCTCATGTGGCCTGACGCCTGCCGGCGTTGGCTCCCCGTTTGGCTCCCCGGAATCGGCGGACGCAGGCGGCGGCCCAGGCGCTGCGGTTGATCGCCGCAGGACAGGTGTTCGGCACCGTGCGGGTAGCCCATTACCGGCGGGGAGGCCATGACGGCGGACCGGCGGATGAGACGGTCCGGTTCGGGATCGGGTGGCACCGACGACGAGATCGATCTGCGCGACCGCGGCCGGATCCCCGCCAGCATCGTCCAGCGGTATCAAGCCGCCACGGGAGGACGGCGCCGCCGGCCTGGCGCATCGCTGACCCGGACCAATCCCGACGGCCAGTCAACGATGCGCGGTAGGGAAGGCCGCCCACGCCCGCACATGCCGATGAGCGAGGAAGTGCGAGGATCCACGTTGTGGAGGCGGAGTTCGTTTCGCGTGCGATGGCCGCGGCGACAGCACTGGCCGGAGAGCTGCATCTGGGGGTCGACAGTCCGCTGTTCATGACCCTGGCCGACGCCGGAAAAGATGATCTGCGCGGGATAGCCCACCCTGGCGGCGGAACCGTCAAGCGCTCCGAGTCGGCGTTCGGCGTCAGCGTTACGGAATGAAGCGCTCCGCGATTGCTCACCCGCTGTGTTCAGGTCGGGGTGACTTTCCTGTTCTTCTGCTGTAGTCCGGAATGGTGTGCCTTGGCCGGGTTCGCCGTTATGAGTGCGGTTTACCGGCGGCTTCCTGGACTGGCCCGGGGCGCTACCGTCGGCCGAAGACGTCGTCCATGATCTCGGCGCCGGTGGTGATCACTGGCCGCAGTTCCTGGCGGTAGACGACCTCGGTGGTGCGGGTGGAGGCGTGCCCGGCCAGGTGGGCGATCTCTTCGATGCTGACGCCGTGGTGGCTCATCAGGCTGACGAAGGAGGTGCGTAGCTCCCGTGGTGTCCAGCTGTCTCCGGTTCCGGCCGCGTGGCATACCCGTTTGAACATCTTCCGGACGTTCCCCGCGTCCAGGGCGGTGCCGCGGTGGGTGGTGAACACCAGCCCGGTGTCCTGCCATCGTTGCCCGGCCAGGGCCTTCTCATGGGCTTGGCCGTCGCGCAGCGCACCGAGCGCCTCGGCGGCCAGGTGGGGAAGGGCGAGGGTGCGGCGTGACCGTTTGGTCTTGGTCTCGCCACGGTCGCGCACCGACCGCCAGAGCGCCACGTGAGGGGAAGGGGCGGGTCGGCGTGCGGGTCGCCGTCGAGGTTCATGTGGTCCCAGCGCAGGGCCCTGGCCTCGAAGCTTAGAGGTCAAGCTATTGCTGGCCAGCGGTCGACCGAGCCTCCATGGTAAGGAGAAGGTCTACGGTTCGATTCCGTAAGGGGGCTCTCATGTGGGTCTTGACCAGGGTATTCGCCGTTTTCCGTGGCCCCGTTCCAGTTGGTTTGGACCAGATCCGTGATAAGGAGATGGTCTGCGGCGGCGGTCACGTACGCTCTGACGTGCGGCGACATCACGGCGGGGGACTGCTGGCCGCGGCTACAGCGTCCGCAGACCAGATAAGTTCGGTAATCCTGGGGCGAGGCAGTGGCGCGGTTCCACCCCGTGTCGGCCGCGCCGGGCGTCACGGAGCGGGAGTATCTGCTGGACAACGGTCGGAGCCGGTTCCCCCAGCGTCCTGGGCGGGTCAAGTGAGATGCGCGCCTGACAGTGTCCCTCCGTGGCTGCGGGCAACCGGGCGCCTGGCCAGTCCACCGCAGCATTGTGCTTAGCCGGGGCTGGGCCATGACCCGCTCGGTAAGCTGCTGCGCCCAGGCGTCGAGGATGGTCGCGGCATCACCCTGGGGTCAACCCGGCGGCCGGTTCTAGGAGGGATGCGACCAGGTCTCGCACTGCGGCCGGGGCTTTGCCGGGTGAGCCGGCGGCAAAGGGCGGTTGCGGGTCGTATTCGATTCCCAGTTGGATGGCTTGTGCGGTGTCTTCGCCGGCGATGCGGGCGGCGAGGGCGAGCGCCAGGTCGATGCCGGCCGAGACGCCGGCCCCGGTCACGATCTTGTCGGCGGTCACTACCCGCTGCCGGGTGACCGCAGCGCCGTAGCCGGCCAGCGCGGCGTAGGCCGACCAGTGGGTGGTGGCCCGCAGGCCCCGGAGCAGCCCGGCCGCGCCGAGGATCAGTGAGCCCGTGCACACCGAGGCCGTCCAGGTGGTGGCCTGGTGTGCCCGGCGGACCCAGCCGATGACCGGATGCTGGCTGGCGATGACTCCGGTGGTGTGCAGGCCGCCGGGCACCAGCAGCACATCTGGTGCCGGCACGGCGTCGAAGCTGGCCGGCACGGTCAGCCGCAACAGCCCCACATCGTCCGGGACCGGCCCTGGCTCGGCCGCGCACAGCACCACCTCCGCGCCCGGGAGCAGGGTGAATACCTGGTAGGGGCCGATAAAGTCCAGGGCGGTGAACCCGGGGTAGAGGCCAATCGCGATCTGGGTCATGGGCTGCTCCTGGCAAAGTGCTGGCGGTACCGGTCCGGGGTGGTGCCCACCTGCCGCTGGAAGGCCCGGTGCAGCGTCTCGGCATGCCCCAGCCCGGCCGCGGTGGCCACCGCCTGGATGGTCAGGGCGGATGTCTCCAGCAGCCGACGGGCCGCCTCCACCCGCAGCGCCGCCACGAACGCCCCCGGCGTGGTTCCGGTTTCGCGCCGGAAGGTGCGGGCGAAGGTACGTACGCTCATCTTCGCCCGGCGGGCCAGCGTCGGCACCGACAGGTCCTCGGCCAAGTGGTCTGGCAGCCAGCGCTGCAGCTCGGCCAGCGCGGGGGTATGGGCCGGCTGGGCGCGCAGCGCGGCACTGAACTGGGCCTGGCCGCCGGGGCGGCGAGCGAATACCACCAGCCAGCGTGCTACATCGTGGGCCAGATCGCTGCCCAGGTCGTCCTCGACCAGTGCCAGCGCGAGGTCCAGCGCCGCGGTCACCCCGGCCGAGGTCCACACCTCGCCGTCGCGCACGTAGATCCGGTCAGCCAGGACCTCGACCGCCGGGAACCGCGCGGCCAGCTGGCCGCAGGCCGCCCAGTGCGTGGTGGCCCGGTGTCCATCCAGCAGCCCGGCCGCCGCCAGCGCCAGCGCCCCGGTACACACCGAGCAGCACCGCCGCGCCCGGCCTGACACCCGGCGCAAATCCGCCAGCAGGTCGGCCCCGACCCGGTCCACGCCCAGGCCGCCGGCCACCAGCACCGTGTCAACCTCGCGCCGCCGGCTAGCCAGCACGGCCAGCGAGGCGTCCGGGACCACGGTTATCCCGCAATCCGACCGGACCGGCTCACCCCGCCCGGACGCCACCACGACCCGGTAGCCAGGTGAGCCGCCCAGCAGCGTCGCGGCGCGCAGCACGTCGGCCGGCCCGGCCAGGTCGAGCAGCGCAAACCGCTCATACACCACCACGACGACCTCACGCACCCAACCATCATGGCCAGGCAGCCGATCTGGCAGCAAGGACAACTCTGTGACGATCTCGGCCACAAGCTGCCGCATCAATTCAAGAGATCCAGCGCTGCTGACCTGCGCCAGCAACTACGTGCGGACCGGCTCAGGTCCGCCGCTGCTGCCCCGATCCCGGTCTCGATCACACCTGCTATGACGGCCGCCGCGAACGTCCGTACGGGGTATCGCCAATGTCCGCAGGGGATGCAGCACAATGATCTCGAACTGAAGCCCGGCGGCCCGCCAGCCAGGTTGCCGGCGGGCACCTGCCGCCCCGTCATCGGCGCCTACCGCATAGTCATCACCGGACTCCGTACTGATTGTGCTCTCGCCCGCCGTGCTCACCGCAACGCTCCTCGTCGGTTCAGGTACGCCTGCGAGGAACTGGCCAGCCGCGACCGCAACAGTCCTGGTTCGGCACGGCTGCTCAATTACGGCCTGCTACCACCCCGCCACCGGCACGCCGGGCGGCTATCGGGACAGGGTGCCCCTTCGGATCGGCGTGCCTGTCGCTGCAATCCCTGCCCGTTCGGTGGATCTGCGCTGCGAGTGCCGCTGTCACCGTGGTCACCGCGTCGGTTCGCCGCTCGGTTCTGGCGATGAGCGTGGCGCCCTCGATGGCTGCGACGGTCAGGGTCGCGAGTTCACGTGCACGCGCCCGGGGAATCCCGTGCTGGCAGAGCGCTTGGGCGAGGAGCCGGCGCCAGCGGGCGTAGGCGGTCTGACATGCCTTCCGCAGCGGTGGTGAGGTTGCGGCCGCCTCAGCTGCCAGCGTGGCCACCGCGCAGCCCTGCTGGAAATCCGACTCCTCCATCCAGCGGGCGATCGCTGCACCGGCCCGCCGTACGACGTCCGGGGCGTCGCTGGCCCGTTTGGCGGCGTCGGCGATGAGCGCCTCGACGGTCGCGCTGGCAGCATGCACGGCCTCGACGGCGAGCTGTTCCTTCCCGCCCGGGAAGTGGAAGTAGAACGAGCCCTTGGGCGCGCCGCTTTCGGCCAGCACCTGTGCCAGGCCGGTGCCGTGGTAGCCCTGCTGGTGGAACAGGCGAGCGGCGGTCATGATCGCGTCGGAGCGCGCGGTGCTGGTCCGGGGCATGCCTTCAAGTATGGCATCCGCCATAGTATGGTAGTTGCCATACTATGGCGGCTGGCTTTGCCGGAAGGATCTGCGGGTGCAACAGCTGAACTTCATCGAAGCGGGCAAGCTGGAATGGCGAGAGGCGGCGCAGCCCCGCATCGCCGCCGACGAGGAGGCAATTGTCCGGCCGCTGGTGGTGGCCACCTGTGACCTGGACCCGTTGATCGTGCGCGGGGCCGTGCCGGTCCAGGGCCCGTTCCCGTTCGGGCACGAGGGGGTCGGCCAGGTGGCCGAGGTCGGCGACGGCGTGCACAGCGTCGTGCCGGGGGACCTGGTCAGCATCCCGTTCCAGATCTCCTGCGGCTCGTGCGAGCAGTGCGCCCGAGGGCGCAGCGCCCACTGCCGCGCGGTGCCTGGCCTGTCGATGTATGGGCTGGGCGCGCTGAGCGGCGGCGAGTTCGGCGGATTCGTCTCCGACCTGGTGCGGGTGCCGTTCGCCGACCACATGCTCCTGAAGATCCCGCCCGGCGTGCCGGCCGAATCGCTCGCGAGCCTCAGCGACAACATCGCCGATGCCTGGCGCACGGTCGGGCCGCAACTGGCGGCCGAGCCCGGCGCGAACGTGCTGATCGTCTCGGCGGATGGATCGGTGTCACTCTACGCGGCCGGTATCGCCGCCGCGCTCGGCGCCGGGCGGGTCGATTTCGTCGGAGGCGGGCGCCGCCAGCAGGAGGTCGCGGCGCGGCTTGGCGCCCGAGTGATCGAGGGCGAGGTTCCCGAGCGGCTCGGCCCCTACCCGATCACGGTGGACGCCAGCAACGACCACGCCGGCCTGGCGTGCGCGCTGCGCTCTACCGCGCCGGACGGCGTATGCACCAGCATCGGCATCTACTTCGAACCGGCCACCCCGGTGCCGCTGCTGGAGATGTACACCCATGGCATCAACTTCTTCACCGGCCGCGTGCACGCCCGCGAGGCGATGCCACGCGCCCTGGCGCTGATCGAGCACGGGCTACTGCACCCCGAGATCGTGACCTCCCAAGTCATCCCATGGGAGCACGCCGCCGAGGCGCTTAGCCACCTGAGCGGCAAGACAATACTCGTCCGCGACCCGCACTCTCCGCCCGGCACTTCAGCCAGCGCGTGAGGAAACCTCCACCAGGTGGGTGCGCTTGGGCGGGCAACACCGGATCGAGCCATCACCGGGGATGTTCACCGACTCATCATTGATCTCGCCGAGGAGTCACTCCCGACCCGGAGAACAGGCAATGGACAGTCCCCAAGCCCCTGACAACGCCGCGTTCACCGGCTATCCCGCGACGCCGAGCTGTGTGAGTGTTTTACTGCCCGTGCGGGTGGGTTGTTCGAGCTGGCGGATGCGGTGCTGTGCGCCGATGGGTCGGCAAAGACCCTGGTAGGCCTGTCGATGGCGCCGGAGCGCCGGAGCGCCGCCGCGGTCAACCTGCCCACGTCGTGCGGAGTTGGGACACCCCGGTGTCATCGCGTGCCGGAGCACGACGAGCCTGAACAGCACGGTGCTATCCAGCGGCCTCGGCCGGTGGGGCGGGCAGCCCCATCTCAGCGAGGGCCTCAGTATCACCTCGCGTCTTCCCGGCGCCTCTGGTTGTGCAGTCAGGTGCCGATCGCGGTGAAACAGCGGCCCCAGAATGCCCGGGCGAGCGTGCTGGGCGGCCGCGGTGCAGATCCGCCCTGGCCGCCATGGTCAGCCGCCCGGGCCGAAGCGCGTGGCCGCAACCGGGAGTCGCGGCCACGCGCCGCATGGTGCGCCGGTGATTTCGGTGCGTGCTGTTACAGCAGCGTGAGCGCCTTGTTGAGAAGCGCGGCCATCCGGCTTAGATTGCCGCTGCCGTTGAGTAGGTTAGCGATCCGGCACAGCAGGTTCCCGAGCAGGTTTCCGGCCCCGGGAATGGCGGTGATGGTGAGATGGACCCGGTTGAGGTGGACCTTTAGGCCTAGCAGGTTAAGGTTCAGCGGGCCGAGTCTCAGATTCAGGATGTTGCACATCGGACGTGCATTGGCCGTCTTGGTGTCGAGTGGCATGGTAATGGTCTTGTGTACCTTGCCGAGTTTGGTGCCGTTGGGCGCGATGAGCTTACCGTTGAGTAGGCCGGTGGCTTCCAGCACGCCGTTTGCCACGGTGAACTTTTTGGGAGTGAACGAGCCGGTCAGCCTGCCGCGGCCGTTGGTGGTGTGGAACGTGCCGGTGACCGGGGCCATCATGTGGCCCTGCGGCCTGGCGGAAACCGGCGCAGTCACGCCGGGGGCGTGTGTGGCCGGGGCGGTGGCGGCGCTCGCCGCGGTCGCGGCCATGCCGGTCACCATGGCCAGCGAGGCTGCAGTCGCGGCCAGAATGGGCAGGTGAGGTAGTTTCATGGCTTCCTCTCTCCAGGTTGGATGAACGTCATTCGGTCACCCGGCCGAAGATCGCTAAACGGTGAGCTCAGATATTTCTATTGGCTACAAGATTGACAGCCCGAGATACGGTTCTAGATCATCCACTGCGTTCCGGCAGGTGAGCCATCCTATAAGCGGCAAAGGGATCTTCACGGTCGCCGGTGAAGGTTAGGTTTTGGTACTTGCACCTACGACCACGTGCCACCGCCCCTCGCCGTGCCGCCCCGCCGGGACGTCCCCGGGCAGTTTGGCTTCAAGTTCGACCGGCTGGGCGTGCGCATCCCGGTGATCGTGTGCTCCGCCTGCACCCGCGCCGGAACGATCATCAATACCACGCTGGATTCGACCTCGGTCATCAAGACCTTGGGGCGCCGCGGGGGGCTTGACCCCCTGACCGGGCGGGACCGGGCGGCCACCGGCCTGGCCGAAGCGTTCCACCTGGGGCCCGTGTGATGATCAGATAAGTTGGCCTACAGCAGAGCGCACCGCCGCTGACCTGGCCTGCGTCACCGCAGTTGGCGACAGCGTCAGGCCGTGGATAGATGGTAAGGAGAAGGTCTACGGTCGATTCCGTAAGAGGGCTCCACGAAGTCGCAGGTCAGGGCTCCATTCTCGGGTAGCTGACAGAGCATGCAAGATCATCCGACCGTCATCTGACCGTCGCTCTGACCGTCGGTCTGCACCACTCAGGAGCAACGATCGATCGGTGATGACAGGACGGTCAAGATCATCGGGTCGAGATGTTGAACACGTCGGGTGGTGGGCACCGGGCGCCCGATGTGTCGCATTGGAACAGCGGCGAGGCCCGCTAAGGCGCTGGCAGCAATCCATCGCAGCGGAGGTCAACGGCGTGCATGCGAAGCGTCCGAAAGGCGATGATGTCGGCGCCGTTGCTAAGTCGCCAGCGGACACTGTCAGGGCTTTCGAACAGCAGCCGATCACAGCGCATGCGCCCTTGATGATCGGCGACTCCAGCGAAGAGCGCCAGTCCCGCCCCATTGTTGGCAGCGTGGATATCGGCTCGATGTTGCTGAAGGTGCGGCCGTGCAGATCCTGGCGTTCTGCGCCTGGCGGGTAGCTGGTCAGGGTACGCGCCGGGCCCGGCTGGGCGGGCTGATCAGGGTGCGTGCTCGGGCCGACCGGACGGCTTGTGAGAGGGCGCTGACGTCGTAGGCGCCGTGGTGGCGTTTGCCGTTGATGAAGAAGGTGGGGGTGCCGGAGACGCCGCTGAGGTCCGCGGAGTCCACATCGGCGGCGATCTTGGCCTGCCCGGTGTGGCCGCGCAGGTCGCGGGTGAATCGTTCGGCGTCTAGGCCGAGCTGCCCGGCGTAGCGGATCAGGTCTTTGGCGGTCAGCGCGTCCTGGTGGCCGAGCAGCTGGTCGTGCATCTCCCAGAACTTGCCCTGGCCGGCTGCGGCCTCGGCGGCCTCGGCCGCCAGCTGGGCGTGCGGGTGCACGTCGGCGAGCGGCAGGTGCCGCCACACGTAGCGCACGTCGCCGTAGCCGGCCAGCAGTTCGCGGACGACCGGTTCGGCGCGGCCGCAGTAGGGGCATTCGAAGTCGCCGTATTCCACCAGGGTGACCGGTGCCTGGCCGGGGCCGCGCACGTGGTCGTAGTCGGGCTCGACGGGCACCGCCAGGTCGATGATGGTGCCGGCGCTGCCAAGCAGCGCGCGGGCCCGGAGCCGTTTGGGCAGCAGCGCGGTGAGGCGGAAGACGGCCCAGCCGAGCACCGAGGCGCACAGCGCGGCGGACAGGATGCCTGCCTTTGCCTCGGCCAGCTGGGTGCCGTGGAAGGCGAGCGAGGCGATCAGCAGGGACACGATGAAGCCGATGCCGGCGATGGCCCCGGCGCCGGTCACCGCGGCCCAGCCGACCGGCGGGCGGATCCGGCCCCGGGTGAGGCGGGTGAGCAGCCAGGCGGCACCG
>Ga0126383_10003377_pt1 | contig 10556 bp, 5 predicted proteins | sample PanSoiMetPlot_35_FD_96882 | JGI IMG/M metagenome (GOLD analysis project Ga0126383, IMG submission 96882) | Tropical forest soil microbial communities from Panama - MetaG Plot_35 | ecosystem: Environmental > Terrestrial > Soil > Tropical forest > Bulk soil | place: Panama | collected 2016-02-17
AGTAGAGAACGATACTCCTTTTCCTAGCAGCCGGTTCATTACCGGGGCGCAGTGGACTACCCCGCGTTATTATCCAAATCCCAAAGTGCAGGCGGCCGACATCATTCCGGTGACGTGGGCCCGCGATGGCTTCAGCTATGCAATCGGAGACGACGGATCGGTCTATGGACAAAAGGGAACCACGGTGCTGATGCGCATCCTGGGTACGCCCCCGCCCGACAAAAATATTCCGGCCATGAATTTCGAATTACTTGGCCGCGACATTTTTCCATACGGATGCCCTAAGTCCGTCAATGAAAAGTCTTGTTACTCGGTTGGATTGACAGCCATCGATCATGTGTTCTATGCGCCGACCTACGATGGCGGCTACCCCGTGGTCGGGGACAACTATAAAGGCCACGCGCGAATGGACTACTCTCTGGCGCCGCCGTCGCAGCGTTCCTGGGTACATGGCAACGTGGATTTTCCGAAGGTGGTAGGAAGCGGCACGGTGAGCTTTGTGGAAATAGGAAAAGGCCTGGCATCGCAGGATGGCTGTTCCATTAGCCATTTTCCGAACGGCTGCATTTACGCCATTGTGTCGCAGGGCGGGTACCAGGATCCCAAGGATCCGAACGGAATCGACCAGTTCATTGCAAAGTATTTGTACCTGGCGCGGACGGGGCCGGGAACAGAGGAACATCATTACGAAGAGGTCATAAACCCGCTGAACTGGGAGTGGTTCGCGGGATTTGATAGATCAGATCAACCCACCTGGGTCGCTGCAAATCACCCGCAGTTGGCCGCGAAGATCCGTTCATTGAGCTATCCGCAGGAGGGGCAGGCAGGTTGCGGGGTAGACGCCGAGCAATGCCTGTTCTGGAATCAACCCGGAGCGCGCGCAGGTCACGTGAACTATCCGCACATAGCGTATGACGCGGCGCTGCAGCGTTACCTTCTCACCTTTACTGATTATTACTACCGGGACGTACAACCTCCGAGCGAAAAGGGTCCAATGGTGCAGGGAGGCTCGGAGTTGATAGTGCTGGAAGCGCCACACCCCTGGGGCCCCTGGTCATTCGTGCTACGGACTCCATACCTGGGCTCGGGAAATGCCTACGGACCAAGTGTCCCAGTGCAGTGGCAGGGAGAGCGCACAGATGCGGGTCAGGACTTATGGATGATTTGGGCGGCCAACTTCTCCGGGTGCGGAAAACCGTTGCTGGTGCCCGCGAACTTGTGTCAGGGGGTTTACGGAATGAATCTGCAAAAGCTGCACTTAACCACGGCGGACAGCGCGGGCGCGGTTGTGGCGCCGTGGATGAGCCAGGAGGTGGGATTCGCGTCGCCGGGAAGCGCCACCTTGTTGCGGGGGACTTTTCTGGTCAAAGGCAATGGCAACCTGGCGTCGCGGCCGGACCCGTTCAACCAATACCCGGACCATCTGGCGAATGATGCATTCCATTTCGTGTTCCAGCGGGTTAACGGGAACGGACAGTTGGAAGTGAAACTGAAGGGCGGAGAGCCTCGCGGGGGCGCCGGACCCAATGCCTCCGGGGGAATTATGGTACGCGAAGCTGTATACGCGATTGGCGAAACACCAGACGCTTTGCGAGGAAAGCGATTGAGCGACGGCGACGTCTTCGACGAAGCGGCGCGCTTTGTGTACCTCGGAGTTCGCCGAGACGGCAGTGCTTTTCTGCAGTGGCGCGACGCGGGCGAAGTGATGCGCAAGTCAGTGCAGGCCAGCAACTGCGCGTCCGGATGCTCACTGCGAATCGTGCGAGAAGCCAATCAGGTGCGAGCGTTCGTATCCACCGGGCAAGCCGGGTGGGTCGAGGCGGGTAGCCAGACGTTTGCCAAACCGTTGTCACGGGAGGTGAGCCTGGGTATGGTAGCGACGAGCGACAGTCCGAACACCTTTCCGGAGTACGCTACTTACTCTGCAAGTTTCGAAGGAGTGCGACTGATGCGCAAGTAGCGTGGGTCCGAGGCAAAAGATGTCCCTTACGGCAAATTCATGCGATGGAATCAACCACAGCATGGACTCCCTGGTAAGACCCAGGACATTCAGCATCTCTTTCTGAGGGGTCAGAAACGTGAAGCAGCTCTTTGATGGCGTATACATTCTCGAAGGCGAAGTTGCCGGACGACCCCTGGATTTGGTCTACCTCGAGGGCGAAAAAGCGTCCCTGCTGATGGACACCGGGTGCGCCCATGATCCGTCGAAGTTTATTGCCCCGCAAATCGCGCAGGCGGGCGGCGACCTTAAAAAACTGACTTGGATTCTCAACACTCACCCCGACCTAGATCACATCTCTGGTAATCACGAGATGAAGCAACTGGTGCCAAACGCGCTGCTAGCTTGTGGCGAAGCAGATCGCCATATCTGTCAGGACTTCGACTCTTTGATGCGCTACCGCTACGACGTTTACCGGGAGGATCACCAGATTTTCTACGAGGGTAAGGCGCTGGCTTGGATACGGTCTGAAGGCGGGAAACCCGAACCAATCGATGTGACGTTTCGCGGCGGTGAACACGTTCGCCTAGGCGCACAGTGGGAAGTGGAACTGATTTCTGTGCCTGGCCACGCGGAGGGCCATCTGGCTGTTTACGATGCCCAGCACCAGGCACTCTATGCGGGCGATGCAATCCAGGGCCGCGGCTATCGCGGACTGGATGGGTCTATGAAGCTCTGTCCAACGTACGAAGACGTGAACCCCTATCTCGGCACGATTGCTTTGATTGAGAGGCTGCCTATAACGACGTATGTGGGCTGCCACTGGCCAGTGAAACGCGGCCCTGAAATTGCGGAGTTTTGCCGCGAATCGCGCAACTTCGTGGAGTACGCTGATCGGATGCTGCTGGAGCTTTTGTCGAGCTACCGAACGCTACGAGAAATCTGCAGTGACCTAGGACCTGCACTCGGCGATTGGCCGCGCTCGAACGATCTGGAACTTGTCTATGCCCTCGACGGGCATTTGAAGTGTTTGCAAGAACGAAGGCTGGTCAGGGCTCGCCGACGTACCGGCGAGCATCCTGTGCTGGAGTTCGTCGGCGCGTAGCTGACAGGATTTCGATGAAGATCGAAAACATCAAGACTGTAGTAGTTAACGCAGGCATGCGTAACTGGATCTTTGTCAAAGTGCAAACCGATGTCCCCGGCCTGCATGGATGGGGTGAGGCAACCTTAGAATGGAAAACCAGGGCTGTGACCGGCTGCATCGAGGATCTCAAGCCGATGATCCTGGGCCGCGATCCCACGCGTGTCGATTTCCTGTGGCAGATCCTGTATCGCCATTCCTACTTTCGACTAGGCTCCATCGGCATGACCGCGATTTCAGCAATTGAGCAAGCGTGCTGCGACATCTTGGCCAAGTCGCTAGGTGTGCCGGTTTACAAACTGCTCGGCGGAAAAGTGCGCGACAAGGTCCGCATGTACACCCATCTGGGCCTTGGCGAAACCAAGGCGGTTTATGAAAGTCTGGAAAGCAGCCAGATCGTTGAACGTGCGCACGCGGTGCACGAGCAAGGTTACACGGCGCTCAAGGTGGTTTGTGTTCCCTTTTCCAGACCCATCGAAGGAATGCCTCCGGTGAATCATTTTGCCAAAGTGATCGGCGATCTGCGACATGCCGTCGGCGATCAAGTGGATATCATGATCGACTTTCACGGTCGAACGACGACGGGACAAGCAATCCAATACATCAACGCCATCGAAGAGTTTCGTCCTCTGTTTTGCGAGGAACCCGTTCCTCCGGAAAACTCCGACGCCATGCTCGAGGTTCGCAGGACTGTGAAAGTTCCGATCGCCACCGGAGAACGATTGGCCACACGCTGGCAGTTCCGCAGGATTTGCGAACTGCAAGCATGCCATATTCTCCAGCCGGACCTGAGTCACTGCGGTGGACTGCGAGAGGCGCGCAGGATTGCAGACATGGGCGAGACGTATTACATGGGAGTGGCACCTCATAATCCAAATGGACCAGTTGCGAACGCGGCGGCACTCCATTTTGCACTGAGCACACCTAACTTCCTGATCCAGGAAGATATGTTAGGCGACGTGCCTTGGCGTTTCGAGGTCGTGGAAACAGAGATTCAACGCAAAGACGGATATTGGCTTCCGCTGGAGACGCCGGGACTCGGAATCGAAGTCAGCGAGCGGGCCGCCGCGAAACATCCATTTGCGCAAGAGACCTTACAACAAATGACCTTCCACGTGGATGGGTCAGTTGCGGAATGGTGACCTCAACGCCAGCGACGCTCCGGGTGTCCTCAGGGCTTTGGGTTCGGGAGGATATTGGATGTGAAGAAACGACTCCCGGCAAAGCTGTCTCAGAATTGGACTTTTACGCCTAATTGAATCTCACGATTGTATCCGGTGGCGGCCAAGGGTACTGTGTTCGATATGATCCCTGCGGACGCGCTCCCGATGCTTGCGTTGGGCAACGCGAAGTTAGGGTGATTCATAACATTGAAGAATTCACCCCGAAATTCCGCCTTTACCCGCTCGCCAATGCTGAAACGCTTGATCAGTGATGCGTCCAGGTCAAACAGGCCGGGACCGGTCAAAATATTGCGGCCGGAATTTCCGAAACGCGGCGTCCCATTGGCCAGTGCTTGTTGTAGAGCCACGGTCGAAAAGCAGTTCAGGTTGAACCACTCGGCCAGAGTACCTGGCCCAGTACCGTTGCACAGCCGATCAGGTCGCGGAGCAAACGATCCGGTATTTGAAAAATCAGTAGCAGAGAGCACGCTGAACGGATATCCGCTTTGAGCTTCTAAAATAAAGGAGAGGTCCCACCCGCCTATGACCTTGTTAGCCGCTGAGCTACCAGTAGCAAACTGTCGACCGGCTCCGAATGGAAGTTCATACACCCCACTCACGACCAGCCTGTGCTTTAGGCTGGTGTCGGCAGGTCCATATTCTGCTCGAAGGTTGTTGTCGTCTTGCGGAGCTATCTCCGTTTCTGAAGTGCCACTGTTGTGGTCCAGCGCTTTCGAGTACGTGTAGGCGATAAGGACTGAAAGACCATGCGACAACCTTTTCGTGGCTTTAACGAGTAAGGCGTTATAGTTAGAGACAGCGTCATAAGTATCGTAGCGAACCTGATTGAAGTCGGGCCAGGGCCTTCTTGCCTGCAGGGGACCCGTTCCAGGAATTGCCTGATTCGCGGTTAGATGCAGAACATCTTGGTGAACACCTCGGTTGCCCAGATAGTCCAGTTCAAGTGCCCAATTTGCTGTAACTTGTGTCTGAATACTTGTACTCCATTCGTATATAGTTGGAGTGTGATAAAACGGAACAGGCATGAATTGTGAGGTTACCTGGGTCAACGTTGGGCTCGCCGCATTGATGAACATGTGCTGCGTAGTTGTTGGCACACCGTTCGTGAGCGGGGGAGGTGCGCCAAGCGCTGTATTATAGGTAGGGCTTTGGGTAAAAACAGGGTTGTTGTCGTTGGTTGCTCCTAGCTGATTCGTAAGCGACAGATCCAGGAATATTCCCCCTCCGGCATGCACGATCAACTTATCGGACCGAGTAGGGCGGGCGGAGATTGCCAAGCGCGGAGAGAAGTTGCCATGTCCGGGCCCGTAGCTGGCCTCGCGTACCTGGTTCGAATCAAAACCGAGCTGCCTCCGCTTCGCAGAAGTGGCGATTAGGCACTGGCCAGTTGCGGATTGCAGATAGGGTTGAGAGCAGAGTGCGTCATTTGCAGCGTCTGGGAGTGCAGTTAGCAGGAGAGCATCACCCGAATGAAAGTTCTTTGTCAGCGGATAGAAGGCGGCAAGCTTGTTATTTTCCTCCACTGGCTGCTTGCGATAATCCCAGCGCATACCAGCCTCGATCGTCAGATTGGGACTGACCCGGTAATTGTCTTGGACAAAAAAGCCTAGCCAATTTCCTCCAACCAGATTCGTTAAGAATGCATTCTTTGTGTAGAAGCCAAACGCTGGATACCCCAACTCGAGATCGGCGGCATCGGCGGCGGTTGTGGCCGCACTCGACTCGCCCGCTAGATCCGAAAACTGACCGTTGAAGTTGATGATTCCGTTTACCTGTTGCGGATCGGTAACTCCTTTCGTCTGCCAGAAGTTTAGGTCCGCTCCGAAGCTTAAATTATGGCGACCAATGACCTTGGTAAATGTGTCTTCGATCTTATAGAGCGAATCGGGAAGAATATCGGGGTAATAACCTGGAAAGCCGTCTCCCCATCCTGGATAGGATGCAAAATTAGTAAACGTGACGTTCGGGTATTCTTCGTACTGAGGATTCGGAGCAGCCAGACCAATAATTCCGAAGCTGGCAAGAGATCCCCGCGCGCGAGGACACCCCTGACAAGTGTACTTTAGATAATCTTGTTGATAACCGAATCGCACATCGTTGATCACATTTGATCCAAACGTGTGCGTCCAGCCCACAGCTCCATTGTGCCCCCGAAAGGTTTGAGTGCCAATAAAAGGATTAAAAGCTCCGGGAAAGACTTGGTACGCGGTTCCTAAAAGATATCGTCCAAACACCTGATCTTTAGGGGAGAGGTTCCAGTCTAGACGCACATCATATTGATTGCGTCTATCTCGATGCGGCTCCTCGTTTAGATAGAACTGCCCATTGTTAGGATTGGGAAAGAGTGCCAGCACCCTTTGAGCGAATGGATCGATGTTGCCGAGTCCTCCACGGTAAGCCGCGACATTATTGTTTGGAATGGAGGTGCCAATCAGGATGACGTTTCCATTATTGGGACACGTAAAATTGCTTTCAGTTGCCGGGTCGAAGAGCTGTCCGGTGTCGTAATTCAGATTCGCCGGACCACCAGCTCCGCAAAGGTTTTGAGACGTTCCGGTAAGGAGCCCGCTGAAATCACCCTGCTTTTCTGCCACACTTGGAACAAGATTGGAACTGTTGTTGGCTTGAGCCAGCCGAAGGCCTTCGTAGGCCGCAAAGAAGAAAAGCTTGTTCTTGATAATCGGCCCACCAATGTTGCCGCCAAACTGGTTGCGAGTATATTCGGGTTTGTTTGCTGTTACTGCTACGGTATCGAAGTAGTTGCGTGCATCGAAATCGCGATTTCGCACATATTCCCACAGCCCGCCGTGGATGGTGTTCGCTCCTGATTGAGTAACCAGATTCATCACCGTCCCAGACGTCAGTCCAAAGGAAGCGTCATAGACGTTGTCCTGAATCTTGAACTCTTTCACCATCTCAGGTGGAGGGTTGAGCGCGAAGGCACCGTTGTTGAGCGCGCGCGAAATCATTCCATCAATGAGCAGAAGATTGCTTCCCGAGTATCCTCCCGCTCCGGCATAGCTATTGTCGTTGAAGCCCGAGCCATTGCCGGTCGCACTGGTAAGCGACCGGGAGGTAGTGTCAATCGTCCCAGGTACGGTCAATGCCAGAGCGCCGACCTGCCGCAAGTTCAGCGGCAAGTCCTGGATCGCTTGCTCATTGACCACTGTTCCCAAACTCGCAGTGGTCGAGTCGACCAACGCAGTTTCCGACTGGACTGTCACGCTTTCGTTTGCCCTCTGTACCTGCATCGGTACATCTATAACGGCCTTCTGATAGACCTGCAGCGTAACGCCGGTGAGAGTGGTAGGGGCGAAGCCGATCTTTTTCACTTCAAGACTGTAAGTCCCCGGCGGGAGGCTGAGAAATATATACACGCCGTTCGCGTCGCTGACGACCTTGTCGACGGCCCCAGTACTGATATTGCTGGCCGTCACCGCCGCTCCAGGTAAGACAGCGCCAGTGGGATCTTTTACCGTGCCCGAGATGCTTCCGGTATTCTGCTGCGCTCGAAGCAAGTCCGGTTCCAGTGAGACGACCAGCAACACAAAGAAGATCGGAACCAGCACGCTGCGGACTGACCGTTTCGTCACAGCTCACCTCCTGGCACTCGCAAGATGAATAAGATCTCGGGAGAGAACGGATTCTTTATTCAGGACTAGTGGATGCCGACTGGCGCTTGCCGCGTTTTTTGCATTCCCTCTACTGTAACCACTTTCAATAGGCTGTTGATCCGCAAAGTTTACTCGAACCGGCTCGGTTCCTGTCAAGGACAATTTTGTCGGCGCGTGTGGACTACATATTGCGTTTTCCTGCACGCGGGATAGGTAGGCTCATCATGTAATTCTTCAGTCGCCTATGCTTTGAACTCGGCCTATACTTGCGACTTCATCTTATCGTCGTCAAGAACAATACGGAGAAGAAAATGCCAACAAAACTGCGGGGTCGCTTGGCACTCGTGACTGGGGCGGGCTCGGGGATTGGCCGGGCAATCGCACAAAGCTTCAGTGACGAGGGCGCGCGGGTCGTGCTTGTCGATATCGATGGAACCAAGGCGGAGCACGCGGCCACCGATCTTTGCTCGCGGGGCGGTGATGCACGTCCTTTTCAGGCGGACGTCGCTGATCCGCAGTCCGTCAACAGACTACGCTCCTTTGTTCGGGACACGTTTGGACCGCTGGCGATACTCGTAAATAATGCGGCGATTCAGGTCAACAAACTCATTGAGGACACCACTCCCGAGGAGTGGGCCAGGCAGATGGCAGTAAATGTTGGCGGTGTCTTCCTTTGCTCTCGCGCTTTTCTTCCCGACTTGCGCGAAACGCGCGGGGTAATTATCAACATGTCCTCCGTGAACGGTTTTTTCGTGGAACCATCGTGTGCTGGATACTGCGCTACCAAGGGAGCAATCCTCGCCTTTACTAAGGCAGTTGCGATTGATCATGGGAGAGAGGGGATCCGCGTGCACGCGATCTGTCCGGGATACATCGACTCGGGACTGGCCGAAGCCTACTTCCAAGCGCAGCCCGACCCCGTCAAGGCCAGAAAAGAGGCTGGAATGCTGCACGCCCTGCACCGGATCGGCCTACCCTCCGAAATTGGGCAGGCCGCCGCGTTTCTCGCCAGTGACGATGCATCTTTTATGACTGGATCGGCAATGATCGTCGACGGCGGGTTCAGTGCTGGTCTGCCGCCAAAATGAGCTCAGGGCAATGCTCTCGATATGAGTAGCAGCAGAGTCGCGCTGTTGTAAGACAGAAGGTACTAACGTTTCCTCAGTCGTTGCAGGGCCTCGGCGTGGGTTTCAGGCGCAGTGTAGGTCGTGCAGCGCACGGTGACCGCAAATGTTGTTCCCGGAAAGAGGCGATTCGCGCGGCCATCTTTCACTGCTTGGTCAAGATTCACCGGATATCCCGTCCACGGCTCAACAATGGCATGGTGATAGCCTCGCCAGCCGCCGTACACAAGCCAAAGCCATAAATGTGGACATCGTTCAAGTGGAAACTCGTAGAGAATTCCGATTCCGCTCGTTTCTACCGCGAACCATCCGTCTTCCAGTTCCGTCGCGTAGTGGCCGCAGGCGACGCCGGCGGAGATGCCCTTGACGACGCTCATGTCCGTGATCCCGTGTTTTCCCTTGAGCAGGGGCCACTGATAGCGCTCACCAACAGAGCCCATCGAAGGATCGGTCGAGTGTCCGACAATGCCGACGCGAGCTGGAACGATTAGGCGTGTGCCAGTCTCCACCGCAAATGCTGGATGCGTTCCCCATAGGAAATCCACAGGCAGGGGGCCCATTCCCTCGATTTCAAAATGCATTTGCACTTCGCGATCGAGTAGGGAAATCGTTTTGCTGGCCTTAATCGCACTGATCGGGCCAAATGTGGAAAGACAAACCAGCGCCTTGTTCTGGTCGGATTTGGTTTCTTCTACCGCCCACTCGAGTGAGCGCAGTTCACCGAGACTAGGAAACGGCTCATTGTTGTAAACACAGGCATCGGCGGTTGGGAACGCGTCGTCCCATCCCCCACACCAGTAATTGTCGAAATTGGCATCGATAGGGAATCGCTGCGGTCGAATGCGAGGGTTCTCCCAAAGGAAATTCCTCGCCCGCTTTTTATCTAACAGCCGAAGAATCTTCGCTCCGACCTCCGGCAGAATGTATAACGAAAGCGATTCATTTTCCAGCCGGATCACGCGTAGTCCATCCCGCGACGTATCCGTCACAGTACTCCTCGATTCTTGTTTGCGAGCTTTCTTCACTTTTTCTGTTTGCTCAGCAAGAGGGTGAAGATGGATTCTTTGTAGAGATGCACCTGGGCAGATCCGTTCGCAATCACCGCCGTGCCCGTCTGTTCACAGTCCAGCCGTGGAGTTGTTTGAAAGACCTGCCATTCGCCTTCGTAGCCCGCCAGGGAGACAGTAATATTGTCACGCCCCGCTTCCTGCATTCCGACGACAACGATGGATGCGTCATCCCCGTTTACGAAGCCGCTCATGAGCATACCCGGAGGTCCTTCAACGTTGATGCGTTGCGCTCCCACATGCACGAAGTGGTATAGCTGTTTCGCGGCATAATAGCGCTTCTTCGGCTGGTACTGATGATTGTGATTGGCAAACAGGCCGTAATAAGTCATACGAGGATAATGCTCGTGATAGTTGTCGAATGCATCCCAGAACACAGCAGCGGTTACACCTTGGTTGATGGCCCGCAAGGCACTCCTGGTTGCAGCTAAGGAAAACCCTTTCCATTCGTTTTCGGCAGACTGATTCAGGTCATCCAGATCGC
>Ga0126383_10003378_pt1 | contig 10556 bp, 9 predicted proteins | sample PanSoiMetPlot_35_FD_96882 | JGI IMG/M metagenome (GOLD analysis project Ga0126383, IMG submission 96882) | Tropical forest soil microbial communities from Panama - MetaG Plot_35 | ecosystem: Environmental > Terrestrial > Soil > Tropical forest > Bulk soil | place: Panama | collected 2016-02-17
CCCGCATTGAGGCCCCAGCTAGCAACTTGACGTCGGAAGCAGTTGCCTGGATGGACGCCATGGAAGCCGCAAAACAGGCCGCCAGCACGATTACAATGCGAATCACGGTCCCCCCTCGGTGTCAGGTTCATGTCAGGTTTGGCACGAATTGGAGGCTTTGGCCAGCCCACTGTCCCATGGCCGACCTTGCAAGGCTCGGTTTGGTGTCCACGAACAATGCCAACGCGAGCTCATCGGAGGAGGGCATGCAGTCCGACAACATTTTGGCGGCCAAGGTCGTATCGCCGATTGAGCGGTCCGCACGATCAACCGACGCGCTGCGGCCGTGGTGGCGCAACCGGCCGATTGGGCGATTGCTAATGCTTGCGGATGGGACGGCGCCGATCGCCGCTCCAGCCAGGGCTCGCCCTCGCGTTCACCCGCTGCCTGTCCCTGCGCGTTCGACAGCAAAGCGCGCATTCCGATGGCCAGCAGTCAACCGGCAAACACCGGAGCTCTCGTTCAATTCGCGAGAGTTTCCTTACTACTGCAGTCCGGGCGGCAAATGCTCGATGCCGCGTTTGAGTGCACGGTAGTCGCTCTCGCAAACGATCACGCTCACATGCCACTCATTGTCGTCGATGAGCGCCTGCCGCAGCGGCGCAAGGTATCCGGCCAGTGAGTTTTCATCCTCTGCTTGGTTAGGCGGCAGTAGAACCATCGCCTGGCCGGGCTTTAGCACCCCCCGTTTTCCTTGGACCCACACACGCGCGGTCTTCCCCGCGCCGCAGCGCAGGTCAAATCCCTTCGGCATTCGAACTTCCCCCATCAAGAACTACGGCCACGATGTCCGAAGATTGTGGGGCGGCGTTGTGGCGAAGACCAAGGCCAGCCACTTACCGTAATTCTCCGCATGAGCAAAATACCGTTGCGAGTCCGCGCAAGCGCTCGCGGCCGGCCGGCCTCCATCAAAAGGTCGCCGGACCTCCTGGCGCATTCAACGGCGTCCACGAGGACCGCTCCACGAATGACGAGATGGCCAGCTCAGGGAGCCGCCTTCTATCTCATTAGGCTTGACCCGGTCGACCGAGACGGCCACGAGCCGCCAGCCTCTCGTCCCGACCGCAGAGCAAGCGCACCGTTACCTTCCGCTACCTTCCGCTCAAATTCACGACTCTTCCCTTGAGCGCCACGCCGGCCATCAGGCCTCCGGCGCCGCACACGTATTCGGTTTCGCTGCTGGTCACGACGTTTCTATAGTTGCTCACTATATTAATGACGGCATTGCCGCCTTCTTTCCTAGCGCGCTCCTGTAATGCAATCACAGCGCTAAGGAAGACCCACTCGCAGGCTTCCAGGTCCGACTTGGCAAAGGCGTTTGTCTTCTTGTTGGTCGGCCACTGGCCAAAATCCTTTGTAACGTTCGGGTGCCGCTGTCTGCCGAAGTACAATCTTATGCCGGGGTCTACCTTGGCCTGCGATGCGGGTGACTTCAACGCTTGAGCGATCGGATAGAGTTTTTGTTCGTCGCGAGCAGCAGCCGGCAGTGCAACGGTGCACGCGATCGCAAGCAGAGCGAAATTTTTCAGCATCTTCATTGTATTTCCCCCGATCAATCCATTGGAAAGATTTCACAGGCACAACGCACGAGCATTGCACGCATCATCACGCGACACCTTGGCAAGGCTGTTGGCGTAGGTGCCGAGCCATGGCGGCGATGGTGCGCAGCCAATCCAAAGCCAAGCGCAGTTGCGCCCCGTGGAACCGCAAAACGGCGTGACACTGGGGTGTCATGTCTCGCTTCTCCCACGCCGCCCACAAAATTACTATTGACTGATGGTTGTGGCGACGGTGCGAAAACGGATCTAATCCGTTCCTTGCCAAGCGGGTTGAATGCAGCCCTAAAAGCAGGGTAGCGATATCAGGGTGTTGCGGGCGCCGTCGGTTATTACTGAGTTGAGTATTTATGTGGTGTGCTGAACACGGCCGACGGGGAACAAGCATCTATGGCCAAGCAATCACCAGCCAACAGCCAATCCGCCGCCACTGGCTCTCGGCTACAGGGAGCCGGTCGATCCCTCGCTTCGGCTCCAGCCCTCCAAGGTCATGTTCATGAGGGAGAGCCGAGCGCGAACTTCCTCGCCGTCGATGCCCCGGAGTTAGTCGAGAAGTTGTAGTGGTATTCGAAATCGCCGTTACGTCTCGCATTCCGCGGCGGCAGGGAGTCACAAAAGCACGTTTAGTGTTCAAAGCAAGTTCCGGTCAGTCAGGCGGCGGAGGCTTGGCGCCCGAGAGCGTGGGATCGGCGCACCGCGTTGGGCAAACCTGCACATAACGCCGTCTCAGGTGCGCATGGACGCTCCTGACGCAGCATTGGTCGGAGCGATGATGTTGGCGGCGCCAATGCCGGCAATGACGACGGCTTCGATCCCCGGCCCGGTCTGCCCCCCACCACCGAGCAGCATGAGACCTGGTACCGGTGCCTTGATCGGTGGTGTCCACTGCCCCCGGGCGGCGCCGTAGATGCTGCCGTCAACTGAGCGCAGATAGCGCGAGAAGGTCGGCGGGGCCGCGACCTGCATGTAACAGATATGCTCCCGCAGGTTCGGAATTACGGATGCGGCCTCAACCAACATTCGTTCAGCAACGTCAACCTTCGCTCGGCCATAGGCAGAGCGCTCCAAGCCGAACCAGCGGCTTTTCTCGGCCTCCGGCAAGACGCACAACAGTGTCACTGCGGCGCAACCCGGCGAGGCGAGAGAGCCATCGATTACACTGGGATTGCCGATGCCGAATTGCAATCCATTGCGAGTCACGAATACACGGGCCGGCAAATCGGGCACACGATCGAGCCCCAGACTGACTAGCACTGCTGACGGGCCGCGGTTGATGGCACGGATGCGTCCGAGATACCGGGGCGGCAAAAGCGCGGGATCGAGGAGTGTCGTTAGGCTCGACACGAGATCACCGTTCGACAGCACGATCGGCGCCCACTGCGGTCGCTCCTGCCTCCTGCTGACGCAGATTACGCCGGCTACGCGACCACGATCGATCACGATCTTGTTTGCTGTGCACCGTAATTCGATCCGACCCCCGTGCGCCTCGATCACGCCGCGCAAGAGGTTGGCAAGACGCTGGGAGCCTCCGGCAGGATAGTATCCGCCGTCGAAGTAGTAGCCGAACAGCGGTACCATCTCGATCACACTGAGGCGGTGGGGGTCGTCCGTGACATACTCCGCAATTGTAGTTAGCAGTCGTTTCAGATTGGGATTGCTGACATAGGTGGCCAGCATTTCGACGAATGGTACGCCAAGCCATCGTGCCGCCCGCGGGTGACGGCCCGGCCACATCATCGCTTCCGAAGTGGTCTGAGGCAGAGCGGGCACACCAGTGTCAGCGCTTCGCAGTTCTGCATAGACGGCGGCGATCTCCTCAAGCAATGCCGATATTCCGCCAGCCTCTTGGGGAAACAGGCGGCGCAGCTCCGTGCCGAATTCCGCGTGGTCTTGGCTGAGATCGAGGCACAACCCATCTAGAATGTAGCGATGACGAACCCGGCGCCAGTCAAGCCGGTCCTGGGCGCCCAACTCCGTCAGCAAGCTACGGACGGGGCCACCCGGACCTAGGCCGCTGATGTCCTGAACGCCAGCATCAAACACGAAGTGTCGCTGTGTGGCGTCAGATCTGCGCACCCGACGCGTCCAAGACGAACAGCAGCCGCCCGGGCGGTCGTGCGCTTCGACCACGAGCACCTTATAGCCGCGGCACGCCAGCAGCGCCGCGGCTGTGAGACCGCCAATGCCGGCTCCGATTACGATGGCATGATGTCGGTCGGGCCTGTCCGGCCACTGGCCGAGTTCGGGGATCGGCCAAGTCCAACTTCCAAGGCTCGACATCGGAGGGTCCTTCATGTCGGGGGTTGCCCCTTCCCCCCAAGTCATGCGGTCAGTCCTTGACACGGGACTTGCCTCAACGATAGCTGCCAGGCGCGGCAATGGCCATTGGTATCGACCCTGGACAACGGATGGTTGCAATCGCGCAAGCAGTTGGGAACCGCATGAAATTTCACCCTTGTGCTGTTGTCCCGAGCCATAACCACTTCGTCGCACTCGGTGCGGTCGTAATGAGCCTGCGCAGCGCAGGGCTCGACGTGATCATCGTCGATGACGCCAGCGACGAGCCGGCACTGTCGGCGATAGCGGGCTTCCATGCACCCGCGAACGGAGTGGAGGTTGTCCGTTTGCCAGTCAACCTGGGCAAAGGTGGCGCAGTTATCGCCGGCCTGCGCTGCGCCCACGTGCGAGGGTTCACGCACGTCGTACAAATCGATGCCGACGGCCAGCATGATCTGGGCAGTCTTTCCGAGCTAATTGCTGCGGCGAGAGTGCATCCGGAAGCATTGATCAGTGGGCGACCCATCTTCGATGCATCTATGCCGCGGGCGCGTCGGGTTGGCCGCTGGATCACGCATTTCTGGGTGTGGATCGAGACGCTCTCAACCCGCATTGCCGACAGCATGTGCGGATTTCGTGTTTATCCGCTCGACAAATCTCTGGCCATTCTCAGCAGCGAGCGCGTCGGCCAGCGCATGGATTTTGACACCGAGATCATGGTGAGGTTGTTCTGGCGCGGTACGCCCGTAATCCATGTACCGGTCCGTGTCGTCTATCCACATGGCAATCCCTCACACTTTCAACTGCTGCGTGACAACTGGCTGATTAGTCGGATGCACGCGAGACTCGTGCTCGCAATGATCCTCCGACTGCCCTCAATTCTGCGCAACCGCCACCTGATGCTGCAAGCGCAAGGGCCTGCCTGCCGGCATTGGTCCGCAATTACCGAACGTGGCGCACTTTGGGGCCTGAAATTCCTGAACGCTGCCTACGCTCTGTTGGGGCGAAAAGGCTGCCTCGCGCTGATGGCGCCCGTAGTCGCCTATTTCTTCGCTACTGACTCAGCCAGCCGCAGTCACTCGCGCGCGTATCTCGCCCGTGTTCGCGCCCGCAATGGCGGTGCTCCGCCGTCATGGCTAACGGGATTGCGACATTACATGAGCTTTGCCGCCAAGGCACTCGATGCACATATTGCCTGGACCGATCCGCCGCGGTCCGGTCCCATCAAGGTCGCGAGCAGTCCGGAACTCGACCGCCTGGCCGAAGTGGGCGTAGGCGTGCTGTTAATCGTATCGCACCTAGGCAATGCCGAATTCAGCCGAGCAGGCCTCGCCGCTCACTTCAAGCGCCGTGTCAACGTGTTGGTGCATACGCGGCACGCCAGTCTCTACAACGGTCTCATCCACTCTCTGCGGCCCGATGTCGAGGACTATACAATCCAAGTCACCGAAATCGGCCCACAGACCGCGGTAGAGCTGAAAGACCGTGTCGAGCGTGGAGAGTGGTTGGCGATTGCCGGCGATCGTACGCCCGTTCACGGAAGGTCGCGGACATGTCGGGTGCCGTTCCTTGGCGCCGAGGCGTCTTTCCCACAGGGGCCATACATTCTAGCCGCATTGATGGGCTGCCCGGTCTACCTCATGTTCTGCCTGCGCGAAGGCTCCGGTCACACCGTCTGTTTCGAGAAACTTGCCGATTCCGTGTTGCTCCCCCGTCATGATAGAGAAAGGGCGCTGACTGGCTTTGCCGCTCGCTACGCCCAGAGGTTGGAGCACTATTGTCTGCAAGCGCCGCTTCAGTGGTACAATTTCTATGATTTCTGGGCTGAGACTGTGCCAGAACGGCAAACGTCGGACTAAGATTAGCGCCTCCGGCAGTGACGTGCCCGAGGACCAGAGCAGCTGACAGATATAGTGTTGATGCTGCTTTCCATATTGTGCTAGTTGCTGTTGGCGCCGCCAACTGCATTGCCGCCGCTTTCCGCGGCCTACCATCCGCGGCCGTTACGTCCGTTTGAAAATCAAGGATGTATTGATCCCGCCAAAGGCAAAATTGTTCGACATGAGATATTCTATTTCAATGTGACGCTGCTCGCGCATGACGTAATCCAAAGGCGCGCAGCGCTCATCGATGACATCGAGATTGGCAGTTGGTACGAACATGCCGTCGCGCATCATGGCAATTCCGAGCCAAGCCTCGATTGCGCCACAAGCGCCGAGCGTGTGGCCGAAGTAGCTCTTCAGAGAATGGATCGGCGCACGGTCACCGAGCACCTCGTGCGTTGCTTGCGCCTCGGCGATGTCTCCCCATTCGGTCGCGGTGCCATGACCGCTTACGAAACCAATCGCCGCAGCATCGAGCCCGGCATCTTCGAGCGCCATCCTCATCACTGAAGCCATGGTCGAAGCCTGCGGCTGCGTCGCGTGATGACCGTCGGAGTTGCAAGCAAAGCCAACTATTTCGGCGAGAATGCGGGCGCCCCGCGCGATGGCGTGCTCGCGCTCTTCAAGAACAAGCGTCGCAGCTCCCTCGCCCACAACCAGCCCATCCCTGTCGCGATCGTACGGGCGCGGTGTCGTGTGCGGACTATCGTTACGAGTGGAGGTGCCGAAAAGTGTATCGAACACCGCAGCTTCAGTGACGTCGAGTTCCTCCGCGCCGCCGGCGATCATGACGTCTGCTTTACCCCAGCTGATAGTCTCGTACGCGTAGCCGACCGCCTGACTGCCCGAGGTGCAGGCCGAGGACGTGGGAATAATCCGTCCTGTGACGCCGAAGAATAGACTGATGTTCACCGGCGCCGTGTGACTCATCATCTGAATATAGCTCGTGGCATTTAGCTTGGTGGAGCTACCATTCATCATCAGCTCAGCGAAGGCGATCACCGGTCCGGGACTGCCGAAAGAGGATCCGTATGCAATTCCGCAACGCCCTCCGGTCAACACCGGAGCGTCGACCAGCCCTGCATCCTCAAGAGCCCGCTCGGTGGCCAAAACAGCCATCTTCGAGACTAACCCCATGGTCCGCATCTTCTTGCGGGGATATCGCTTATCGAATGAAGGCGCCGCGATCGGTGCTGCCAGACGCGTGTTGAGGCCAGAGAACCGCTGCCACTCTTGCATAAATCGGATGGCAGTTTGGCCCCTCAGCATGCACGCGCGGATTCCAGGCCAGTCGTCGCCCAGAGCGGTAACTCCACCAACGCCAGTGACTACCACCCTACGCATCAACATAAGCCACCGTTCACAGAGACCACCTGGCGCGTAACATAACCAGCGTCATCAGAGCACAGGAATGACACCGCCGCAGCCACCTCGGCAGGCAAGCCGAGACGCTGCATGGGGACAAGCTTCAAAGCCTCATCGCGGGGTACCTCCGCGATCATCTGGGTGTCGATCAGGCCCGGCGCCACACAATTGACAGTAATGTTGCGCTTGGCCAGCTCCAGCGCCAGCGCCTTGGTGGCCCCAATGATGCCCGCCTTCGCCGCGCTATAGTTGACCTGGCCGCGATTGCCCATCAAGCCGGAGACGGAGGACAGCGTGACGATGCGACCGCCACGGCGTGCTGAGACCATTGGCATCACGATTGGCTTCAGCACATTGTGGAAGCCACCGAGGTTGGTGTCGAGTACGGCATCCCAATCGGCGTCGGGGAGCGCGGGGAATGCGCTGTCCCGTGCAATGCCGGCGTTGAGCACTACGCCATAATAGGTGCCATGAGCCGCCATGTCGGCCTCGATCTTGTCCCGGCAGCCCGCCCGGTCTGAAATATCAAAAGAGAGAAGGCGATGGCAAGGCCGCAGCTCGACCTTGCCTGCCGTGCGCACAGCCTCGAGCGTGGCCTCACCGCCGGCGAGGTCACGAAAGTAGTGAATGATGATCGTAAAACCGTCGCGCCCCAGCCGTGTGGCGATCGCGGCCCCAATGCCTTTGCTGGCACCTGTGACAAGAACTGTTCGGCTCATGAAGGGACCTGGATCCCTGTACTCGCAAACAGGGCCGCGTCATCCTTGGGCAGATATACCGTGAGCCGCGCCTCGGCAATGGGCTTCTCCTCACCCGAGCGGCAGATCACACATTCGAATGATCCAATCTGATCGTCCTTGTACATCTGCGTCGCCCTTACGACAAGACAATCGCCGTTTACGAACCATGCCAATGCGGCCGTGAAATTGCGCGTGCCAAGCAGCAGGCCAACTCGCACCTGTGCACCTGCATCGCGGGCCTTGGCACCAGCAAATGCGCCGCAGGTCTGTGCCATCCATTCGAGCCCGATATGGGCTGCAACCCCGCGTCCCGGCCGATAGAACGGGATCCCGGGTCGGATTCTCACTCGGGCCGTCAGAGAATCCTCGTCATAGCCTACGATGTCGTCGAGCAGAATCATCGGCCGCGCGTGCGGCAGCACGGATTCAATGGAGTGAGGGCAGGGTTTCATTGTTATACTGCCTCGCTTCGCCCCAGCACCAGCGTGACATTGCTGCCTCCGAACGCGAAGGAATTGCTCAGCATTGCTTCGCCCCCGGCGATGCCTGCGAACCGCTGTTCGGGCTGAACCAGTGCTAACGGCGGGATAGCGGGATCGGCGACCCCGTCCCAAACATGCGGAGGCAGTCGGCGTTCCCTGTTCCAAGCGCGGCTCAGCGCAAGCCAGAGAAAGGCTGCCTCGCAGGCTCCAGCAGCCCCCAGCGTGTGTCCAGTGATCGCCTTGGTCGAGCTGCAAGGCGTCGTGGAGCCGAACAGGGTATAGACGACCTTCCCTTCCATCAGATCATTCTGCAGAGTGCCAGTGCCGTGAAGGTTGACGTAGACGATGTGGTCCGGACGGAGCCCGGCATCGTCGAGCGCCATCCGCATGGCCGATGCTGCACCGCGGCCTTCCGGGTCGGGGGCACTGACATGATGTGCGTCCGAGCTTTCGCCGCCCCCCAGAAACAGGACCTCCGCGGGCTCGCGTGTCATCAGGAACACCGCGGCCGCCTCACCGATGACGATGCCATCACGGTTGGCGCTGAACGGGTTACACAGGCCCCGCGACATCACCTCGAGGACGGAAAAGCCCCCGACAGTGGTCCGGCACAACGTGTCGCAACCGCCAACGATGGCTGCATCGGCGTATCCTGCGCGGATCAGCCGGCGGCCGGAAGCGAGCGCCTTGGCACTGGAGGCGCATGCGGTCGCGACCGTATAGGCGGGGCCCGTAAGCTGAAGGGTCAGCGCCACGAATGTGGCGAGACTGCCAAACTCCTGCTTGTTGTAGTGGAATTGCGCTGGCCAAGTACCTTGATTGCGATGAGCTACGTATGCCACCTCGCCCTCGGCAATGCCCGAGGTGCTGGTGCCGAGCACCACCGCGATCCGGTCACGCCCCAGGCGGCGGATCATGTCTTGGATGGGCTCAGCAATCTCGTTCAAAGCCGCCAGCATGAGGCGGTTGTTGCGGGAATCGAACCGTGCGAGCCCGGGCGCCACCGCGGGTAGCTCAGCCGCCACCGCTCCTACATGCAAACGCCGGTTGGGCACGAGATCGTCACGCTTCACAATACCCTCACGGCTTCCGGCAAACAGTGCGCTTGCCACCGCGGCCTTGCCGATCCCGATGGGTGCCGCAATCCCCATATAGGGCAATCCCATCGCAGCCATCATATCCGCGTCATCTCCTTCGACTGGGCCTCGATTTCATACCCCCAAGCCAAGTTGGAGTATCGCAGCGTGCCGTCCCATTTGGCTCCGGCCGGCCAATCATATTTGGCGCTCAGCACAGTGTCGTTGCCGCAGCGGACCTTGCGGGACTTCGCCGTTGCCAGCAATTCGCAACCGGCAGACGCGAGCGCCTTGCGAACCGCAACTTCCGGCCAATAGAGCACGACGATATCTGCCAGCATGCTGCCGGGATGAACGTTGGCTGGCAACCAGGGTGCCTGCTCCACAGCGAGGCTGCGTCCGTTCCAGGTCACCGTCATCGCCCGCCGCCCCATCCCATCGATGCCAACCAGCAGGAGGCGCTCGGGTGTGATGCTGAGGCGGCCCTCGAATACGAACGTCTGATTGTCGTATCGCGCCGATAGCATCTGGACGGCTTCGACCGTGCGGCCGAGATCAGCCGGGTGCGGCAGGGCGAGAGCGCGCCCCGGCGCAAACTCCGATTCCACGGCGGGCGCCGCAAGCGACCCGACTGCCGGGATCATCGTGTCCTTGGTGCAACCGGCCAGGATCGCCAACGGCAATAGCAACGGCGAGTAGCGCATACCCGTTCTCGTCCACCATTGCCCGCTATGCGTTCAGCATTTACCCGATTTCTGCCCTCGGCTTGCACGATTGGCAAGAGGTGCGAAAGCCACACAAAGGATGATCCCGATCAGCATGGTCAACCCGAAGCCGTGCACAGCGGGAACGCCACTGAACGCCAAGAGACCGAACGAAAGCAGTGACGTAGTTCCCGCCAACCAGACCGCGAGCAGGCTCGTCGAGTTGGCGCCCTCCGCGCAGAAGATAGCATAGTCAGTACCGATAGCGAGAAGGATCACCTGTGCCATCGCGTGGAAGAAGGTGTAGGGGTCACCCGACGCGGCCAGGAGCGCTGGCACGAGCACGATCGAGCTGCCAGCTGGCAACATCACCCAAGCGCTGCCAGCCAGACCATAGCGCCACGTTAGCCCGAGCAGCATGATGATCGCCGAGA
>Ga0126383_10003379_pt1 | contig 10554 bp, 6 predicted proteins | sample PanSoiMetPlot_35_FD_96882 | JGI IMG/M metagenome (GOLD analysis project Ga0126383, IMG submission 96882) | Tropical forest soil microbial communities from Panama - MetaG Plot_35 | ecosystem: Environmental > Terrestrial > Soil > Tropical forest > Bulk soil | place: Panama | collected 2016-02-17
CTTTCAGGTATGTATAGATTCGAAAGGCCGCCGGCAGCGAGGTCGCCGAAGACCGACGAGTAGTTCGGCTGCCATCGTTGGTTGTCCCCTTTACAAATGAAGGGACGAGAGACAGCGTACAGGAATCGAGAAAGCTTGGTGCCGCTGCCGTTATAGAAGTACCGAGGATCCTGCTTGAGAATGGAGGGTAGGATGGCGCCTCCGATCCATAACCCAGAGGCAAAGTTCGCATAGGAGGCGGCATAGCGCTTGGCGTAGCCTTGAGCGCCTTGACCATAACCGCTAAAGCGGTTCGTGGCTTGGTCCACCCCGGCAATCGTGGTGACGCCCATCGCAGAGACGGGATCCGTGGTTGCTTTCAAAGCGAGCTCAAATTTCCGCTTAGGGGTTAGAGGGGCAGCTTCACCAACATAGCTGACATAAAAATTGGGAACAATGCGGAGGACGCGCTGTTGTTCTAGGTCTTTGAATTCCTCTTGCCCGATTTCTTCGACGGAAGGCGAGACGCGGACCTCAGTGACCACTGTAGCCAGAGACATCGTGATCGAAGGCACAACGTAATCTTGCCCAGGCCCCAGAGGGCCCGAGATCGTTTGCGGGACAAATCCTTCCCCCGTGATTGTGAGTTGAAAGGGCCCCGGAGGCACGCGGTCAAAATTGAACCGGCCATCCTCGCCGGATTGCACTTCCTGAATGGGGGATTCTTGGTCGGCCTGGATTTGCACGTCGATCCCAGCCAGGGCACTGCCGTTTTGATCCACGACTCGGCCGCTCACCGTGCCAAAGCTTTTTTGTGGTGGTTGCGCTTCACCCGCTGGCGATGGTTCAGAGGCTCTGGCAACCTTTGTTTGTCCAGACGGGTTGTCTTGGGGATGCTGTGACCTTAGGGGTGCTGCGGAACTGAACGAGTTGAAAAACGCGACGCAGAAGAAGATTGTTGCGACTCGGGCAAAGCGGCAGATCATCGGAGTCGACAGGTTCAAGAGAGCAGTCCTGAGCAGAGTGCCTAAGGTGCACAACGCAAAGTGCAAGCGCTCCGGAATGGTATAGGTCTGGCCGACGCGGGCGAGACGGAACGGTTCGAAGCGTAAGGACCGGAAACAACCGCCCGGTTGAACGACTGGGAGGGCCAGCGAGGACGGAGCACATGAGACGGGGGAGTCGGGCTTTGTCCTCGCCGGTAGGGGGACAGCAGTGGTATTGCTGAGGAGATCGCGGAGGGTGACATCTACCTGCCACGGTCGGCGAGCCAATTGGGGGAAGTGTGTTTTTGACTCTCGAGCCGCGGCAAACATAAACCCTCCTCCGTGCTAAGGGCATGTTGCGTTCCAATGATCGGATTGCGAGGCGCAGGACAGCAGAGGAGTGAGGGGGCCTGCGCAACTCCGTAAGGGGGCGCTATTTAATGGGAATGGCAAAGGGCGGGACAGGAATTTAAGAGCGGTGACGCAGTCGAATATCTGAAACCAAGCCGTCACGGAGACGATGCTTTAACGAAGTTGTTAAGGATTTGCCATTCGCTTTCCTGAATCCGACGGTTGTCGCTGCACCAGAACAATCGCATAGCGGCAACCGCCTGCCTCACAATAGAATCCGCCAAAGGAGCGAGTGCGCCTGAGTGGAAGCTCATTTGCAATGGTTTCTACGTATGAGCATTGGAACGACCCATTCGACGGCCCTCACGACTCCGGCACTACTCGTAGGAATCGACTTGCATTATGAAACCGAGAATCCGCTCATGTGGAACGAGCGGGAACGCAGAATCGAAGAACGCGAGTTGGTTTACGAGATCAGCTGGATTCCGGAGCTCAGCACGTGGCGCCGTTTTTTGCGGGCACAGAGGAGCAAATAAGAATCGCAGCATCGCTGCCTCGAACTTCGGGGAAGATCCGGCTACGCGTTCTCCTGAGCAAGTCTGTCCTACAACCTCGTCACAGCTAAGGCAAGGTAAAGAGCACCGAGAGAGGGTAATGGTCGGAGGCGGAGACAGAGCTGTGAACTGTGGGATTTGTTGCGTGGATCGGTCCTCGGGTAAAGATCCAATCGATGACTCTCGGGCGCTGAAATACGGAATGAGGCGGGGTCGTTGGCGAGTGGTCATTTTGAAATGCATCACGAAACTGGGCCGCGGCGAATAGGCCGGAAGCAGCTGTCCGAGGAACCTCGAGATTCAAATCACCAGCCAACACAATGGGAAAATCAAATCGGTAGCGGGCGACATCATCCAAGGTCTCGCGCAGCTGGGAACAACGCAAATCATCATTCGACCTGCTTTCGAGATGCAGGTTATAGGAGACTAAAGTCTGCTCTGCGACTTGCATCTGACTGACCAGTGCCAGACGTCCCCCGAGTCTCTCCTGGAAAGGCTCGATTTCCGGCAGGAACCAGTGCGGGTCCCAGAAATGGGATTGCCGTTGAAAGCGGATGATGCGCGAGTTCGACAGCGGCCAGCGAGACAGTGTAGCCTGGCCGTGAAACGCCGGTGACGCCTGGGAGCCCTGGGTAAGTTCCTGGAACTCACGCGCAAACACATAATTCATCTTCAGACGCCGGGCGAGCTCCCGAGCAATGTTGAGGCCATGGGTACGCCGGGCATTCAGATCGACTTCCTGCAGCAGAATGAGATCTGCGTTGGTGGCGGCGAGGAAATCTACGATGCCCGGCAGTTTCAAGCCGCGATTGACGTTCCAGTTCACCACACGAATGGCGCCGGGCGGACAGAAAAGCCACCGGTTCGGAGCAAGGCTTCCGGTCTCGATTTGTTGCAAGCGGTCCACGTGCATCTGTGCTCCGTCGTTCAAAAATACTCGGCTAAATAGTTTCGAGAAACCCGTAGCGATCAGTCCTGGCCCACGGCATAGCGCGGGGCGGGCGAACTTGCGACAACAAAACGGTGTCGTCGCCGAAACGCAATGCACGAATACAGGGCGACAGGCCACACGAGGTTCGCACCCAAGACCGAGAGCCAGAAGGCCACTTTTGTGATGTTGAAGAACGCGAAAAAGACGAGAGCATAGGGGAAGAAACAGCGGCGGATGATGAATTCCGTGTGCCTGCCGGCAAACAACAACAGGTTCGAACGGCGGCTGTCCACGTGTTCTTGCCAGATTTGCAATAATTGCTCGGGACGCTCGGACGCAAGCACATACCGTTGTAGAGCAACGGTCAGAAAACTGGCTACGGCACCGATAAAGAGCACAGCGCCGCCGACAAAATACGCTTTAGAACCGGATGTTCTTTCTAACCCCAGCGTCAATCCGACAAAAAGGAACAGATAGTACAAATAGTCGCAGACGGTTTCGAGCCAGCAACCGAAATTAGATTCCATCAATTTCAGGCGAGCCACTTCGCCATCGCAGCCGTCCAAAATGCTGGCCCACAGCGAGGCGATTGCACCGGCCAACATGTACCAATAACTGCCGACGGCGAACAGTACGCCGGAAGCTAGCCCAACGGCCAACGTGAACAGACTGACCATGTTCGGCGTGACCGGCCACTTGATGAGTTGCCGGCTGATGGGAATGGAAATCCTGCGATTCAATTGGGCGTAGAAGCCATCGGTCGGTTTAACCAACCAGCGATCGAGCTTGCGTTCCGCAACCCCGCGGTCGTCCGCGGTGTGGATGCGTTGCCACAGGCTTGCTTCGACGGGCGCTAAATGCACCAAATCGCTCGATCGCGACCAGACCTCCAGGTCGACGAGACTTTCGACCTTGTGGTCCGACAGGCTCTGAACCATTTGCGATGGGATCACGTAGATGCCCACTGCGTCCTCGCCAGTGACGAAGGCCAGGGCGCGTTGCTCGCCGGTCCACTCGTCGGCTTGTCTGAAGAGTATCGGATGGTAGGTGCGGTTCCCTTCGATGATCAAGAGGCGCTCCGGGTTGAACGTGGTTTCGAGCTCCGAGAGCAGATGCGAGAGCGACATTTCCGCTGCCTCTACCAACTCGACGGAAGCGGGCAAGCGGCGCGTCGCCTGAAGTTCCCGGAACGTCTCGGGTCCGTTCGCGGAACCCACGACGACGATGATTCGCTCGGCACCCGTTTTTTGCGCCGTGAGAATGGTGCGGAGCAATACGGGCAGTGACCCAACGCGCGCCGAGGGCACCTCTCCATGTTGATCGCTGCCGAGTGCTGCGGAAAAAATGACGGCGAGAGGACCTCGCGTGGCAGTCACTTCTTCGGGATACTGCGGCACGATTTCCGAGTGGCCACCGCCATTCGCCGAGCCTGAGGCATTTGGGCTTTTGCGTCGTTGACTTGACTTCGTGACCAGAAACAAGACGACACCTCCTACTGCGGCCCAAAATAGCGCGCGTACACGCCGCGAGAGCCCCAGAGCCAGTCCAGCTGCAGTGCTGAGACCAAACATTTTGCCAATGAGAACATTTCCGGCCTCGTAGGTTCCGACGTTGCCGGGAATCAGATTGCCGACCGCATTGACGAGTTTCGTTAACGCCTCAATCGCAAGAGCGGAAAGAAAACCGATTTTCGTCCCCAGGAAGTAGACGATAAGACACACTTCGCTGACCGCCATGACGTGACACGCCAGATTAAGGGCGAAACTCGCCCAAAATGCCTCGGGCGTATGGTGATAAAAGTCAAAGAGCATCTTTTCGACCGAGCGGATCAGGCGCCAATTCTTATCTACCCAGTTTCGGAAAAAAGATAACCGACCGAGCGACGCCGTCGTACCCGAGAGGACCGGCCAGCGCCGATGCACCACGAGTGCGGTCGAGAGTAACAAACCACACAAAAGAACGACGAAGATACCGGCGAACCGGGATAAGCCATGTGGGAGTGGCAGCACAAGAGCCGCGGTCGTAATTCCGACAATTGTCACTACTGTTCCCGTGATGAAGAAGAGGCCGCGATCGAGCGATACCGAGGAGACGCCGCGCGCCACGGATACGTCCGAGCTTAGATAAGAGATGCGGATAGAATCGCCAAATGTCTGTCCGACGATTCCCAGTTGTCCGATGGCTTCCGCGCCCAAACGCAGCGCAAACAATCGTGAAAACGGGACTTTTTGTTTTCCACCGCCGAGCATGAGAACCCACGCCCAGGTTTTCGCCAGGTGTGAACATCCCGCGAGACCGATGATGAGCACAACTCCCCATCGGAGGGCCACGACGTCTTCTATGAGCTTGCCTGGTCCCGCTCTCCAAACGAGATAGGTAAACAGACCTGTGCCCAACGCGATAGTGAGAATCCTCAGTGGCAAGCGCGCCCGAACTGGAGTTCTAGACACGGGCGAACCTGCCGCTCACCGGGTTGTCTCGGAAATGCTCATCAAAAGTGTCTTCGGCGTAGGCCAGGGTTTCCGGTGTATCGACATCCTGCCAATGTGCCGTACCGATATCGAAGGCTCGAAATTTCCGCTGCCGCGCAAGTTTGCGCATGCCGTCTGAGAGCGAGCAGTTTCCGTTCACCTTTGCAGATTCCAAGGTTTCGAAGATTCCTGGTCCACACAAAAACATTCCGGTATCGAGAGCGTCATACGACGCAATACCTTTGCCGATGTCTACGATATGCTCGCCATCGAGACGCACCTTCGTGGCGTCTTCAAGGTCGAACACCGTGTCTATCTTGCGATCCACGGCGAGAATCACCTCATCGTGAGAGATGGATTGATGCAGTAATCTTTTCCCGGTTCGGGGCTCGAAAAGGTGGTCGGACATGAGCAGAAGGAACGGCTCGTGGAGCAGGTCTTTGGCTTTTAGCACCGATACACCGTTGTCCCGCTGATAGTGAATGTTTTCGATCCAGGTCACGGCGAGGTTGTCGAGTCCACTCTCGTCAAACCAGCGGCGAACGATATCGCTTCGATAGCCGACGACGACGACAAAGCTTTCGATGCCCGCGTGTTGCGCAGACACCAAGACATGCTCGAGAAGCGGGATATCATGGACCTGCACGAGCGGCTTGGGATTGTTTCCCGAAACACCGCGAATCCTCCTTCCGTTTCCGGCGGCGAGGATGAGGCACTGCTTAATGCCCGCCATGGGAGGACTCCGAAGCGGCGAAGCGGTCTCTTATCGTCAGGAACGAAACGGCAGGAAAGCTGGCGCGCGGGATGTAATCGAAGTACTCGATATTTAAGTACGTGGTGCCGAACATCCGTACTTCCGTGACACTTTGCGTGAAAACCGGAAACCAGACAGCGCCGTTCTTACCGTAGTTCTGTACAAAATGCGTGCTTTTGGTCCAAAAGGAAGGATTTTCGGCAGGATTACCTTCGGCGCGAACCAGTGCGTAATCTTCCGTGTCCACCCAGATGCGGCCTCGGAACAGATATTTCTCTTTGCGCTTTGGGGTTAGCTCTAGGACGTAAGCGGTTCTATCGGCCACGGCTTCGACGCCAAGCAGTTGGAAGTTGTAGTTATCAGCGTTCAGCCGCGACTTGGCTCGTTCTCCGGGACGTGAAGTCTCCGCTTCTGAGTCGAGCATCTTTTGCAGTACGTGCTTGTGCGCCGCCTTCCAGCCTTCTTCGGAAACGATCTCGAAGTGTTTGGTGCCGTCGGGATCGCCATTGACTCGCACGAGCATTTCGGCGTGCTTGTGCAGGCGTTCATTCTCCAGAATGTATTTGCGCATGCCCTCATAACCTTCGTTGGCAAGTTGGCGCTGCGCGTCGTGCGCCCCCATGCGTGCGACGATCTCCTCGGCGCACGGAAGGGCGTCTTGGCCTCTAACTAACAGCGGGCTGCCAAGCAGGATCAGCGGCGTAAACATAGCGATGATTTTCATGTTTAGTACTCCACGACGAATTTGCCGCGATATTCCCGCCAGGCACTGTTGAAGAACTCTCCAAACTGTGCGCTGGCGAGATTGTTCTGCACGTCACGCGGGTTAAAGTGATTGAAAAGATTGAAGACCCCCGCGCCTACGCGGGCTTTTACGTGCCGGTGGCCCAGACGTAGAGACATAGGCCGCGAAACTTGAAGGTCCAGCGAATTTAGCCGGGGAAAACGCCGCCCGTTCCGCGGCCCTATGTATTCGCGTAGGACGTTTTCGACGGAATAGGGAAAACCGCTGTGCAGGTCGTAAACCGGGATGACGGTGAGCTTCCACGGAAGTTCGAAATCTCCCCAGAACAGAAACCGGTTGGGAGCATCAAAGGCTAGCCTTCCTTTGGCATTGGGCTGAATCACGGCTTGGGGCAGGGTTCCAAAGAACTGGTTCACGTCGTTAAGATCGCCAAACGCACGGGAGTGCAAGTAGGAGGCATTCAAGACACTCCGCCCGAAACGGTATCGGCCTGCGATCTGATATTCCCGATAGGAGTCCGACCCACCGTTTGAAAGTAAAAGCGTTCCAGTCGATCCAGCGGCGACGGGTGAGACGATGAAGTCATTCGCGGTATTTCGCTGTTCGTAGGCGAGCCGCACCGATAACGCCTGGGTCAGCTGCCGATCCAATTCCAGGTTCCACGACGTACTTCGCGGATTGCGGAGATTGCTCGCGATGCGATTCAGGTAGGAGATTGAGGTGAGCTCGGCACCGCTAGGCGAAAACGTGTCTACGGTGCGATCGGGAAAATCCGTGAAGGTCGGAACCAGGAGGGGGACGCGGTCGTAGAAGATTCCAACACCTCCCTTAAGTAAGGTCTTTCCGTCGTTGGTGAGTTCCCAGAGAAACCCCACGCGTGGGGCCGCGTCTGTGGAACTCGTAACCGAGTCGGTATCGGAGCGGAGTCCTAAGGTAACGGTGAAACGCGGAACGACGGCCCACTGGTCAGCGACAAACCAGGTGGTCTCGTTCTGATCGATTGCAAAGGCTGTGGCGCGGGTGAAATTGATACGCTCGACCGGCGTTCCCGACGCATCAGCGATTTCAACCGGCCGAAAGTTCTGTCGACCATCGTAGGAGGTGTGCGCGAAGTTGAGACCGACTTTGAATTGGTGGGCGCCGAGGAAGTGCCGGGGCGCGAATTGATAATTTTCCTGCCACTCGAAGCGCGATGTGCGCCGCGCTTGCAAGTTGAAAAATCCACCTTCGGTCGTGTCGGGAAGGAGCCGGTAAGGATCATCACTTTGAGCCGTAATATCGGCGTCGTAAGTTTTGTAACTGAACTGGGAAGTGAGCAGGCTGGTCGGACCGGTGAGATAACGATGTTGCACGTAAATCTGATAGCCACGCTGATGGAAATCGGGCGTAGCCGGCTGAGGCGTGAAGGTGTTGAGTCCGACGTAATTCAGTCTTTGCGGATAGAGTGCGAAGGAGACCGTTGCTGTTTGTTTTGGATCAAGGATGAAATCGAACTGTGTGTAGGAATCAAAACTCTCGAGTTTGTTGTCCCGCTGGAACGGAGGAAGGCTGTTCACGGGCGTACGCACGTAGCGATACTCAAAGGACTGGGTAACTGCGATACGGTCGCGGACGATAGGAAACGTAAGGGTTAGCCGCGGTGTGGCTGCCGAAAGGCCGCTGATGGTACCGTCCCGATCGCGTAGGCGCGGAAAGAAATTCTGGAACGAATAATGAAAATCCTCGTAGTCGCTGGTTTTCGTGGAAACTGAAGAAACTGCTCCGGTCAGTTTTCCATACTCTGGGTCATAGGGGTTGGAAATGACCTGCACGGAGGAGACGACATCGATCGGAAGGTTAATCGCCGGGCTGCCGGTAACCGGATCGGTCACGTTTGCGCTGTTCACCAGCGCACCACTTTGTGTGCTTCGCGCACCTTTCAGGTTGATGTGTCCGTCCGGTCCGCGAACGACCCCAGGAACCATCGGTAGGGCGCTTTCAAAGCGCTCGTTCACATTGGGAGCATCGCGGAGTGTTTGCTCGGAAATCGTCTCGGAGGAGGCTGACATCTTACCGTCATTTGCACTCGCCGTTACTGTCACCGTGCTCTGCACTTCGGTGGGCTTTAGTTCGAGATCTGCGTTTGTAATTTTGTCGGGTTCGACAACTATGCTTCGTTCAGCGCGAAGCCCGGAAGCGATCGCCTCGATCCGATATGTGCCCGGAGGTAAACCCTCAAATGCATATCGCCCTTCCTGATCCGCCTCAGTCTGTTGCTTCAGTTGTCCTATCAGAACAATAGTTCCTCCAGCAACATAAGTTGTGCCGTCCGAGTCGAGAAGACGGAGTATTCCTCGTACGGAGCCGGTCGATGAGTCGGTCTGCGCGCTTGCGACGAGCGTTCGCATGCAGAACAGCGCCATCAGTAAAAACCGAAGCTTCTTGGGGCCGCAGGCTCGCGCACGCCATCGAAGCAGCCGTCGTGCTCGGGAGGGCGACCGAGGAACTCTAGATTTGATTAACGCCTGCATCGACTGTCGGCACGAGACATCGTGCCGGTCAGGCAACTGCACCTCCACTTCCAAGGGAAAGAAACCCGCCCAGATGGGTTTTTGTCTTTTGCTATCAACCACCAGGAGGGAATCGGCGTGCCTTTCGTGAGCCAACCAACGACGGGATCCTGATGGCAGGTGGTAAGCGCCTAACTCTTTTTGTTAATGGGCTGACGCGGAAGGTGAGACAGCGAGCCGCGAAAACTCACGCCCCTCCCGCCATGCCCATGAATGTTTTGTCCGTTCTATCACTTTGCCGTGAGATGAACTCTCCTTCTGCAACGGCACACAAAATGCCCTCGATCCTGTCCAGGAGTGAGGCACATGGCGGCGCGTCAACTACTGGTAACGGGCTAACCTCCCAAGTCGATTTTGGCCCACGGAACCTTTCGGTTTGGGACTTGACACTTTCGTCTTGGAAGAAGTGAACTGGTGGAATGAAACGTCCCAGTCCACTAGTTTACTTTTCGTGCAGAGGTATATTCGTGCTGCCTTCCGATACAGTGCCTAAACAGAGGAAGATTACTGGCCTCCTGCAAACGAATTGAGGGAGGGTTTTGTGGGGACCTCGCTGTCGGCAGAACCGTTGCTCTCCCTAGCAGTCACCGTTACGTCCGAGCAGCGCGTCGAGCGGGTCTTGAAGAGTATTGTTGAGGGATTGGCAGCTCAGCCGGGGGTGGCGTTGGCTCGCATTTGGCTGCTGCCATCCGCCAAACTCCTTAGCATTTGCCACGTTGTGTCGGTTTCCCCAGATTGTCTTTGCCTCGTCGCAAGCGCGGGAACGCCCATCAATTCACCAGGGGAAGATTGGCGCTTCCTGCAGGGGCAATTTGCAAAAGTGCCTTTCAACGTCGGAAAAGTTGGTCAAGTGGCTGCAAGCCGACATCCGATCCTGGTCGAAGACGCCGCGGTTAAAAACGACTGGATTGTGCGACCAGATTGGGCGAGACGTGAGGAGATTAGCAGTTTTGCAGGTCATCCCCTCATCTTTCGAGACAAACTGCTCGGGGTAATAGCTGTATTCAGCCGCCACCCTCTCGGCCAACGAGAGTTCACTTGGTTAGGTTTGTTTGCGAATCAAGCCGCGGTGGCTATCGCCAACGCTTGTACGGAAGAGGCTCTGCGGTCGAGCGAGCGCAATCTTGCCGCCATCGTCAATACGATCCCCACGGCGGCATGGACTACTCGTCCGGATGGCTACTGCGACTTCATCAACCAGGTGTGGCTCGATTACACGGGCATAAATGCGGAA
>Ga0126383_10003380_pt1 | contig 10553 bp, 3 predicted proteins | sample PanSoiMetPlot_35_FD_96882 | JGI IMG/M metagenome (GOLD analysis project Ga0126383, IMG submission 96882) | Tropical forest soil microbial communities from Panama - MetaG Plot_35 | ecosystem: Environmental > Terrestrial > Soil > Tropical forest > Bulk soil | place: Panama | collected 2016-02-17
TGATCTTGCGGCTCAGGTCGCCGTTCGCAACGGCGGTCGTGACCTGAGCGATATTTCGAACCTGGTTCGTCAGGTTCGAAGCCATCGAGTTCACGTTATCGGTCAGGTCTTTCCAGGTTCCGGCGACCCCGCGCACATCAGCCTGGCCCCCGAGTTTTCCTTCCGTGCCTACTTCGCGGGCCACACGCGTCACTTCCGAAGCGAACGAGTTAAGCTGGTCCACCATCGTGTTGATGGTGTTCTTCAATTCGAGAATTTCGCCCTTCACGTCCACGGTGATCTTCTTGGACAAGTCACCGTTGGCCACCGCCGTGGTCACCTCGGCGATGTTACGCACCTGGCCGGTAAGGTTGCCGGCCATCGAGTTCACGTTGTCGGTCAGATCCTTCCAGGTTCCGGCGACGCCCGGCACGTCAGCCTGGCCGCCAAGTTTTCCTTCCGTACCTACTTCGCGGGCCACGCGCGTCACCTCCGACGCGAACGAGTTCAGCTGGTCCACCATCGTGTTGATGGTGTTCTTCAGCTCCAGGATTTCGCCCTTCACGTCCACCGTGATCTTCTTGGACAGGTCGCCGTTGGCCACCGCCGTCGTCACCTCGGCGATGTTACGCACCTGGCCGGTAAGGTTGCCGGCCATGAAATTCACGTTGTCGGTCAGGTCCTTCCAGGTTCCGGCGACGCCCATCACCTGCGCCTGTCCGCCGAGGCGTCCTTCCGTGCCTACTTCACGGGCCACGCGCGTCACTTCCGACGCGAATGAACTGAGCTGGTCCACCATCGTGTTGATAGTGTTCTTCAATTCGAGAATCTCGCCTTTGACGCTCACGGTGATCTTCTTTGAAAGGTCACCATTCGCCACCGCCGTCGTCACCTCGGCGATGTTACGCACCTGACCGGTGAGGTTGCCGGCCATCGAGTTAACCGAGTCAGTCAAATCCTTCCAGGTCCCCGCGACGCCGCGCACGTACGCCTGGCCACCGAGCTCTCCCTCGGTTCCCACTTCGCGGGCCACACGAGTTACCTCGGAAGCGAAACCGTTCAGCTGGTCCACCATCGTATTGATGGTGTTCTTTAATTCCAGAATCTCTCCTTTCACGTCCACGGTGATCTTCTTGGACAAGTCACCGTTGGCCACCGCCGTCGTCACGTCGGCGATGTTACGCACCTGGCCGGTAAGATTTCCGGCCATCAGATTCACGCTGTCAGTTAAATCTTTCCAGGTTCCGGCGACCCCCTTCACATCTGCCTGGCCGCCGAGTTTTCCTTCGGAACCGACTTCGCGGGCCACGCGGGTTACTTCGGAAGCGAAAGCGTTGAGCTGGTCCACCATGGTGTTGATGGTGTCTTTGAGTTCCAGAATCTCACCTTTTACGTCCACGGTGATCTTCTTGGACAAGTCGCCGTTGGCCACCGCCGTGGTCACCTCAGCGATGTTACGTACCTGACCGGTAAGGTTGCCGGCCATGAAGTTCACATTGTCAGTCAAATCCTTCCACGTGCCGGCCACGCCCATCACCTGTGCCTGACCGCCGAGTTTGCCTTCCGTACCTACTTCGCGGGCCACGCGGGTTACTTCAGAAGCGAATGAGTTAAGCTGGTCCACCATCGTGTTAATGGTGATCTTGAGTTCCAGAATTTCGCCCTTGACGTCGACCGTGATCTTCTTCGAAAGGTCACCGTTGGCCACGGCCGTGGTTACCTCTGCGATGTTACGGACCTGGCCGGTGAGGTTGCTGGCCATCGAGTTCACATTGTCGGTGAGATCCTTCCAGGTTCCCGCGACTCCGGGCACTGAGGCCTGGCCGCCCAGCTTTCCTTCCGTGCCTACTTCGCGGGCCACGCGCGTCACTTCCGAAGCAAACGAGTTCAACTGGTCCACCATCGTGTTGATGGTGTTCTTTAATTCGAGAATCTCGCCCTTGACGTCCACCGTAATCTTCTTGGACAAGTCACCGTTGGCCACCGCCGTGGTCACTTCGGCGATGTTACGCACCTGACTGGTGAGATTGCTGGCCATCGAGTTCACTGAATCGGTCAAATCCTTCCAGGTACCGGCCACGCCTTTCACTTTCGCTTCGCCACCGAGTTTGCCTTCCGTACCCACTTCGCGGGCCACGCGCGTCACTTCCGAGGCAAACGAACCAAGCTGGTCCACCATTGAGTTCACGATCTTGACCGTGCGCAGGAACTCGCCCTTCAACGGCCGGCCATCTACTTCGAGGGCCATGCGTTCCGACAGATCGCCGTTGGCCACGGCGCCGATGACGCGGGCCATTTCGCTGGTCGGCCGGGCCATGTCATCAATCAAGAGGTTCGTAGATTCCACCAGACGCAACCACGAGCCCGAAGCTCCCGGCACCGCCGACCGATGAACGATCTTTCCTTCCTTACCCACCACGCGGCTGACGCGTTCGAGCTCTCGGGCCGTGCGGTCGCTCAACTCGATGATCTCGTTGATCGTGTCGGCGATCTTCCCGGCTTCACCCGTCCACTCGCCGGGCAATCGCGCGGAAAAGTCGCCCTTCTTGAACGCGACCAGCGTCTTTAGCAATAGCTTCGTATTAATCGAGTCCGAGGCCTGGGTCTGTGTGCGCATGGCTCTTCCTTCCAAAGGTGGTTTCGAGACTGAAAGGGCAGGTTGATGACCAACGTGCCGTTGCGTAAAAAGGGATGTGTCCGGACATAAAACTTCGCCGGGCAGCAATAATCACAAACTGTCTCTCAGGGGATAACCGACAAGAACGCTAACTGGGGGAAAGCGTTAGAGCATTTATAACCCGTCGGGCTTGATTCTGTAAACCTGATTCTGCGGGCGGGAATGGAGGCGGGGCCCAAAGGAGAGTATGCGAGACTCAGGAACCTGCGCAAAGCGGTTTTTCCGCCAGATGGGATGACGCTACGAGCTGCGAAGCAGCGGACAGCGCTAAGCCCAAGGCGAGTCTGCGAGCCCTGGGTTACCATAATCCAAATTAGTGCGAGCCGCGGAGCGGCGATTGAGTCTCAAATTGAGTAATCGGGGGTGTCAGTCGCCGCATCGCGGCTCCGAATAACTCATGCGTCCTACCCCAAGGCTCGCAGACTCGCCTTGGGCTTAGCGCTGACCGCTGCTCCGCAGCTAGGTGCCCTTCACACTTGACGAGACGCTTCCTTCGACCAGGAATTGATCCTAGCTGCCCTAGATTGGCACGATGGTTCCGCGACCCTGGCGCACAGCTTTTTCGTAACAATACTCAGCCGCCGCCAGATCTTCCATCGCCAAACCCAGCGACTTGAAAACCGTGACTTCCTCCGCGGAAGTGCGGCCCGGATGTTTCCCGATCAGCACCTCGCCCAATTCCGCCAGAATGCTTTCGGGACCGATCGCGCCTTCGCCGGCAGCGATTAAATAGTCACCTGCTTCGTTAAAGGCGGACTCGCGGCGGTCCACAAAGACCGCGGCCGCCGCCATCGTTGCCGTATCGAGTTCGCGTGCCTTGGGCGAGAAGGTACCGACAGCGTTGATGTGCGCGCCGGGCGTAATCCAGTCGCGGAGTACGACGGGATCGCGCGAGGTGGTTGCGGCGACGATTATGTCGGCGCCGCGTAATGCTGCCGGCAATGAATCCGCTGCTTCTATCGGACACTCGACGCGAGATTGCATTTCGTGGGCGAATCTTTCGGCACTCTCTCTGCGGCTGGCCGCCACGGTCACTCGCTCCAGTTTGCGGACACAAGCTATCGCCATGAGATGGGTCCGCGCCTGCACGCCCGCGCCAATGATTGCCAGCGTCGAGGCCTTCGCTCTCGCGAATGTCCTGGTGGCGAGGCCGCTCACGGCGGCGGTTCTAATCGCGGTGATTGCCGACGCATTCGCCATTGCCTTGACTTCACCCGTCGCTCCATCAAAGAGAATGACGGCGCCCTGATGTGCATCCTTGCCGATAGCCGCATTGCCGGGAAAGACGCAGATTGCCTTTAATCCGAAAAGCGGGGCGTCGCCACCGCGAAACGTCGGCATCATGGCCATGACGCCCTTTACCTGCGGCGGCTTAAAGATGGTCCGCAGCGGCTGCTCGACTTCGCCGCGTGCCAGCGCGGTGAAGGCTCGCTCCATGACCTCGATGCATTCGCTCATCGGCAGCAGTTCCGCGACGTCGTGTTCATTAAGAATGACTACGCTCATGGCGCGTAAAGATATCACGTGTCCCGGTCAGAACCGGTTGCGGTAGCGACCGGGCCTTCGTTCTCTGACCGTTCTCTTACCGCCCGCCGCAGCAGAGCAGGGCCCGATCACTACCGCAAGCGGTTCTGACACGAATGACAAATCAAACCTGATTCGATACTATGCGCGCCTGCAGTCATTTAGAAACCACCTCGGACAACTTAGATTATGAAAACCGCTACCTTGTCGTATCGTCGAGTCCTATTAACTGTCGTAGTTCTGGCCGCCGCCACCATCGCGGTCCCGGTGATGGCCCAACAGTTCAGTCCCGATCTTTTCAAATCGCTGCATTGGCGCAGTATTGGACCATTTCGCGGCGGCCGGACTCGCGCCGTCGCCGGCGTGCCCTCGCAGCCAAATGTCTTCTACATCGCGCAAGTGAACGGCGGCGTCTGGAAGACTGACGATTACGGCCGCACCTGGAATCCGATCTTTGACGATCAACCAACTGGTTCAGTCGGCAGTATCGCCGTGGCGCCCAGCGATCCAAACATCATCTATGTCGGCAGTGGCGAAGGTTTGCAACGTCCGGATCTCTCGGTCGGCGACGGCATCTACAAATCGACCGATGCCGGCAAGACGTGGACACATCTGGGTCTCCGTGACGGACAGCAGATTCCGCAAATCGTGGTTGACCCGCGTGACCCGAACGTCGTGCTGGTGGCCGTCGCCGGTCACCCATATGGCGCCAACGCCGAGCGCGGGATTTTTCGATCGAGTGATGGTGGCAAGACATTCGACAAGGTGCTTTTTAAAGATGAGAACGTCGGCGGAGCTGATGTCATCTTCGATCCAGTCAACGCCGACATTGCCTATGCTGGTCTTTGGGAGGCGCGACAGGGTCCCTGGGAAAATGGCGCCTGGAATGGAAACGGCGGCGGAGTTTACAAATCGACCGACAACGGAAAGACGTGGCGTCAATTGAGCGGTGGACTGCCGGAAAATATTATTCAGGCAAACCTGGCGATTGCCCCGAGCCAACCCAATCGCCTCTTTGCTTCGGTCGCCCTTAGTCCCGGCCTCGTCATCTATCGTTCGGATGACGCCGGCGAAACCTGGACGCGCATTACCACCGATCCCCGTCCGGCTGGTCGCATCGGCGGCGGCGACCTGGCGGTCATACGCGTCGATCCCAGGAACCCCGACATTGTTTATTCGGCCAGCGTAGTTTCATGGAAGTCGATTGACGGCGGCAAAACCTGGACGGCGTTTCGTGGCGCACCCGGCGGGGACGATTATCAAAACGTCTGGGTGAACCCGAACAACGGCAACGTGATCATGCTGGGAAGCGATCAGGGCGCGGTGATCACCGTCAACGGCGGCAGGACCTGGAGCAGTTGGTACAACCAGCCGACCGCGCAGATGTATCACGTGAATGCCGATAATGCCTTTCCCTACCGGTTGTGCAGCGGCCAGCAGGAGAGCGGCTCTGCCTGTGTCTCGAGCCGGGGAAATGACGGCGAGATCACTTTTCGCGAGTGGCATCCGGTGGCCGCCGAGGAATATGGCTACGTCGTGCCGGACCCGCTCGATCCGGATATTGTCTATGGCGGCAAACTGACTCGTTATGATCGCCGCACTTCGCAAGCGCAGAACATTATGCCGAAGCCTTTGCGCGGCCCCGACTTCCGCGTGGTGCGGACCCAGCCGATAGTTTTCTCGCCGCTTGATCCGCACACAATGTATTTCGCGGCCAACACACTCTGGAAGACGAAGGATGGCGGTAACAGTTGGGAACAGGTCAGCCCTGATCTGGCCCGCAAGACCTTCGAAGTGCCGGAAACCATCGGGAAGTACCGTTCGCAGCCGACCGCGGCAGCGACTCAACGTGGTGTCATTTATGCGGTCGCGCCTTCACCGCTGGACGTGAATATGATTTGGGCCGGCACGGACGACGGACTGATTCATCGCACCACTGACGGCGGTAAGAACTGGACCGACATCACCCCGAAACAACTGAAGCCCTGGCAGAAGGTCGCCATCATCGACGCGAGCCACTTTGACAAGAACACCGCATATGCCGCTATTAACACTCTGCGACTGGATGATCTCCGGCCGCACCTCTATCGCACCCGCGACGGCGGCGCCAACTGGACTGAAATCAATACCGGCATTCCCGAGAATGAAAACACCGACGTGGTGCGCGAAGATCCGGAACGGAAGGGGTTGTTGTTCGCCGGCACCGAGCGCGCCGTCTACGTCTCGTTTGATGACGGCGATCACTGGCAATCGCTCAGATTGAATATGGGCGCGACGTCTATCCGCGATCTGATCATCAAGGGTGACGATCTGTGCGTCGGCACTCACGGTCGCGGCTTTTGGATTCTCGATAACATCACACCGTTGAGACAGCTTCAGGACTCCTGGCTGAAAGCATCGATGCATCTATTCAAACCGCAACTGGCTTACCGGGTCCGCTGGAATACGAACAGCGACACACCACTGCCGCCGGACGTCGCGGCGGGAGAGAATCCACCTGACGGCGCCATCATTGATTACTACGTCGGCGGCGACACGCGCGGTCCGGTCTTGCTGGAGATCAAGGATGCCACCGGGCGAACGATCCGTCGTTATTCGAGTGATGATTCGGCGCCGGTCGATGAGCCTCTATTGAACATTCCGCCTTACTGGATTCGGCCCCCGCAGACCCTGTCGGCCGAAGCCGGGATGCATCGGTTTCTCTGGGACCTTCATCACACGCCGGTGCCCGGCGTAGCTCCCCAATATCCAATCGCAGCCGTCTATCGCAACACCGCGCCCGCTTCGACTTCGCCCTGGGCGATGCCCGGCAACTACACGGTGGTCCTGACGGTGAATGGAAAGAAGGAAATACAACCATTGCGGCTGGTCATGGATCCGCGCGTCAAGACGTCACCGGTGGATCTGACGAAGCAGTTCGACGCATCGATGCAGATGTATCAGGAGTGGCTGGTCCTCAACCCGATCTCTGAGGACGCGAGAAAGATTCGCGGGCAGCTAACGGAACTGCGGACGAAAATCAGCGACGCGACTTTGAAGGGCCACGTTGACGCGCTCGCTGAGAAAGTCCAAAACGTCGCGGGCGCCGGTGGTGGTGGATTTGGCGGCGGCGGCGCTGGCGGTGGCGGCGCCGCGCGCACAACCGCCGCCTCCGTAATGCAGCGCGCTCGTACTTTGTTTGGTCTGATTGAAGAAGCCGACGTGGCTCCGACGAGCCAAATCATGGCCGCCCTGCCTGACGTGACCAGGGATTCGCGGACCGTACAAGATGGGTGGCGGGCAATTAGATCAAAGGATATTCCTGCTCTTAACCAGGAATTGCGAGCCGCAGGATTGCCGCCAATTTCGGATAAGTAGTGAAGTCGGGCCGTCGTAGTTATTTAAGGCGAGGCTTTGCGACCTCAGAAGGCGGGGGCTTCGGAGTGCGGTTAAAAGGACGCCATAAGTATTACCGTAGAGGTGCCGACGCCACCAACTGCGGAGCAGCGGACAGCACTAAGCCCAAGGCGAGTCTGACGAGCCTTGGGTTACCCGTCGACCATTATTCCGAACTGCGGCGCAGCGACTGGATTCTTTCCAAAGCCGTGCGTTTATTATCCAGACGAAATTAGAAAACGAAGTCGGTCTCTCCCTCACAGTCAATCGCTGCTCCGCAGCTCCAACTCATTCTTGCATTCAACCCAAGGCTCGCGGACTCGCCTTGGGCTTAGTGCTGTCCTCTGCTCTGCAGCTCGATGCGTTTTGAAAATACAGGAAAACTGTTTACCTGGTTTCTGAGTGAAGTCGCCAACAGGTCAGTGCCAAAAAAATCGAGCCGACCAAAATGGTGGCGGCTCGAATTTTGTATCAGTTGATTTCTTAAACAGTCAACTGCCTTACGGGTGTTTCTTTCCGGGACTTTTCGACTGTCCCGGAGGCGCCTTTTGCTGTTCAGGCTTCGGCTGGGCTTGCGGTGGCTTCACTGCCTGTGGTTTCGGTTGCGCCTGTGGCCGAGCCTGCGATTGTGGTTTGCCCGCTTGCGGCGCGGCGCGTGGCGGTGCCTGCACGCGATTCATCTGAGGTTGCGCGCGCGGTGCGGGAGCCGCCTGCGGAGGCGCCGCCCGGCGCTGTTGTGGCTGGGACCTCAGGACTTGTTGCTGCTCTGAGGCTCGCGCAGCTGCTGCCTGACGGCGCTGCTCGCGCGCTGCCTGGGCTTGTTGCTGGGCCTGCGCCCGCTGTTGCTGTTGCGATTGCATCATCTGCTGCCGAGCGGCTTCACGTTGCGCCTGTTGTTGTTGGCGCTCCATTTGTCGCTGGTCCTCCGGACGAACCGGCTGACCCACTTGCTGGCCCTGCGCCTGCGTCGCCGCACGTTGAGCATTTCGCTCGTCGACCTGTTGCTTCCTCAGATCCTGCAACTGCTGACGTGCATTTCGATCTCCACGCGCTGCCTGTTTCGTCAGATCCGCCATCTGCCGCTCGCGGGCTTGTTCAGCCGCGACATTCACCTGCGCATTGGCTTGCGCCGGAGCAGCGCCGCGCTGATCAGCAACTTGCAACTTCTGACGCTTCACCTGGTCGCTTACCGGTTCGACTCGCAAAGCGCGCGCAACGTCCCGATTGAAGCGGGGCGCGGCGGGCGCCGCACTCGCAATCACCGGCGTATTTTCGATTCTTTGTTCGATCTGTCGCGGCACATCGATGCGCTGACGCGCCGCGCGTGTCTGAAACGCGGCGTTGCGCAGCTGATCCACCGCGAGCGGATTCAGCACCGGCCGCACATTCACGAAGGTCTGGGGATCGACCCGCGTAATTACCGCCGGATCGATCACGCGACCAAAGTCGGCTGCCGGAACGACCGTCACCGCCCCGGGAACGTTGATGTTCACCAACCGGTCGACCGTCACATTAGCTGGATACGTGTAGGCCGGCTGCCAATTCGAATCGTAATAGGTCAGCTGGTAAGGATCACTCGGCCCCAGCGCGACCCACGCTGTACTCGACTTGCCTAAGGGAATGAAAGCCACCAAGGCAGGCGAGTAGGTCGGATAGGTGTGAATCGATTCGGGAACCCAAACCCAGTCGTTCGAGACATTGGTCCAACGGCCATAGTGATAAGGCGCATACCCCCATGGTTCGTTCGACACCCAGGTCAAGCCGTAAGGATTATCCATGGTCCAGTAGCCCGACTCGTACGGCGCCCAGCCCGCATCAACGTGCGGGTGCCAGCAGTAGCCGTAATTGCTGACATAGCGCCAATCACCGTAGTCGTCCAGGTCGTCAATGCCAGGAACGTAATCGTTGACGTAGTTGTAACTCGTGTCGAAGTGCGCGGGATCGTAGTAGTCGGGGTCGTCCTGATATGTGTAGTAATTGCGATAGCGGCCGTCATAGCGCTTGGGATATCGCGATCGATAATAATTGTCGACCACATAGCCGGCTTGATTCGGTTCGACGCGCGAAATAGTCGCGGGCGTGCTGCCGCCGCCCTGACAGGCCACCGAAAGATATTCGCCCTTCTGAATTTGTCCCGAACCGCCCTGGCCCACAACCTGCGCCTGACCATTGAAGACTGTGGCGACCGCGTTCCCGTTGTCGTTAATCGCGATTTGATAAAGCCCCGGCTGTTGGAAATCAACGGCGCCGCAGGGGGTGGCAACTTCAAACAGATTGCCCGACGATATCGAACCGACGTCGAACAAGGCCGACCCCTCACGCAAGGCAACTTGGGTCCGCTGCTCTGACAGGTCCAACACATCCAAAGACGTATTGGCATCTACCGTGGCCACATTACGGCCGGTAAATCCAATCTGTGTCCGCGAATTCTGTTTGGTATAGATGCGATCTCCGACGCTGACTGACATATTAGGAGTCGCTGTGATCCACTGACCGTTGGTTGAGTTGTCGCCACTCTGGCTTACGCCCACCTGTCCTTCAACCCGCTCGACGCGCGCGGCGTTGGGTAACGCGCTGGCCTCAGCTTTGCGCTCGTATTTGGTCCACAATAACGCGCCAATAGCGCCCACTGCCGCACAGACGGCGATGATAATCGCGCCATGCGGCCACATTCTTACTCTGTTCATAAAAGCCTCCTAAAAACGAAATGATCGTCGGAAGAATTTGCAGGAGAGCCTCAAGGTGAAAGCAAATTATGGTCACTAATTAACGATGAACCTTGATGGTCGCCAAATTGAAAGACGATCGACTTACATTTGCAGGAATTAACCTGCCGTTCAGAAGATTCGTGTACAATGCTTTGCATGTCTCAAGAGCAATGGCCAACGTTTAGAGAAGAAGTCGCCAACAGCTTGAGTCATGGGGCCGGTTTAGGATTAGCGATCGCCGGGACCCCCGTCTTGATAGTCGCTGCGGTGCGATATGGCACTCCCTGGAA
>Ga0126383_10003381_pt1 | contig 10552 bp, 9 predicted proteins | sample PanSoiMetPlot_35_FD_96882 | JGI IMG/M metagenome (GOLD analysis project Ga0126383, IMG submission 96882) | Tropical forest soil microbial communities from Panama - MetaG Plot_35 | ecosystem: Environmental > Terrestrial > Soil > Tropical forest > Bulk soil | place: Panama | collected 2016-02-17
GCGCGCGTCGCCGCGAAGGCGCGTGCCGGCGAAGTCCTGGTTTCGAGCGCGGTCAAGAATCTGATGTCGCAGTCTGGAATCCGCTTTAAGGATCGCGGCGTTCACCGACTCAAAGGCGTGCCGGAGCGGTGGCGCCTGTACCGGGTCGAACCTTGAGAAGGTGTCCTGAAAAAGTGGAAGCGATCGCGTCCAGTTATGTCCGTTATTGGGGGTAAAGCGGACATCGTGGTTCTTGGACTGAATGTCTGCTTTTGACCCAAAGCGGACATGAGGCAGATCTTTCCTCTGGCATTACATGGGTGATTACCGGAGCAACCCGATTGTGACGCGACCCGTACAAAATCTTGATCTAAATCAATCTCTTCTCGAACAATGTAACTTAGACAACTCGGCAATCGGGGCTGGCTGCTTGCCGCTGTGGAGGCCCCTATGCCTGCAAATCAATGGATCGCGAGTGTCTCCGTTGTCGCTCTTGGCGTCCTGTTGACGACAGGGCCGACGTTGGCGCAGCAAGTCACTGGCTCACCCGGCTCTCCTAGTGCGACGACGACGATCGAGGGCAGCCAGCTTCCACCGCCACCGCAGGAATTTAAGGGGAAGATCGGGCGCAACGCCGCGCAATCGACGCCGTACTGGCCCATGCGCGTCGTGCCGCCAAAAGGCGCACCGAATATTTTATTGATCATGACCGACGACACCGGCTTTGGTGTCACCAGCACATTCGGCGGCGTCGTTCCGACACCGACTCTCGATCGCATCGCCGCCAACGGTCTGCGCTTTACAAACTTCAATTCGACGGCGCTTTGTTCGCCGACGCGCGCGGCCATCATCACTGGCCGCAACCATCACTCGATGAGATTCGGCGTCGTTGCAGAGCAGTCGACCGGCTATCCCGGCTACAACAGCATCATGACGCGGGATAAGGCGACCGTCGGCAAGATCTTGAAGGACAACGGATACCGGACATCCTGGTTTGGCAAGGAACACAACACGCCGGAATTTCAGGCGAGCCAAGCCGGGCCGTTCGATCAATGGCCGATTGGCATGGGCTTTGACTACTTCTATGGTTTTGTGGGTGGAGACGCCAATCAATGGGCGCCAAATCTGTTCCGCAACACCTCGGCGATTTACCCGTACTACAACCACCCAGGTTGGAATCTGATCACGGCGATGGCCGATGACGCGATCGAATATTTACGACGCATCACCGCAATCAATTCTGATCAGCCGTTCTTCGTCTACTACGTGCCTGGCGCCGTCCATGCGCCGCACAATCCGACGCCAGAGTGGATCAAGAAGATCGGCGACATGCACCTGTTCGACGAAGGCTGGAACAAGCTGCGCGACACGATCTTCGCCAACCGAAGCGGCTGGGTGTGATCCCTCAGGACGCCAAGCTCACGCCATGGCCGGACGACTTGCTGAAGCGCTGGGATCAGCTGTCCGACGACGAAAAGAAGATGTTTATCCGTCAGGCGGACGTTTTCGCCGCCTACTTTGCCTACACCGATCATGAGATCGGCCGGGTGATCGATGAAATCGACAGGATGGGCAAGCTTGACAACACGCTGATCATCTACATCGCCGGTGACAACGGCAACAGCGCCGAAGGTTCGCTGATCGGGACGCCGAACGAAGTAGCTTCACTCCAGGGCATCAATATCCCGGTCGAGGATCAACTCAAGTACTTCTATGACATCTGGGGGTCGGACCAGACCTATCCCCACATGGCGGTGGCCTGGACCTGGGCGTTCGACACGCCGTTCTCCTGGACCAAGCAGATCGCGTCGCACTTCGGCGGTGTGCGTCAGGGCATGGCGATCTCATGGCCTGCGGTCATCAAGGACAAGGGTGGTATTCGCAACCAGTTTACCCACGTCATCGACATTGTGCCGACGATTCTCGAGGCGACGAAGATCAAGGCGCCTAATGTCGTCGACGGTATCAAGCAAAAGCCGATCGAAGGTACGAGCTTCATGTACACCTTCGATGCCAAGAACGTGAACGCGCCGTCACGACATACTACGCAGTACTTTGAAATGATGGGCGACCACGCGATTTATCGTGATGGCTGGATCGCAAGCACAAAGGTCATGCGGCCGCCATGGGTCGTCGCGAGCGCGGTGAGCCAGGACCCGGCCAGTTTCCCGTACGAACTCTACGATCTGACCAAGGATTGGACGCAGTTTGATAACGTCGCCGCCAAGTATCCGGACAAGGTCAAGGAAATGGACAAGCTGTTCTGGACCGAGGCCGCGAAATATCAAGTCGAGCCGCTGGATGCCACTGTCGCAACTCGGATTGTGGCGCCGCGTCCCAATCTCTCCGCCGGTCGCACCGAGTTCATTTGGTCGGGCGAGATCACCGGCACGCCGAACGGTGATGCGCCCAGCATTCTCGACTCGTCTTTCAACTTCAAAGCCGAGGTCAATATCCCGCAAGACGGCGCCGAAGGCATGATCGTGACTCAAGGCGGCCGGTTTGGCGGTTATGGATTCTATGTGCTGAAGGGCAAGGCCGTTTTCCTGTACAACTTTGTCGACCTCCAGCGCACGGGCTGGGAGGCACCAGATGTGCTATCGCCGGGCAAGCATACGCTCGAGTTCGACTTCAAATATGACGGCCTCGGGTTCGGTACGCTCGCCTTCAACAACGTCAGTGGCATTGGCCGCGGTGGTACCGGCGTGCTCAAGGTCGACGGCAAAGAGGTGGCGAACAAAACGATCGACCACACCATGCCGCTCATCATGCAATGGGACGAGAACTTCGACATCGGTGCCGATACCGGCACGCCAGTGTCTGACGACTACCAAGTCCCATTCAAGTTCACTGGTACGCTTGAGAAGCTAACGCTGACCATCGATCGACCAAAGCTCTCGCCAGCGGACGTCGAGAAGCTGAAGGCGGCGACCCGTAACAATCGCGCTGCCGAATAGAGTAGGCCAACGCCACTGGGATGGCTGTTGGTGGCAACCAGAATGTCCGCTTTTGGCACAAAGCGGACATGGCGATCGCACTCAACGATGTCCGCTATTGGGGGCAAAGCGGACATTGCTCGAACGGGCTGCGATGTCCGCTTATGACCCAAAGCGGACATGAGCTGCGCGGTATTGCTGCCGTGCAAACTGACGCCTGGACCCTATTTCTCTGGTCGTAAATCCCTGATGTAATCCATTTTGGCCTAGTCAGCCCGGGGCGGCAGATGAGGCGACGCGAATTCTTGAGGCTATTGGCTGGCTCTGCGGTTGCGTGGCCGCTAGCTGCGCGAGCGCAGCAGACGTCGGAAATCCCTAGATTCGGTTTTGTATATCAAGGCTCCCAAGCGGCGATGGCTCTTCGCGTCGAGGCAATCCTGAGTGGCCTACGGGTTTCCGGCTACGCCGCTCCCGCCCAGGTCGAGATTGTCGCCCGAGCGGCGGAAGGTGACCCGGCGCAAATTGTTCCTCTGGTAGCGGAAGTCATTGCGAAGAATGTGAGCGTGATCATGGCGAGCGGCCCCTTGGTACTGAACGCGGCTCGATCGGCCACGCGCACCAATCCGATTGTCGCAATCGATTTTGAAACGGACCCGGTCGCCAGCGGTGTGGCAGCTAGCCTTGCGCGACCAGGGGGCAACATCACCGGGGTATTCCTCGACTTTCCAGACTTCACAGCGAAGTGGATGGAGATGTTGGTCGAGAGCAATCCAAAGCTCTCGCGCGCAGCCGTACTGTGGGATCCCGACACCGGACCGGTGCAATTGGATTCGGTTCGGAAAGCCGCAAGAACACTGAATGTCCAATTAGAGGTCGTAGAGGTACACCGTGCTTCCGATTTCGATGCTGCTTTCTTGATGGCGAACCAACTCGGGGTGAGCGCAATGGTGATGCCGTCATCTCCGCTGATCGCTCCAAACGTGCAAGTTCTTGCAGAACTCGCTCTACGCCACCGCCTTCCAGCCATTACGCTTTTCCCTGATTTTGCGCGGGCCGGAGGATTAATGGCTTACGGGCCAAATCTACTCAGCATGTATCGGGTGGCAGGTATCCTTGCTGGTAAGGTTGCGCGCGGGGCCGATCCGGCCGCACTGCCGATCGAACGTCCGACGAAGTTCGAGACAGTGCTCAACATGCGAACCGCGCAGGCTCTGGGAATATCTATTCCTACATCGCTTTTATTGCGCGCCGACGAGGTGATCGAATGAGGCGGCGCGATTTCATCGGGCTGGCCAGCTGCGTTGCCGTAACCCCGCCCCCAGCGCACGCGCAGCAGTCGCGCGATAAGATCCGTCGCATCGGCGTGCTGATCCCGTTCCGTGACGATGCGGAGACACAGATTCTTGTTGCTGCTTTCAGGCAGCGTTTTCAGGAACTCGGATGGACCGAGGGGCGCAATGTTCAGCTTGACTATCGTTACACAGATGGAAATCCAGAACGCACCCGTAGTGCCAGCGCGGAGCTGGTCGCGTTAGCCCCTGATGCGATCCTCGCCTACGCCAATCCTGCGGTAGCGTCCCTAATGCAGGTGACACACACCATCCCGATCGTTTTCACGCAAGCGTCCGATCCGGTCGGGAGCGGTTTCGTTTCAAATTTAGCGCATCCAGGCGGAAACATTACTGGCTTTCACAGTTTCGAACCTGCGATTGCCGCAAAATGGCTGGATGTGCTCAAGCAACTCGCGACTTCAGTTCGCAGAGTTGCGGTCCTCCACGATCCTGGCATTGCCGCTAATACCGCCTTCGTCCGTACAGCCGAATCTGCTGCGGGAACTTTTGGCGTGACGGTTACGGCCGCCGGCGTGCACAATGCAGAAGAGATCGAGCGTACGTTAATCGAGTTTGCGAAAGAGCCGGATGGCGGCCTGATCGTTGCGCCGGCGCCGCCCACCTTCGGCAATCGTCAGATGATCGCGGATATAGCAGTACGGCTGCATCTCCCGGCTGTTTATTCATATCGCTTCTTCGTCACCAGCGGCGGTTTGGCTTCATATAGTATTGATGGGAGAGATCTGTGGCGCGCGGCAGCTTCTTATATCGACCGTATCTTGCGGGGTGAAAAACCCAGCGACCTGCCGGTACAACTGCCGACCAAATACTATCTGGTGATCAATCTGAAAGCTGCTAAGGCGTTAGGATTCCAAATCCCCGAGAAGCTCCTTGTTAATGCAGACGAGGTGATCGAATAGGCTCAGTCTGGTGCAGCGCGTAATGTCCGCTTTTGGGAGCAAAGCGGACATCGAGTGAAGCCGTTTCAATGTCCGCTTATGACCCAAAGCGGACGTGCGCCTGCTTAGTGTAACTCCGCCTCTATCTCATCAAGGAACCGCACCTCGATCAGATCGGCTGGGGTCATGCCGGAGACATCGGGACGAACTTTCGCAACGTCGTCGATGGCGACCTGGATATGCGGCAATGAGGGGCGCGCTTGAAAGATGGACCGGTAGTATTCGTAGATGCGCTCTATGACGCCCTCCTCGAACTCGAGATGATTGTGCAGAAATGCCTTGGCGGTATCGGGATGGGTCTTGAATATATGTTCGGCATCGACATAGGTGCCGACGATCTGTTTTGCCAATTCGGGCTTGCGCGCAATCTCCCGCCGCGTCGTGACCACGCAGGTGCCCGGCATCCTGATTTCGCTGCCAATATCAGCAATTATGCGCATGTCGTGACGTGCCTCTCCGAGAAATCGGAAATCGCCCGCCAGGATTGCGCCATCGATGTCGCCTGCGCTAATGGCGTCAAAGATTTTTGAATACTTTCCCAAGGGAACAAGCTCAACCGCATCCGCGACGCCACTTCGCGCGAGCACCGCGCGTGCAACTGCGGCCGTCTGACCGGCCAACGACAGGCACCCGATCCGGCCACCAGCCAGTTCGGTCATGCGCGTGATGTCGTGGCGGCCCATGAGAAAATTGGTATTCATCGGCGTTGTGCCGACCACAATTGCGGGATCATGCCCGTCCACGCGCAGGCGGACCAACGGTATGATGCCGATCTCGACATAGTCCCACTCGCCGGCTATCAGCCCCTCAACGCCGCGCTCGGCAGCAGTCTCGAAAGCGACGAGGTCAAAATCGACGCCTCGTCGCTCGAACAGTCTCTGTGCCGCCGCGAACAACCCGAGACACTCGGCGGTCGAGCGCTGAGCGACAGCAAATCGGGCTGGGGTGCCCATCGTGCTCTCATCGCGGCCAATCTGATTGAGAGCCGATTAAACTGGAAGTCCCCCCGAATGTCATCACGGGAAACGGTCTTTGGTGCATCGCTTTGACTTCCGCTAATGGCACAAAGCGGACATGGGATCGCGTTCAGCGCCGTCCGCTTTTGGGGGTAAAGCGAACATTGACCTATCGACCTCGATTTACGAGTGCGCGCCCAAATTGGGAATGCTGATGGCGAAACCTCGTAAGAGAGGCAAGGGGTGGTGTTTCCGTGCAAGTGGCGTCTGAAAGGCCTCTCCACGCGAAACACCGCCCAAATCCTCCCTAACTTGGGATGCGACGGTGTTGCATTGGAGGTGGAGGCGAGCACCTCCCAACCCGTACAAGAATGGTTGACGCGGAGCGCGGGATCCTATCAGCCTTTTATGGGATGAACCTTTCCGTATTGGGCGACTAGTGCGATCGCGGCATTGATCGCGCGATCAGTAAGCGGACTGTAATACGCCGTACGCAGTACCCGCGATCAATATGCGGGTGCAGTACCCCGTACGGGAAAGTCAGTTCGTTCCATTAAAAGCGTTTCTGGTATTTTAGGGATGAATCCAATAGCGCCAATTACGGACATCGCCGATGCCCCAATAATCGATGATTAACTTTGATTAGATGCCTTCATTGTGATTCACGTCGAATTATGATTCTAGCGATTAGATCACATTCGCAGGGCCGAGCGACTGAGAACAATAACAGGGAGCTTGCTAGGAACAGAGCAGGAGCACGCTCTGCCCTGCAAACCAAGCCCCTATTATTCAATGAAAGAACGCTACGTCACCCCGGACGGACTGTCACGGCCCCAACCATGATTTCAATTATCGATGACGATGTATGCGCTCGGGAGGCTACAGCAGGGCTAATTCGCTCGCTGGGTTACGCGTTTGCGAGCTACGAGTCAGCCGAGGATTTTCTTGGTTCGGATCACGTTAATAACACGTCCTGTCTGATCACCGATGTGCATATGCCAGGTTTGAGTGGCGTGGAGCTCTATCAACGTCTCCGCGTCGATGGTTTCGCGGCGCCAACAATCTTCGTTACAGGCCATCCCGATGAGACGACGCGTACGCAAGCGCTGGCCACGGGAGCAGTCGCCTTCCTGGGCAAGCCCCTTGGCAAACAGGCCCTAGTTGATTGCCTGAAAGCAGCGGGCCTTCATCAAAAGAAACGGTCCGCGACTGTATAACTCGCGATGGCTAGCAGACTTACTTGCGGGTGCGCGACTTCACTCGGTGCGGTATGGGCATCCGGTGCGATGGCAGCTAGCGTACCTGAGTTGGTCTTGACCTCTCCTTGGCTTTTGCTCTGGAGCCGCTTCCACGCAGCGAACCAACTTCGCAGCGTACCTTCCTTCAACTTCAGTTTGAGCCCAAGCACCTAGGCGGCCTCGGGACCTTCCTTATTGAATAACTGATGCACTTTGCCCTTACGAGAACCCTCCTTGTGTACGTCGTAACCTTGTTCTGACGCCGACACCTTCGTCATCGGTTTAGTGGTTTTGGGTCTGGCATTACGCTTGGTCGATTTCTTTGCAGTACTCATCAGTCTCTCTCCTTTTATCCGCGGCGTTACGCTCGCAGTGTTTATATTTTAGAGAACTGTGACTCGGGGAACTAACTGAGAGTGATCTTCGTACCCGCAATCTTCTAGGGCGATCTGCTCGCACATTTATCCCCGATTGCAACCTTATTAGCGGGAGATGGGGAGGCATGGGGTGGCGTTTCGGTGGGGTGGCGTCTGAGGGCTTTTCGACGGGAAACACCGCCCCACACTACCCTAATAGTGGCGAGGATCGTCGTTTCACCCGTATGCTACTCCGCGTTTGCACAGGGACAGGCGCACGGTAGGTGTAGTTCGCGCTAGGCGACTTGAAAAAGAGATGCCGAAGCACCACGTCACTCATCCTTTTACCCAGCTCGGGAGCAGTAAAATGGGTGCGATGATCGAAGATGCTGGCTTCACCGACTTTTTTGCAGGAGCTGCTCGATTTGGGGCTTCTTGAAAATGCCGCGGCTGGCATAACGAAAAAGGTGATTGCGGAAGGGGAAGACTCGCTATCCGAAAAGCAACTTTATGCGTTTAACACCCATGTTGTAGACAAATTCGCAAAGAAATGCTCGCGCTGAGGCATCAATATTCCCTGGTCGGAGATGTCCGCGGCATATGACAATAGCGGCAAGTGCAGTTGGTGTTGGAATCTGACTGAAAAGAATGACTAGGGGAGTTTGCTCGCCGTCCACCGGGCAGTTCATCGCATTTTTTCAGCAGTGCGGCGGCGACCCGGCCTTTAACGGCACTGTGCGCAGTAGTCGATCCGGAGTAGGCATGACCGGGCGTTTCTAGCTTCGCCTTCGAGCACTCAACATTGCTTACAGCATTACTTACGCGGCTGGTTTGAACAAAAGTAGACCCGCTTTGGCCCTAAAAACGGTTGAAAATGTTATGAAAATTTGGTGGGCGCACAAGAACTCGAACCTTGGACCCGTTCATTAAGAGTCATCACAACAACTTTGATCTTGCAAAAAAGTTTTCCCAACTGACAGCTAAACGCGCCGTTGCAGATCAGAACGTTACATCAAAATTCCCAACCATAAAGGGTGGACTGCTCGCACTCAGAATGCTTGCGAGACGGCCTGAGCGCGTTCCGCTCGCCGGCCGCGCGGTTATTTCATAAACGGAGATCACAATGGACAACAACGGCGGATTAGTCTGTGCCTGGTGCGATGTTACTGAGGCGTCGGCCCCGCAGTGACTCTAGCGAGTCCATTGGCGCGTTTTGACCCTCGTGGCTATCCCCGTAGCTACCAGGGGACGGAAACGGCTCCACGAACTTCCCTGAGTCACTGCAAGCCTCAGGGCGCGGAGAACAAGACCACGGTGGCAGTTGAGGCTTTGCTAGACGGAGAAGCGGACGCCATTACCCCAGGCGGTCAAAAGGGATCTTATCTTTAAATCTCGTCAAAAGGGGGCTGGCCTTATGGGCGGTCGCGGGTCGTGTCGAGAAGTTGCGCGCTCGGCTCAAATGGGGAGCGAGCGGCACTACGCCGATCAAGCCGCGAGGCATGCACGAGAGAACGTACCAACGTATTTTGGGGATGCTGGCGTACCACGAGGCCGTGCGAAAGCAGGGGCGAGTTACGCTCGAAAATACAGACCAGACCAGTATCGTGCCCATCTATGGCGGCAATGCCGAAATAGATTTGCCGTCCTGGGCGGTTGGCCGGTTCGTTGACGACGCGCGGGCGTCTGGCCCGCCCGAAGAGCGCAAACTTCCGATAAGCGTGATTATCGGAGCCCTTGCCCCGGCTCGGCGCCGGTGCCAGCGACACGGCGTACTCCGTCCCCCGTTCAGCCTTGGCCTTGTTAACCTTGTTGACAGCGCGGTGTTGCAGCGCAGACGCATCAAGTCTTTATTTTCAATACTTTCGTCAACAAGGCGTTCTCAAAGCAGTCCGACTAAAAGTGAACATTTAGAGTGCCAAGGCGCAACTATGTGTTCGGCTATCCGCGCGACACTACTGGCTGCGTTTGCCGCTTGCATATTTCCTATAGGGACCGCCCACGCCAAATTCTCTTCTTCGCCCCAGTATGGGTCTTGGTGGGGCGGTCACGCTCCGTTCAGGCACAACCACCAACACAGGCACACAAAATCGGAATCGGCCGAGGAAAATCGGCCTCAGGAAGCTCCAAAGGGTCCTCTTCAGATTGTCATCTCGATCGCAGACCAGCGTGTCTCGCTTTATGACAATGGGATTCTAATCGGACGATCTTCAGTATCGACGGGAGTTCGCCGTCATCCGACACCGCTCGGCGTCTTCAGCGTGATTGAGAAAGAACGATGGCACCGCTCGAATATCTATAGCGGCGCCCCCATGCCCTACATGCAGCGCATCACCTGGTCAGGAATAGCACTGCATGCGGGTGAGTTGCCTGGCTATCCTGCCTCACACGGCTGCATCCGTTTGACAAACGACTTTGCCATTCGGCTCTGGCATCTAACGAAACGCGGCGCCCGCGTCATCATCGCACGCCAGGATGTTGTGCCGGTTGAGATAACCAATTCACACCTCTTTGTCTCGAAGCCGGAAACTGCATTCGGTTCACCTGAGAGTCCGGCTATCGCCGTCGCGGATAACAGCAATAAAACAGCCACGGCGACGCCAGCGCCCTTGATGTCCAATGTCGACATGCAAGGAACTGCGGTCTCACAAGCTGCAGGCTCCGTTCCCTTTGGAGCCGCGCCGCAAAAGATCATTCCAATATCCGTTTTCGTTAGTCGAAAGTTAAGCAGGCTCTACGTACGTCAGGGCTTCACGCCCCTGTTTGATGTCCCGGTCGAAATCCAAAATCCGGAGGAGCC
>Ga0126383_10003384_pt1 | contig 10549 bp, 10 predicted proteins | sample PanSoiMetPlot_35_FD_96882 | JGI IMG/M metagenome (GOLD analysis project Ga0126383, IMG submission 96882) | Tropical forest soil microbial communities from Panama - MetaG Plot_35 | ecosystem: Environmental > Terrestrial > Soil > Tropical forest > Bulk soil | place: Panama | collected 2016-02-17
GACACCTTAGGGTTCTCGGTACTGGCCGACAATCTCGGTGGCAGTGGGCACACAACAGACTTTGCGCTTCTCAACCAGTTCGCGGCAGCGCAATTTGCGTCGGCGAGCGATGGCCATGGCAGCACGGTGATCAGCGATCTGGCAGTCGCAGCCGAAATGCTGGCGGTCAACGCCCACGCCCAGCACGCCTGATCGTGGAGGTGCGATGGAAAACGAAAAGCACCAGCAAAAAAAGCGCGATGCAAACTCTCATCGATCGGAGCGCCGCACCAGCGTTCGAGAACAAGGGGCAGAGTGCATCAGGCCAAGGAAGACAATCACGGATGAAAGAGTTAATCATCGCGCCGGTGGCTTCGGCGGTCGGACCGGGCACGGCACCGAATGTCGGGAGTGCCGATCCGGCCAATCGATTGACGAAGTCGTTATCCGTTAATGCAGGTCTTGCAGATGCCTCGTCTTCGTCGACGGGCTCGGAAAAACGTGCCTATCCGCCACCCGCAGAGGTGCCGACGCAGCAGGGCCCTCGGGGGATACAGTTCGATTTCAATGATGGATGTCGCGTCATGTTGCCCGAAACGGACCAACCGTGGCGGGTGCGGCTGAGCGACATTGATACCGGCAACATCCTGTTCGAGACCGAATTAAAGGCCGGACGGATCAACAGCACCAAGCGATATTTTGTGCCCGCCCGGATAGAGGTATGGCAGGGGGGCGAGCGCGTTCTGGCTCACGACTATTCGGCTGCCGATCGCGAAGTGCTCATCCAATTCCCAGTCGGCACGCTTGGCGATCCGCTTGGCTGGTTTCCATACGCGGTAAAGTTCAAAGAGCGCCACGGTTGCCGGCTCACCTGCGCGATGGGCGAGGCGCTCATTTCGCTTCTGCGCAGCGCGCACCCGGATGTTGAGTTTGCGACCCACGACAAGGTCAAGCCCGAGCGTTACTATGCAACCTATTCGATAGGCCTGTTTTTTGACGACAGCGATTTCGTATTTCAGCCCTGTGATTTTCGCCATGTCGGCCTCCATCGGACAGCCGGTTACATACTGGGCGTCGATCCCCGTGAAGTGCCGCCACGCATCGTGTTGAACGATCACACCCGACCCATCCCTGAACCTTACGTGTGCATTGCGGTGCAGAGCACAACGCAGAGCAAGCATTGGAACAATCCCAATGGCTGGCGCGAGATTATCTCTTTCCTGAAGCAGGCCGGGTACCGCGTGATATGCATCGACCAAAAGCCCGCCAACGGGGTCGGATTGATCTGGAACCATATTCCCAACGGGGCCGAGGACGAAACCGGCGATCGACCGTTGCAGGAGCGCGCGCGTTGGCTCAAACATGCGCATTTTTTTATCGGGCTTTCCAGCGGACTGTCCTGGCTTGCATGGGCATTGGGGACGCCGGTGGTGATGATCTCGGGCTTCACCCATCCGACCAACGAATTCGAAACGCCTTATCGCGTGATCAACTATCACGCCTGCAACTCGTGCTGGAACGACGTACGCCACCGCTTCGACCACAAAGACTTTCTGTATTGTCCCCGCCACAAGGATACACCGCGCCAGTTCGAATGCACGCGGCTTATCACGGTGGATCATGTCAAAGCTGTTTTGCGATCTATTCCTGGTTTTGAGGCCTCAGCACGGCAACAAAAAACATCCGTAAAAACACACAGATCTGAAATCAAAATCGCAAGTGCCTAGCGTCACTGTCGATTGAGTCAAAGAGCCAACAATGAGTACGCAAAGGACCGCCTGCAGTGTGGCCAGGTGCCGCAAGTACGGCGCCACGAGGCTATTAACCGGGACAATCGACTCGTCGCACAGCACTGGACGAACTCTCGAAGGCTCAAGGCCGCAACTCAACGACCGTGAGCCCTCATTGAACTGCCGGCGCTAGAGATATGCCGCATCACGTGAAATACACCGTGCTCATTGAGGCGGCCAATTTGCAGCCGCAGCTGTCGTGCATCCCGGGAGTTGATGTCTTAGGGGAGCATCACTTGATCGGCCCGGCCTCACAACAGCCTCTGCCAAGACACACCGTACACAGATGACGCAAACGGCTCCAGATCATACCGCTGAAGTGGATCAAGGGCTTGCTGTCCTTGTGATGATGTTGCGATTTCATGGGATTGCGGCCGATCCCGAGCAGCTGCGCCACCGTTTTGGGCGCGGGGCTATAGGCGCCGCCGAAATGCTCCGCTGCGCCAGAGAACTCGGGCTCAAGGCGCGCGGCTACACGACGACCTGGGCGCGCCTTAGCACGACGCCGCTGCCCGGCATAGCGGCGTTGCGCGATGGCGGTTTCTTGTGGCTGGTGAAGGCCGGTGAAGACAAGGTCATCGTGCAGTCTCCGCTGTCGTCGCGACCAATGTTAATGACGCGCGCGGAGCTCGTAAGGGTCTGGAATGGCCAGCTGGTGCTCTTGACGCGCCAGGTCGGGCTGCTCGATCTGTCCCGCCGCTTCGATATCACCTGGTTTGTTGGCGCCATTCACAAGTACCGCCAGGTACTCACCAGGGTCCTGATAGCTTCGTTCTTCCTGCAGCTCTTTGCCCTGATCTCCCCCTTGTTCTTCCAAGTCGTCATCGACAAGGTTCTGGTGCATCGTAGTTTCAGCACGCTCGACGTGCTCGCCATCGGTCTCGTGATCATATCGGTGTTCGAAACGATCCTCGGGATTCTGCGGACCTACGTCTTTGCCCACACCACCAACCGCATCGATGTTGAGCTTGGCGCTCGCCTGTTCCGCCATCTATTGGCGTTGCCAACTGCCTATTTTCAGGCCCGTCGTGTCGGAGATTCGGTCGCGCGGGTGCGGGAACTGGAGAACATCCGAAACTTCCTGACCAGTTCGGCGCTGACTCTCGTCCTCGACCTGTTCTTCACATTCGTGTTCTTGGGGGTGATGTACATTTATTCGCAGCTTCTGACATTTGTCGTGCTGGCATCCTTCCCGCTCTACATTGGCATCTCGGCTTTCGCGACGCCGCTGTTTCGGCGTCGGCTCGATGAGAAATTCGAGCGGGGAGCCGAGAACCAGGCGTTTTTGGTTGAGAGCGTGAACGGCGTTGAAACGCTAAAATCGATGGCGGTCGAACCGCATATGCAGCGACGGTGGGAGGAGCAACTCGCCGCCTATGTCACGGCAAGCTTTCGGGTGCTCAGTCTCGGGAACACCGCGAGCCAGCTGGTGCAACTTGTCAACAAGCTGGTGACAGCCGGCGTGCTCTACTTCGGCGCCAAGCTCGTCATCGACGGACGTTTATCGGTCGGTGAGCTTGTGGCGTTCAACATTCTTGCCGGAAGGGTCAGTGCGCCGGTTCTGCGGCTTGCCCAGATTTGGCAGGACTTCCATCAGGCGCGGCTGTCGGTGGCGCGGTTGGGTGACATTCTCAACACAACACCGGAGCCGATCTACAAGCCGGGCCAAACCGTATTGCCGCGGCTGCGCGGGAACATCACCTTCGAGCATGCGACGTTCCGTTATCGGATCGACGGACCTGAGATTCTTCACGATATTAACTTGCGGGTGCCCGCCGGACAGATCGTTGGCATCGTCGGACCCTCGGGTTCAGGCAAGAGTACGCTGGCCAAGCTGATCCAGCGGCTCTATGTGCCGGAAAGCGGCCGGGTGCTCGTCGACGACTTCGATCTGAGCGCGGTCGATCCGTCCTGGTTACGCCGCCAAGTCGGCGTAGTGCTGCAGGAGAACGTGCTGTTCAACTGTTCGGTACGCGACAATATCGCGCTTGCTCATCCGTCATTGCCGTTCGATCGGATCATTGCAGTGGCCCAGATGGCAGGTGCCCATGAATTCATCCTCGAGCTTGCCAACGGCTACGACACCATCGTGGGCGAGCGGGGAGCCAGTCTGTCCGGCGGGCAGCGCCAACGGATTGCCATCGCCCGTGCCCTGGTAACGGATCCGCGCATTCTGATTTTCGACGAGGCGACCAGTGCGCTCGATTACGAGAGCGAACGCATCATCCAGCAGAACATGCCCCAGTTTTCTCAGGGGCGTACGGTATTCATAGTTGCGCACCGGCTCTCCACGGTACGCCGAAGCGATCGGATTATCACGATTGACCGCGGCCGTCTGGTCGAGGACGGCACGCATGACGAGTTGATCAAGACCGGTGGCCGTTACGCATCACTCTATCGCATGCAGGCGGGCATCCATGAAGTTCGCTGAGGCACTCGCTCCATCGGTTCCAAAGCGGCGATCACGATCTGCGCAGGAGCTGGCTTTCTTACCGGCCGCCCTCGAAATCGTGGAGACGCCGCCGCCACCGTTGGCCGGTGCGATCGGCGGCACGATCATTGCGCTTTTCTGCCTGGCGCTGACATGGGCGTCCCTGGGCAGGGTCGACATCGTGACGACTGCGACCGGCCGGATCGTCCCCAGCGGCCGAACGAAGATAATCCAGCCGTTCGAAACCGGCGTCGTTCGCGCCATTCATGTGCGCGATGGACAGCTGGTCACCACCGGCGAGGTCCTGGTCGAGCTCGACCCGACCATGACCGCAGCCGAACTTGGGCATTTGAAAAATGACCTCATGGCGACGCGGCTCGAAGCCGCGCGGCTGCGCGCGGCGCTGGCCGGAAACGAAGATCCCACAATCGATTTTCATTCCCCTGAGGGAGCGAGTCCCGAGGCCATCGAGATGCATCGCCGCTTCCTGGCCAGCCAGGCGCACGAGCACAATGCCAAGCTCGAGGAAATCAAGCGTCAGGAAGCGCAGAAGGAGGCCGAGCGGGAGACCATAAAGGCAACCATCAACAAGCTCGGCGAAACCATACCGTTGCTGCAAGAGCGGGTGAATGTTCGTAAATATCTCACCGAAAGGGAACTCGGCTCGAAATTGCTGTATCTGACGGACCTGCAGGAACTCGTCGGTCAGCAGCAAGATCTCTTGGTCCAGAAAAGCCGCTATCGCGAGATCAGCGAGGCGGTCGCGGCGCTGGCCGAAACCCGGATCAAGACGGCGGCCGAATATCAGCGGACCCTGTTCGATGAACTGGCGAAGGCCGTGCAGAAGGAGGCGGGGCTGGCGCAAGATGTCATCAAGGCTGAGCAACGAACGAAACTGCAGCACCTCGTCGCGCCGGTCGACGGCGTCGTACAGCAGCTTGCGATTCATACGATCGGGGGCGTTGTGACGCCGGCCCAAGCGCTGGCCGTGGTCGTGCCGCAGGATAGTCACCTTGAGATCGAGGCGATGGTGCCCAACCGGGATATCGGTTTCGTGCACGTCGGTCAGGACGTCGAAATCAAGATCGATACGTTCAATTTCACGCGTTACGGGCTCATTCATGGCAAGGTTCTGACCGTTTCGCAGGACGCGATCGTGAAGGACAAACCGCCGGAGAAATCGAACGACGAGATACAGGGCGCCCCCACGACCACCAGCGAACCAAAAGGTCAGGAACTCGTCTACGCGGCGCGCATCTCGCTCGACCAAAAGCAGATGCAGGTCGAGGACAGCATCGTCAACCTCTCTCCCGGGATGGCGGTCACAGCGGAGATCAAGACGGGTTCGCGTTCCATCATATCCTACTTGCTGTCGCCATTGCTTCGGTACAAGAACGAGAGTCTGCGGGAAAGATAGTTGTGGGCGAGTTTGCGGTTTTATTCCATTTTTCGGGCCTGCCGAATCAGGCCAAAGCCGCTTCGATGGGGATGTGTCGATGGGTTCTTCAGTGAATGAACCTAAGAATCGAATTCGGATTCAGCTTGCCTCGCCTTCTTGGCCCCAGCGGCCGTAACGGAAGCTGGAACAAACGATGTCGAACTGCAGGCGTAAGCTCGCCTTCGTACTTGCCGCATCAGATCATGGCACCATGATCGTGTCGCGGCTCGACTACCGCATGACATCTCCAGACAGCGGTTTCGGGGTCGGACATCAGGTTCTCGAATGCGGCGCGTTTGACCCAGGCGAAGTGTCAATGGCCGTGTCGGTGCTCAATTTGCGTCGGCAGTATTTCAAGGATGGCGTATTCGCCATCGACTGCGGCGCCAATATCGGCGTCCACACGGTCGAATGGGCAAGGTGCATGACAGGTTGGGGCGCCGTGCTCGCCATCGAGGCGCAGGAACGCATTTACTATGCGCTGGCCGGAAACATCGCCATAAACAACTGCTTCAATGCGACCGCGCTCAACGCAGCCATCACAGACAAGCCAGGTGTTCTCATGATGCCGCAACTTGACTATCTAACACCGGCGAGTTTTGGCAGCCTGGAGCTGCGCAAGTCCAACAATACCGAATTCATTGGGCAGCCGGTCGACTATTCGGAGGACAAGCTGCGACCCGTTCAGGGGATTACTCTCGATGGGCTGCAGCTGCCTCGGATTGATTTTATCAAGATCGATGTCGAGGGCATGGAGATGGAGGTGCTCGCCGGCGCGGCGCAGTCGATCGCCAACAACAGGCCGGCGCTACTAGTCGAAACGATTAAGGCGGACGCGACGGCATTGCGCGAGTGGCTGATCGCACGGGATTACAAGGTCTTCCACGTGGGCATCAATGCTCTGGCCGTCCATGCATCCGACCCGGTTCTGCGACATGTGAATCAGAATCAATGAACTTGAGCGCAGCCTATGTACGCGCGTCTTTTGCTCGACACCGGGCGCGCTGGCGAGGCCCTGTCCTTGGCCCAGGCAGCACTTGCGACACATGAAACGACTTCTGGCCCGAATCACCCGGCGACATCACTCAGCAACTTGGCTGAGCTGTATCGAGTACAAGGTCGCTACGCCGACGCCGAGCCGCTTTTCAAGCAAGCGCTGGCGATCCGCGAAAAATCGCTCGGTCCCGACCATCCCAATGTCGCGAGAGCGCTCAACAACCTGGCGGGGTTCTACAGGAGTCAAGGTTGGTACGCCGATGCCGAGCCGCTCCACATGCAAGCGCTGGCGCTCTCGGAAAAAGCGCTCGGTCCCGCTAATGATATTTATGAGAAGAGGAACAGTACCAATACCGCTCGGAGGCGTTGTACAGCGAAATGAACCTCTAAATGTCCCTACTTTTAAGGGTGGTAGAGGAGGCGAGGAATGAACAAGGTAGACATTGAGGCTGCGAAAAAGGGGCAAGAAGTCTGGGAAGAGGGGGTTGCCCTTCGCGAGGCGGGTCGTATTTCCGAAGCCATCGAAGCGTTCAAAACGGCGGCGGAAAGCGGTAATGCTGCAGGGTACGTTGACCTCGCTGGCGTCGAGGACGATAGAGGAAATTACGAGGAGGCTCGCAACTGGATGCGCAAAGCAGAGGACCTTGCTGCACAAGGAGATGCTTTCGCAAACCTTGCTTGCAGTCTCGCCTACCGATTAGGGCGAGGATACGAAGGCACCTTTGAGGAGCAGGAGCAGAAGGCGCGGCTTTTTTTGCGCAGGTCAGCGGAGTTAGGGAATCCGGCTGCTCAAATCGTGTTAGCAAATCAAGTGCTGAGGGGCGTCGATGGGGAAACGAAAAATGAGCAGGAATATGAGATGTGGATTTCGCGGGCGATAGACCAAGGCCTCGATGACGCCGTGATCAGCCATGTCCAAAACATGCTGGACATGAATCGAACCATTGAACCCGCGTTGATGACGAAGCTCGAAGAAGTCGCCACACATTCCAACCCTGCAAAAGAGTTACTCCAGAAAGTAATACGCCGTAGACCGGGTGGCTCCCGATGATCTGCTGGCAGGTGTCGGAGGAATTATGGCGGTCCATAGATCATGAAAGCTAGAGGCTCAGGCTGTGGTGATGGCGTCGGCAGACCCACCTGCCCAAGGCTTGTCTGCAGAGGCTTTGCGAGATCTAAGTGGTGAAAGAAGAAAACCAATCGGTACTCTTTGGTGTCCGGCCGTTCATGGCTCGGATGAAGGCCATGCACGTCGAGGAATCTCTCATCGTAGGCAACCTGCCAAAAATCTTTGCCAAAGTTTTCGATGACCTGCGTCAGATCATCTACACTGAATTTCTGATCAGGATCGCAAATGGCCATTTCGATCAAATGGCAAGGCTCATCAGCCTCAATCGGATGCACGCCGACGACCTCAACGCTAGGCATGACGGAGCACTCCAATACTTGAGCCTGCGTTCGGGCTCAGGGGTGGGCCAAAGCGTCGAGGGACCGTAACCCATTTTACCGTGTTTTTCGAATCCATTCATCTAGATGAGACGTTGGGCCAAGTGATCCCCCTACAACGTCGCGTCGGCGTGATGCCCAGCAGTGGCACGGCGGCCATGAACTGGGACCTCGTCGACATCAACGGCGATGGGCTGCCGGACTTTGTGCCCGCTGCCGGGGAGCGGCAAGGTACTGTCCAGAATCTTTCGCACTTTTGTTTGGGCTGAGCGGCGCCCGACACTGGCTCTCATCTGCTGGTCCTTCAGCAGCTCGATGTTCAGGTATCTCTTCGTCGACCACGCCGTGCCGGAGATATGGCGCAGCCTGGCGGCAGCCAAGTTGAGGGCTGATTGTCCGTCCGGAAACGCGCCGACGACGCGCGTGCGCCGTCTGATCTCGCGGAGGATGCGCTCGAGCGGGTTGTTGGTGCGTATCCGACGCCAGTGCTCCTCCGGGAACGCGTAGTAGGCCAGCGTCTCCTCGACCGCCACCTCGGCGAGTTCGGCGGCGCGGGCCAGGCGCAGCGCCCGCAGCTTCTCGACCACTCGCATAGCCTTTTCGCGCGCTGCCGCGATGTCCTCGCTTGCGTGGATCGCCTTGAGCATGGCCGCAATCTCCCGCACCCGGGTCGAGGGCACGTGGCTAGAGGGATGTCCCGGAAATGCGGTGGTGGCCGGGGGCAGGCTGATGCCGTTGCCGGTCTCAGCGGTCGCGGTGGCGCTGCCGCGCCGGCGACCCTGATGACTGGGGCCCTCACCAGAAGCGCGTCATTGGCAGTTCGGTGCGCGCCTCCAGCCATGTCTCAGAACAGATTTCCCAAAGCCTTCCAAGCTGATGACCCGGACGGAGTCCTTTAGCTACGCCTCCGCGGTTGATACATTGAGTTGATACTCTCTGACCGGCGTCCGGTTCAAAGCATCGCGATACAATACGCAGTTCACGCTGCGGACGCTTCACTCGTCGGCAGTCTATTCTTTTGCGAATTTGGCTGATGCAGAGCTTCCGGTTTCAGATGCGTATAGCGGCGCAACATCTTCCAGTCTCTATGTCCGGTGACGAGTGCAACTTGTTCGATCGAGAAGCCCGCTTCAAACAGCCGGCTTGTGCCTTTGTGGCGCAGGTCGTGAAAATGTAGATCGTCAATTCCGAGCTCTCTGCATTGGCGGCGGAACGCGGTACCGACTGATCTGCTGTTGTATGGAAAAATGCGACCAAGCGTGCTGTCGAGAAAGGCACGTTGCTCTTCGAGGATCGCAACCGCGTCATACCCGCTGACGGCGAGAAGTGGGATGCGCTGATTGTTTCCGCCCTTGCGACGGGGATCCTTTCGGTCCCTGATCAGGAGCATCCTGCTCTCGGCATCGAAGTCCGACCATGTGATCCGGCATATCTCTTCCTGACGCATGGCCGTGGCGACAGCGAACCGGATGATCCGGCCGAGCGGAATCTGTTGGAGCCGATTTGTATCGAACGCCCGTATGAGGCGGTCGAGTTCAACTTGTGTTGGTCGGCGGTCTCTTTCGTTCCCTTTCCCGACCAACCCCAGCCGTTGCAGCGCAATGCGAGCGAGATCCACACCTTCTGTTGAAAGAGGTACCCCGTGAACAGCGGCTGCGTGGGAGAGAATCGTTTTAATGTAGCCCAGATCGATCCCGAGAGTGACTGGCCCAGCCCCTTCCCGGGCTCGATCTTTCCCGAACTGGATCAGGCGTTCGCGATCGAGTTCCGGCAGTCGGAGACGCCCGAGCCGCCGCTCGAGGAACGCAAGGCTGGCCGTTTTGGAACGCCCGATCCGCTTGCCTACTTCATGGAGATCGTCGCGGTGTTGTCGAACGAGGCCACCGAATGTCTTCGGATCGCGAGAACTGCTACCCGTCAGAGGGTCCCCGCGGTCAATGCGCCGTTCGATGTCGAGTGCCCATTCTTCTGCGTCCTTGCGGCGCAGAAATGTGTCATTGACATACTTCCCCTTGCGTCGGACTTGAGCGCGCCAGGACCCCGATTTCAGGCGAGTAAAGGTCGCCATCGCGTGTGCGCTCCGTGTGCACTGAGGCGTCGAACAGGGGCGAAAATCGTCGCGCCATGGCGTAAAAAAGAGTGCACACGACGCTCCCTAACGAGCTGATGCTACTAAAAAAATGAAGCTAAATCAATCACATAGATTCTGTATTGCGCCGATGATGGACTGGACCGACCGCCACTGCCGGTTCTTCCATCGCCTGCTCACGCGCCGCACGCTGATCTATACCGAGATGATCACCACCGGCGCGGTGCTGCACGGCGACCGCGCCCGCCTGCTCGGCTTCGACCCGGCCGAGCATCCGGTCGCGGTGCAGCTCGGCGGCTCCGATCCGGCGGCGCTCGCGCAATCGGCGCGGATCTGCGCCGATCTCGGCTACGACGAGATCAACCTCAATGTCGGCTGCC
>Ga0126383_10003386_pt1 | contig 10548 bp, 10 predicted proteins | sample PanSoiMetPlot_35_FD_96882 | JGI IMG/M metagenome (GOLD analysis project Ga0126383, IMG submission 96882) | Tropical forest soil microbial communities from Panama - MetaG Plot_35 | ecosystem: Environmental > Terrestrial > Soil > Tropical forest > Bulk soil | place: Panama | collected 2016-02-17
CGAAATCACCGACTATCTCGTCCGGGTCGTTCAGCCGCGCTTGACCGCCGTGGAGGGCGTCCAGCGCGCGGACATCCTCGGCGCGCGCACTTTCGCCATGCGCATCTGGCTCAAGCCGGACCGCATGGCCGCCTTCAACGTCAGCCCGGCCCAAGTCCGGCAGGCGCTGGCAAACAACAATTACCTCGCTGCCGTCGGCACGACGAAGGGGTCTTTGGTGCAGGTCAACCTCACCGCCAACACCGACCTTCGGTCGGTGAAGGAGTTCCAACAGCTGGTGATCCGCCACAGCAACGGAGCGGTGGTCCGGCTCGGCGACGTCGCGGACGTGGTGCTCGGCGCCGAGGACTACGACACCGCGGTGAACTTCAGCGGCCAGACCGCGGTTTTCATCGGGGTTTGGGCGCTCCCGAATGCCAACTCACTGGATGTCATCAAGCGCGTCCGCAAAGAGCTGAGCTCCCTCCAAAAGGAGATTCCCTCGCAGATCCAGGCCGTGATCGCCTACGACGGAACTGCCTACATCCAGAACGCGATCGACGAGGTGGTGACGACCCTTGGCGAGACACTGCTCATCGTGGTGGTGGTGATCTTCCTCTTCCTGGGCTCGCTGCGTTCGGTGCTCGTGCCGGTGGTGGCCATTCCGGTGTCTCTGATCGGCGCGGTGTTTCTGATGCAGGTGTTTGGATTCACCGTCAATCTGCTGACTCTGCTGGCGATCGTTCTTTCCGTCGGTCTCGTGGTCGACGATGCAATTGTCGTCGTCGAAAACGTCGAGCGCCACCTGCGCGAGGGGATGAAACCGTTCGACGCCGCGCTGCGCGGCGCGCGCGAGCTGGTGGGGCCGATCATCTCGATGACCATCACCCTGGCCGCGGTCTACACGCCGATCGCATTCCAGGGCGGGCTCACCGGATCGCTCTTCCGCGAGTTCGCGCTGACGCTGGCGGGCGCGGTGACGATCTCGGGAGTCGTAGCGCTGACCTTGTCACCGGTGATGTCGGCGAATCTGTTGCGGGCAGGGCAGGAGGAAAAGGGATTGCCCGGCCGAATCAACCGCGGGTTCGAGCGCCTCAGGTCCTGGTACTCGCGAAACTTGGCGATCGTCTTACAGACACGCCCGGTCATCTATACGGTTTGGGGAATTCTCAGCTTGCTGGTGGTGGTGATGTTCAGCCAGTCGGCAAAGGAGCTGGCGCCGGCGGAGGACCAGGGCGTGATCTTCGGGGTGGTGAACACCCCCGCGAACTCCACGCTCGACCAAGTCAAGAAGTACACCGACGCGATCAACCGCACCGTGTTCACCATCCCTGAATCCGCCTTCACCTTCCAGATTACCCAGCCCGGAGGTGGCTTCTGGGGCGTCGGCCTCAAGCCCTGGACGGACCGCAAGCGCAACGCCTTCAAGATCCTCCCCGAGGTGCAAATGAAGGTCTCGGTGGTCCCGGGCGTTCAGACCTTTGCTGTGGTTCCACCGGCTCTGCCGGGCGGCGGCCAATTTCCGGTCGAGTTCATTCTCGCGTCCACTGCCGAGGCCGAGGAGATCTTGGGCTTCGCCCAAAAGCTTCAGCAAAAAGCTGCGACGAGTGGGATCTTCGCCTTCCCGCCTCAGATTGACGTCAAGATCGATCAGCCCCAGTCGGAGATCGAAATCAACCGCGACAAGGTAGCTGAGCTGGGGCTCAATCTTCAAACCGTCGGCCAGGACCTGGCGGCGGCGGTGGGCGGCAATTTCGTGAACCGCTTCAGCATCGCGGGGCGCAGCTACAAAGTCATTCCGCAGCTGCTGCGCGTGGACCGGCTGAATCCGGAACAGCTCAATGACATCTACGTCACCGGTCCGAATGGACAGTTGGTTGCCCTTTCCACGATTGCGACCATCCGCGACACCGTTGTTCCACGGGGCCTCAACCGATTCCAGCAGCTGAACGCGGTAAAGCTCAGCGGCGTTGCCATCCGCCCGATCGATGACGCGCTCCGATATCTCGAAACCGAAGCCGCCCAGATCCTTCCCAAGGGATACGCCATCGACTACACCGGCGAATCGCGGCAGCTGCGCACCGAAGGCAACAAATTCCTTCCCGCGTTCGGTCTGGCGGTCGTCCTGATTTTCCTGGTGCTCGCGGCGCAGTTCAACAGCTTCCGCGATCCGTTCGTCATTCTCGCCGGCTCGGTGCCGCTCGGCATGTTCGGCGCGCTGATAATGACGTTTCTCAAAATGCCCAATCCGAACATTCCGTTCTTCACCAATGGGTGGACCACGACCTTGAACGTGTACTCGCAAGTCGGGTTGGTGACCCTGGTGGGGCTGGTCTCCAAGAATGGAATCCTGATCGTCGAGTTCGCGAACAAGCTCCAGCTCGAGGGGCAATCGAAGATCGAGGCCGTTCACAACGCGGCGCTCACCCGGTTGCGTCCGATCCTGATGACCAGCGTCGCCACCGTCTGCGGCCACTTCCCGCTCACGCTGGTAACCGGCCCCGGCGCAGCAGCGCGAAACAGCATCGGTCTCGTGCTGGTGGCGGGAATGGCGATCGGCACCGCGTTCACGTTGTTCTTCGTGCCGGCCATCTACGTGCTCATCGCCCGCGATCACCGGGCAGAGGCTCGGCAAGAGGCCGAGGAAGGCGCGCTGCTCGCTCCCGAGCCGGTGACACAGCGCTGATCAACCTCCTCCCCGCAGGCTACGCCGAGGGTCGGCAATCAGCTGCGAACCCACGGCGTGGCCACCGCGTACTCCGGCACGGCGGTCAGGGATTTGCGCGCCACGCGCACCAGTTGCCGTCGCTGCAAGTGCGCCACTGCCCGCTGAACCGCGCGCTTCGATAAACCGGTGCGATCGGTGAGCATCTGGTAACTGAAGAACGCGCTCTTGCGGCCTACGCCTTTGGTCATCGAGTAGAGCCAAAGATAGAGAACGAACGACGACGGCCGCTTGTCATGGCCCACCAAGTCTGGCAGCAGCACGTCCACCACGTGGGGATCAATCGACAGAATAGGCGCCATGAGACCTCTGGTCTTAAAGGCTATAGCTACTTTGTCTATAGCATATATGTCTATTGTCGTCATGACGCGCGATCGACGCGGCAGGTCTTCCCTGGAGATTTGTTTTGTGAGACACGTCGCGCCGTCGCAATCAAGCGGCATTTTGCAAGAGGAGATGGCATCATGTTGAAGCGAGTCAAGTTCGTCGGTATTCCGGTGCGGGACCAGGAGAAGGCGCTGCAATTTTGGACGAAGAAGGTCGGGCTTCAAATAACCACCGACCAACCGATGGGCGACGGGCAGCGTTGGATCGAGCTGAAGGTTCCTGGAGCGCAGACCGGGGTGGTGCTCTTCACCCCGTCCGGACACGAGGATCGCATCGGCACCTTCCAAAACATGTCTTTCGCGGTCGACGATGTCGCGAAGACCTACAAAGAGCTGACCGCGCAGGGCGTCGAGTTCACCCAACCGCCGAAGAAGGAGTCCTGGGGGACCTCGGCGATCTTCAAAGATCCGGACGGAAACTCATTCGTCATCGGTGATTCGTGATCTCCCCCACCCTGAAAAAACTTCGCTATAAGCCGGGAGCGCGCGTTTGCGTCGTCGGCGCTCCCGCGGCATTCGAGGCGCAGCTCGCTGCTGCCAAGGACCTTGCACGGCAGGAGAAGCTCGGAAAAGACCTCGATCTCGTTCAGGCCTTCTTCACCCGTCGCGCTCACCTGGAGCGCGATGTTTCACGCCTCAAGGCCGCGCTCGGCGACCGCGGCCTTTTGTGGGTCTGTTACCCCAAGGCGAAAGCGCTGGGCACCGATTTGAGCCGCGACGTCGTTCGTCAGACCGTCGCCGGAGCCGGCCTCGAAGCGGTAGCGATTGTCGCGGTCGACGCAGTCTGGAGCGCGCTGCGCTGCAAGCGAGTGCGCTGATTGACATTTCCTTTTTCTTTGCGCCGCCAAGAGCTAATTTGCGCCGCCGTCAACCCAACGCAGTATTTCCGGGGGGCAGGATGAAGACGCAAACGAGCTTGGCGGCGCTTTTGTTTCTGGCGGCGAACGCGAACGCCGCAGTGAAAACCAAGGTTGTCGATTACAAGCAAGGGAATACGCCGCTCCAGGGTTTTCTCGCCTGGGACGATGCAGCCAAGGAAAAGAGGCCGGGAATCCTCGTCATCCACGAATGGTGGGGTCACAACCAACACGCGCGCAATCAGGCGACCAGGCTTGCCGAGGCCGGATACGTTGCTTTCGCGCTCGACCTGTTCGGCAAGGGCAAAGTCACCACCCATCCAAAGGAGGCGCAGGCTTTTGCCGCCGAGGCGGCCAAGGATCCGAAAACGGTTGATGCGCGCTTCAAGGCCGCGCTGGACATCCTGAAGCAGAATCCGCACGTCGACGTGAGCAGAATGGGCGCCGTTGGCTACTGCTTTGGCGGCGGAGTGTTGCTGAACGAGGTGCGGCACGGGGCCGACCTCCAGGCGGTCGCGATCTTCCATGGGGCACTGAAGACCGCCGAGCCGGCCAAGCCGGGGAGTATCAAGCCGCGCATCCTGGTGCTGACCGGCGAAGCCGATCCGATGGTGCCTCCCGAGCAGGTCGAAGCCTTTCGCAAGGAGATGACCGAGGCCGGTGCAAAATTCGAGATCGTCAGCTATCCGGGCGCCAAGCACGCCTTTACCAATCCAGATGCGGGGAAGGCTGGAATGGACGCTCTCGCCTACAACGCGGAGGCCGACAAGAAATCGTGGGCAGAAATGCAACGGATGTTCAAACAGGTCTTCGGCTCCTGAAAAACGCCAGCCGGTCAAGCACTGCCCTGCAACGCAGTTGGCCACAGGCCATCGCGCTGCCTTGGCTGCCGTTGGCAATCGGTCACTGGCGGCCTTACACCTTGCAAGGCGAATTGCGATAGCCGCGCGGCAATGCAGACCGAAACCGAAAACGTCGCCACAGCGCCGACTGAACAGCGAACGCCGCGGACGCTCGGCCTTAGGCTGATCATCGCCTACAAGCTGGTGAAGGCGCCGGTCATGCTGGTTTTGGCGATTTGGCTCACGGTTGCCCCGAACGAGGCCTATCACGTGGCAGTGCGGATCGTTCATGAGCTTTCCGCCGCGAGCGCGCTGTGGGTTCGATTGGGGCACTGGATTGAAGAACATCTCTCCACCCGGCTTTTTCGATGGGGCGCAGTGCTCGCTTGGCTGGATTTCATCACCACGTCGTTGGAGGCCATTCTCTTGATCATGGGAAAGCCTTGGGGGGAATGGCTGGTCACGATCGGGCTCGCGGCGCTCTTGGTGCCAGAGTTGTTCTCGCTCGAGCACCGGCCCAGTTGGGCGAGGTTTTTCGTGCTGCTGGTCAACGCGGCAGTGGTCGTTTACCTCGGGACTCGGCGGATTCGGGCAGTTCGGGCTGAACGAGCAGCTCGCTCCACGACCTCGAAGACCTGACGCGCTTTTACCCAATCGACCCCAAGAGCAGATCGCACGCAACCCCACCTGTCTACTGCGACGGTTGCCTCTGGCGGCGAGCAATCGCAGCCGATACTTGACGTAGTCCGCCTTTGATGAATGCAGTGGCCCGATGCGCCACGACAGAGGGGTAGCGCTGTACGCCGGAGCAATCGTGCTGATCGCTCACCTGGCGGCAAACCCGCACTACGGCTTCTTTCGCGACGAGCTGTATTTCATCATGTGCGGCGTTCATCCTTCGTGGGGCTACGTGGATCAGCCACCGCTCGCGCCGCTTCTTGCCGCCGCGTCTCAGCTCTTCGGCCATTCGCTATTTCTGCTTCGGGCGATACCGGCTCTGTTCGCGGCGGGCTCAGTCTACGTCACTTGCCTCATCGTGATCGAGCTTGGCGGCGGTGTTTTCGCTCAAGCGTTGGCCGCTATTGTCGCATTTTTATGCCCAGTGCTGATGAGCTTTGGAATGAAAGTCTCTCCGGACACGCCAGGCCTGTTGCTCTGGCCGCTCGCGGGCTTATTCGTGCTGCGCGTGGTTCGCGGCGGCGATCCGCGACTATGGCTGGTCGCCGGCGCCGCTCTCGGAATCGCGTTCCAGGCGAAATACAGCGTCGTTTTCTTTGCCGCAGCGCTGCTGGCCGGCCTTGTCGCTACTCCCCAGCGTCGAGTACTCCTTTCGCCGTGGTGTCTTGGCGGCGTCGCGCTCGCAATCGCAATTGCCCTCCCCAGCGCTCTTTGGCAGGTGCAGCACGGATTTCCAATGCTCGAGCTCTTGAAGAACGGTCAGAAGGGTAAAAACGTGCAGCTTGGGCCACTGGAGTTCATGTTTGCGGAGGTCCTGATCACGAATCCAATCTTGTCGCTTGTCTGGCTTTGCGGATTCATCTGGTTGCTGCGTGCGACGACCGAGCGATTTCTAGCGCTGAGCTTTCTTGTGTTGATGTTGGAAATGATCGCCCTGCATGCCAAGCACTACTATCCGGCCGACGTCTATCCAATTCTGATCGCCGCCGGCGCGGTCGCGATTGAAAATTGGACCGAGCGGGTCAAGACCTTGCGGCCTGCATTGGGAGCGCTGACCGTAGTCAGCGGCCTCGTCCTGGTGCCTTATGTCCTGCCGGTGCTGCCCATCGAGACTTTCATCCGATACCACAGGGCGGTGGCGCCGATCCTGCACCTGGAGGCAGCGCGAACGGAGCACCACCGGCTGGGTCCGCTCCCACAGGACTGGGCAGACATGCAAGGTTGGCCAGAGCTGACCGCGACCGTCGGTCGCGTCTATTCCACGCTGTCCCCCGAAGAGCGTGCACGGGCAGTCATCTACGCGCAAAACTACGGCGAGGCGGCAGCCCTCGAGTTTTTTGGGACGGACCACGGCCTACCGCCGGTGATCAGCGGCCACAATAGCTACTATCTCTGGGGAACCCGAGGCAGGAGCGGCGATGTTCTGATCGATATCAACGGCACGTGCGGGGAGCGCTGGCACCTCTACCGTTCGGCGGCACTCGGCGCGAACTTTACCCATCCGTACGTGATGCCGTACGAAGACAACCTGCGAATCATGATCTGCCGCGGAATCAACCGGCCACTGACGGAGATTTGGCCGAGCCTGAAGAGCTTCAATTGAGCTCGAGGACCACAGTGTTGGTACCTGCTCCGACCGCCCGGCTGGTGTTCAACCTCTGGAGCACCGAGCACCGGCCGCTGGCCCTCGCGCTGTGGGGAGACCCGCGCGTGAGCGCGTTGATCGTCGGACCATTCAGCGAAGCCAAAGCGCGCGAACGGCTCGAAATGGAGCTTGCCCAGCAACGGCTGCACGGGGTGCAGTACTGGCCGATTTTCCTCAAAGAGGGAAGCGAGCACGTCGGCTGCTGTGGATTGCGGCCATATGATCTGCCGCGCGGAGTGTACGAGCTCGGGTTTCAGCTGCGCGCGGAGCATTGGGGCAAGGGGCTGGCGACCGAGGCGGCGCGCTCGGTGATTAAGTACGCCTTCGAAACTCTTGGCGCGCTCGGGCTCTTTGCCGGTCATCATCCGCAGAACTCGAGCTCGAAGCGGGTTCTCGAGAAACTGGGCCTGCGCTACACGCACGACCAGCTCTATCCGCCCACGGGGCTGCAGCACCGGTCATACTTGCTCACGCTCGACGAATACCGGGCGGCAGCTCGAAAATAGCCAAGCGGCGTTGATGAATACAAAGAATCAATCGTGCGCAGGATGTCTTTGTATCCATCTGACGATCGATTGAACCGCTTGTGACTCGACTCCGAGAAATCCGTGATGGGAAATGGGGCCGCATGGGTTGGACTGCGGCGGATCGCCGCCGGAAATGCTTTCAATTTCCTTCGGGCCGCCCAACCGCCTTAATAGAGCTTGCGCGCCGTGATAAGGGGATGCATGACAGGCGTCCTGCCGGTGGTGAACGAGGAGCGTCGGAACCTTGATTTTTTCCAGGGCGACGTCGGCCAGCGAGTCTCTGCTCCCAGCCGTGACGCTGGCGGTGAGTATCAAGCCGGAAACATTGCGACCACCGTTTCGCGCTACGGCATTGCACGCGGAAATCGTCCCCCGGCTCGTCCCGATGAGATAAATGGGTGCTTGCCATCGAGCGGCGAGCCACGAGACGATTTCCTTCACGTCTTCGGCGTGGTTCTCGCTGGTCCTGAAGCCGTCGAGCCCATTCATCCGGTCCGAAGGCGCATCGCCAATCGCCACAACGTAACCTGCCTGGGTGAACTGCTGCCGAGTTCGGATTAGGAAGTTTTCGGCGCCGGCACCGAACCCAGTCTTGGACAGCTTGAGACTTCCGTTGCCGCCGCTGAAAAGAACGACCGCTGCGGTTGGAGTTGCTCTCGGTTTGCTCATTGCGATGGAGACGGTGACACCCGGCCGCGTCGGGATCACCTGCAGGCTCTCGTTCTCCGCAAAAAGCGTTGAGCCTTCTGCGCTGCCTTCCTCACTTGTTTCGCGAGCGTGAACGCCGACTGCGGACAAGCTACCCGCAGCGCCTGCGAAAATAACGATCGAAAAGACACGCGAGAGTGCTTGCATCAGATCGGCTGATCGCTGTTCCAAATGTCGCAGTCGATTTGCCACCGCTCGCCAACGCGCTTGAGAATCAGCGCGTATTTGAAACTTCTTGCAGTGGGGTCGTCTTCGGCGATGGTGCAGAAAGTGCCGACTTGAAATCCCTCTTCCCCGAAAGCCCAGGACCGAATGGGAAAGATTTGGATTCGCCGGATTCGCTGCAATTTGGGTTGAAACCAAGCCTGGATTGCCGGCCGCCCTTTCACCATTGCCTCGTTCGGAGGCATCAAGGTGGCTGTCTGGGTATACAGCGATCCGAGCTTCGCCGCATCCTTTGCATTGAACGCTGCTGTCAGCTGCGCCGCGATCTGCTGGAGCGAGGCATCATCGGTCATGGCCTATGGACCTTGCGCGAGGAAATCTTGGTATTCCCGAAATTCGCGTAGCACGCGGGTGGCATTTGGTACATCATTTTCGCGTAATACACGACATCAGGCTTGGCCGATTTGATTGCAACTGGCTTTTGTGGCAATTGATAGCGTTAGCAGGAGGTCAACATGGGACTATTGTCTAAGATTCTCCATTCCGAGCCGGTCGAGCCGGCACTGGAGCCTTCCGAACAAGCGACGATCGTCTGCCTGAAACTTTCGGACGACGAGATGGGTAGCTGCGAGGAGCGTCAAGCCATCTCTCTCCTGCGAGACAATCTGATTCGCGCCGTCCAGGAGCGGGACGCGGGCGAGTTCGACACTCTGGAGTACGGCGAGGGCTTCGGGACGCTCACCTTCAACGGCACCAGCGCAGACCGGTTGGCCGCCGTCGTTCTTCCTGTGGTGCAGGCCTACCCTCTGCAACCCGGCTCGTACCTGGTGAAGCGATACGGCGAGGAAGGCGCCAGGGAGCAGAGCGTCGTCCTCGGCGCCCACGCTTGAGCGAGCCGGCAGGTCAGACAATTCTTTGAAGCGTTTTGCGGCAGCCCTGGCGATGGCACTTTGCGGCTCGTGCTCGCATTCCGCATTCGATGGCAATAATTCAGACGCGGGCTCCGCTGGATACAGCGCGTGCCGGATCATCGGCGGACTGGATCGCTTGTTCATTTTCAAACGGGACGATAGCAGGCAGATTTGCACTCGGGTCACGTTGCTCAGCCCCTCCAGCATCAGCTCGCTGGCGGTGAGCGCTCCTGACGGTTGGGGAGTGGAGGAGGCGGCCATCTCCAACCAACCGGATGACTGCTCGAGGACGGGAACGCTAAGCTCTGGTTCGGCCTCGGCGAGCACCGGAACTGGAACCATTTCCTGGCCGAGCTCGGATGCCTCCAGCGTTCCCCTGCAGCTCGACGTCCATGTCGCGCTTGGCTTCACCAGCTCCGGAACGCTGCCGGCCTCCGACCGCCTCGACGCCGACGCAGTGCGCGTCTCATCCTGCCGTTGAACGCGGCGACCGAAAGCGACACCAAAGCCTAATCACTCCTCATTCTTACTGGCGCGGAGCACGACCAACTTATTGACACCCGATTCCGCGGCCCAAATCTCTCCCGGGCGACCGAGAATCTGGCGAACGTCCGCCGGGTTGCTGGGCAAGGTAAAATTTTGGAACTCTTCGCTGGAAGGATCAAAGAGCACCAGCGAATTGCTTCCCCAGTCGGAGAGCCAGACCAGGTCGCCGTCGTCCACGAACACCGCATACGCCTGAGGCCGTGTTCCGGGAAGGCGCCACTCTTGCCAAACGTCTGTGCCCGGATCGTAGAGCGCCAGCTGACCTGCGTTCCATTCGCTGACCCAGATGCGGCTTTGCGAATCGGGCCACACGCGCCTCGCGCCTTGGCCTGGCGTCGGCGGGTCCAGTACCGTCGCCGCGCCCGTTTCCAGGTCGATCAGGCCGACGTAGCTCCCGGCGAGCGAGGCGAAATGCACCTCACCGGACGGAGCAGTGGAAATGCCGTACGGTCCGGGTCCTCGCGGCGCGTCAAACACATCCATTGCCCCGGTCGATGGATCAAGCCGCCCGTAAACTCCATTTTGACCGGTGAACCAGAGAAGCCCGCTCTGATCGAAGGTGGCGGTATTGAGATTCGC
>Ga0126383_10003387_pt1 | contig 10543 bp, 7 predicted proteins | sample PanSoiMetPlot_35_FD_96882 | JGI IMG/M metagenome (GOLD analysis project Ga0126383, IMG submission 96882) | Tropical forest soil microbial communities from Panama - MetaG Plot_35 | ecosystem: Environmental > Terrestrial > Soil > Tropical forest > Bulk soil | place: Panama | collected 2016-02-17
CGCATCGACTGGATGATCTTGCCCGGCATCGAGCCGATATAGGTGCGCCGGTGGCCGCGGATTTCGGCCTCGTCACGCACGCCGCCCAGCGACACGCGCACGAATTCACGTCCGGTCGCCTTTGCGATCGACTTGCCAAGCGACGTCTTGCCGACGCCGGGAGGCCCGACGAGGCAGAGGATTGGCCCGGTCAGTTTGTTCGCCCGCTGTTGGACGGCAAGATACTCAACGATGCGCTCCTTGACCTTCTCCAGGCCGTAGTGATCAGCGTCGAGAATTTGCTCGGCCAGCGTGAGATCCTTTTTGACCTTGCTCTTCTTATTCCATGGGATCGAGAGCAGCCAATCGAGATAGTTGCGCACGACCGTCGCCTCTGCGGACATGGGCGACATCTGCCGCAGCTTCTTGAGTTCATGCGTGGCCTTTTCGCGGGCTTCCTTCGAGAGCTTGGTACTTTTGATCTTGTCTTCCAGCTCCTGAAGCTCGTCACGGCCTTCCTCGTCGCCGAGCTCCTTCTGGATCGCCTTCATCTGTTCGTTGAGGTAGTACTCGCGCTGTGTCTTCTCCATCTGCCGCTTGACACGAGTGCGGATGCGCTTTTCCACCTGAAGAACGGAAATCTCGCTTTCCATCAAACCGAGCAACTTTTCAAGTCGCTGGGTGACGGACGGCGTCTCCAGGATGTCCTGCTTGTCGGAGATCTTGACGGCAAGATGCGAAGCCACCGTGTCAGCGAGCTTAGCGTAATCCTCAATCTGTTGGATTACGCCCACCACTTCGGGCGACACCTTCTTGTTCAGCTTCACATAATTTTCGAATTCGGTGACCACCGAACGCGCCATCGCCTCCGCTTCCACGCGGTCGCCCGTGTCGTCGGCAAGCGCGCTGGCATCGGCTTCGTAGTAGTCGACCCGATCCTTATATTTGAGAACTTTTGCCCGCGTTGCGCCCTCGACCAGCACCTTGACGGTGCCATCGGGCAGCTTAAGCAGCTGCAGCACACTCGCCAGCGTGCCGACCTCGAAAATCGCGTCAGTCGCCGGATCATCGTCGGAGGCGTTCCTCTGCGTTGCCAGAAGGATAAAGGTGTCGGAACGCATCACCTCTTCTAGCGCCTTGATCGACTTTTCACGGCCGACGAAGAGCGGGACGATCATGTGCGGAAACACCACGATGTCGCGCAGCGGCAAAACCGGGTAGGCCCGGGTTTCGCCAGGTTGCAGCTGGGGTCGTGGTTTATTGGTCATTGGCCTTGGTCCTTATGTTCTGCCCCTATCGATTGACCCGATGCGGCATCGCTCGCAAGTGCCGGTAGGGGTAGGCAAGGAGGCGACGGGCAAACCCGGCGCGCTTCCAAAAAGGATACGACCCCTTGCCATTCGGTTATTAGATACGACCTTTCGTACGCCTGTTCAGTTCGAACGCTATACGTATGGCGAGACACATAGGTCCGCAAGAAGTCCCACCTTTCCAGTTAAGGCGAGTCTCTTGCGGGTAACAACCCCGCAATTCGTTTGAATCCGTGGCCTTTATCCAGATTTTTTGATCCGCCGGGCAGTTGATTAGGCGCTGGCGCTGCCCGTCTCCGCCGTGCGGTCGCTTCGGTCGGCATAGATGTATAGCGGCCGTGCGGTTCCTTCGACGACCTCCTTGGAGATCACCACCTCCTCGACCCCCTCCAGGCTGGGCAGGTCGAACATGGTGTCGAGCAGGATGCCCTCCATGATGGAGCGTAGGCCACGCGCGCCGGTCTTGCGGTCGATCGCCTTACGAGCAATGGCGCCTAGCGCCTCTTCGGCGAGCGTCAGATCGATCGACTCCATTTCGAACAGCCGCTGGTATTGCTTGACCAAGGCATTCTTGGGCTCGACCAAGATCTTCTTGAGCGAAGCCTCATCGAGATCCTCAAGCGTCGCCACGACTGGGAGGCGGCCAACGAATTCCGGGATCAGGCCATATTTCAGCAGGTCCTCCGGCTCGACTTCCCGGAAGATCTCACCTTGCTTGCGATCCTCAGGCGCCACCACTTTGGCTCCAAAGCCGATCGAGGTCGACCGCCCTCGCGCCGAAATGATCTTCTCAAGCCCGGCGAAAGCGCCGCCGCAGACGAACAGGATGTTCGTCGTATCGACCTGCAGGAATTCCTGTTGCGGGTGCTTGCGGCCGCCCTGCGGGGGTACGGAAGCGATGGTGCCTTCCATGATTTTTAGAAGAGCCTGTTGGACACCCTCACCCGAAACATCACGGGTGATCGAGGGATTGTCGGATTTACGAGAAATCTTGTCGATCTCGTCGATATAGACAATGCCCCGCTGTGCGCGCTCAACGTTGTAATCGGCCGCTTGCAGCAGCTTCAGGATGATATTTTCAACGTCCTCACCGACATAACCGGCTTCGGTCAGGGTCGTAGCGTCGGCCATCGTGAACGGTACGTCGAGGATGCGCGCGAGCGTCTGTGCCAGCAGCGTCTTGCCGGAGCCGGTCGGCCCGATCAGCAAAATATTCGATTTCGCGAGCTCGACGTCGTTGTGCTTGGCCTGATGGTTGAGCCGCTTGTAGTGGTTGTGGACGGCAACCGATAATACCTTCTTAGCGTGGTCCTGCCCGATCACGTAGTCGTCGAGGACCTTGCGGATTTCCTTTGGCGTCGGAATACCATCGCGTGACTTCACCAGCGAGGACTTGTTCTCCTCGCGGATGATGTCCATGCATAGTTCGACACATTCGTCACAGATGAAGACAGTCGGGCCGGCAATGAGCTTGCGGACTTCGTGCTGGCTCTTGCCACAGAACGAGCAATAAAGGGTGTTCTTGGAATCGCTGCCGCCGACTTTGCTCATTCCATTCTCCGTAACACCCTTCCGCACACTCCGTGGTCGGCGACGCTCCGCGTAACCACCGTCACGCTACCAAGCAAGTTTCGCACCGTAATCCGGGAAGGTCCGCAATCTCGTCTCCCCGCGCCGTAAGCGAAGCATGCTAGCGACATGATAATCAAGATTCTATTAACGATAACGCGGCAATCGCGGCCGTAAAAGCGCCCCTCATGTGCGGGAAGGGCGTTTGTGGGTAAGAGAGGTGGAACCGGCGGCCAGACCGGTCAGGTGGGCTAGGGCAGCATCTCCTCGGGACGCTTGTCGATGACCTTGTCGACCAAGCCGAAGTCCCTGGCGGCTTCGGCAGTGAGAAAATAGTCGCGTTCGAGCGCGTCTTCGATCTTTTTCAGCGACTGACCGGTATGCTTCACATAAATCTCGTTGAGCCGTTTCTTCAGGTTCAAAATCTCCTGTGCGTGTAGCATGATGTCGGTAGCCTGGCCCTGGAACCCGCCCGACGGCTGATGCACCATTATGCGGGCGTTGGGCAGCGCGAACCGTTGATCCTTGGCTCCCGCTGCGAGCAAGAGCGACCCCATTGAGGCGGCCTGCCCCACGCAGAGCGTGGATACCGGCGGGCGCACAAATTGCATTGTGTCATAAATCGCCATCCCGGAAGTCACCACCCCACCGGGCGAGTTGATGTACATAGAGATTTCTTTTTTTGGATTCTCGGCTTCAAGGAATAGCAATTGCGCCACGACCAGGGTGGACACGCCGTCCTCTATAGGCCCTGTGATGAAAATAATCCTCTCCTTCAGGAGTCGTGAATAGATATCGTACGCCCGCTCGCCACGGTTGGTCTGCTCCACAACCATGGGGACCAGATAGTTCATGTACGTATCGAGAGGGTCTCTCATTTCGTCTCCTTGACGCGAATCATACCAGCTAGGTTAGCCTCGCCGGCGCGTCCGGTGATCTATTTTCCCACAAGGGGCTGCGCAAGCCACCCGCAATCAGGTGGTCGAATCGTCGTCCTTGTAGAGGTCATCGCGCGATACTTTGCTTTCGGTCACGCCAGCAAGTTCGAGAAGAAAATCGACTACCTTTTCCTCGAATATCGGTGCCCGCAAGGCAGCGAGTGCCTGTGGATTTTTGCGATAATAATCCCAGACGCGCTGCTCCTGGCCCGCGAACTGACGGGCCCGTTCGCTCACAGCTCGGCTTAACTCTTCCTCCGTAACGGTGATGTTGTTCTTCTCGCCGATTTCGGCCAGTACCAAACCCAGTCTGACCCGACGCTCCGCGATGCCGCGATACTCGGCCTTCGCCTTCTCCTCGGTGGTTCCTTCGTCGGCGAAGGTTTTGCGCTCGGTTTCGAGCTCGGACAGCACGGATTTCCAGACACGATCGAATTCTCCCTCGACGAGGGTCGGGGGCGGTTCAAACTTGTGGCGTTTGTCAAGCTCATCAAGCAACGCACGCTTCAGCTTTTGGCGAGACATTGTTGCATGTTCCCGCGCAATGTTTTCTTTCACGGACTCGCGGAGTTTTGCAATCGACTCCAGGCCGAGCGACTTCGCAAAGCCATCATCGGCAGTGACTATCCCTGGAGCCTCAATTGACTTGGCGGTGACCACGAATTCGGCTGCTTTCCCCGCGAGCTCTTCTTTCATGTAATGCTGAGGGAAAGTAACTTTTAGCGTTCTGGTTTCGCCGCCGACGATGCCGATGAGCTGATCCTCAAAGCCGGGAATAAACGTATCGGACCCGATCAGGACAACAGCATCGTCGCCGGATCCACCCTCAAAAGGCTCGCCGTCGATAGTGCCGGCGAATGAAATTGTTACACGGTCGTCCTTGGTGGCTTTTTCACCTTGCGGCCGTGCTGTGTACGGCTTGTTCTGATCGACGATACGCCTGATTCCCTGCTCAACTTCGTCGTCGGTGACATCCGCGGTGAGTTTCGTCAGCTTGATACTCTTGAAGTCGCCGAGCGCGATCGATGGCACGATCTCGAGCGCCATGGTGTAGTTGAGATCGATCTTGCCGGCGATCAGCTTTTCAATCACGCTTTCGTCGGTCGGCAGCGTCACCTTGGGATCAGAAGCGAGCTTGTAGCCGCGCTCACTGACAATTTGATTATTGGTGTCGCGAACGGTCGCGTCGATGACTTCGGCCATGGCCGAACGACCGTACATACGCTTGAGATGGGTGACCGGTACCTTGCCCGGACGAAATCCATTAATTCGGATACGGCTCTTCAACTCGTCGAGGCGCGCATTGACCTTGGCATCCAGCTCGGCGGCAGGAACGACGACCTTGTATTCGCGCTTAAGGCCTTCGGACAGCGTTTCGGTAACTTGCATCGGACACTTTATCTCTGCTTGCACTTACACCGCAGGTACTCACCATTGAACCGCGCGCCGGTCGCGTCGAAGGACGAGGACCGTGTGGTCTCGTTGGCCTCGTATTGGTGCGGGCGGAGGGACTCGAACCCCCACGACTTTCGCCACTGGAACCTAAATCCAGCGCGTCTACCAATTCCGCCACGCCCGCAGAGGGCCAAATTACGGACGATTTTGGCGCCGCAATCCGGCACGGCTTAACGCGCCGGTGCCCGCCAAGGCAAGGCTTAACCGTAACGTTAGGCCCTTACCATTCATTGCGGGCGAATAAAGGAAAATAGGCGCTTATCATTTATTCTCAATAGCGCCCTACTCAGACTTGGCCGCCAAGGTCCACAAACAGCCGCCGGTAAACCTGTGGCAGCATTTCCGGCAGATCCTCGGAAATCAGGCCCGGGCCGAATTCCCTCGCTGCTTCTCCGTGCAGCCAGACTCCAGCACAGGCGGCTTCAAACGCCTGCATTCCTTGCGCCATCAGGCCGGCCACGATACCAGAAAGCACATCGCCCGAGCCTGCCGTTGCCAGGGTAGGCGGCCCGTTGTCTGCAATCGTGGCACGACTGTCGGGCGCGGCCACCACGGTGTCCGCACCCTTATAGACGACAACAGCGCCGCAAGATCTGGATGCTAGGCGCGCTTTATCAACTTTTGAAATACGATGATGACCATCGTGTATATCTTTGAAAATACGCGAGAATTCTCCTTCATGGGGTGTCAGTACAACGCCGCGGCCGGATCGCCGGCCGATCGCCGAAGCCAGAATTCCAGGCTTATCCGCGAAGCTTGTCAAAGCATCAGCATCCAGGACTGCGGCTGCCTGGCTTGCGAGCGCTGTCAGCACTTTGTCCCGCATCGCTGGGCCAACGCCGCCGCCAGGGCCCAAGACCGCGGCGTTTCGTCGTTTGTCGGCGAGGAACTCGCCAAGCTCCGTCGCCCCGTCGATCGGCCGGACCATGACCGCAACGCTCTCGGTGGCATTTATCGCCAGAGCCTCGCGTGGGCTAGCGATTGTGACAAGGCCCGCGCCTGCCCGGAGCGCGCCCCGCGCGGCTAATCTCGCTGCTCCGGTGGTTGACGATCCACCCGAAACCACCACCGCATGGCCGCGCGAGTATTTATGCCCCTGCGAACTCGGACGGGGAAACGAACGTCCCCAAAACGCCGGAGTGTTTGCGAACGTCTGCGGTCTAATTTTTTCCAGTACGCTTTCCGGAATCCCGATGTCGGTCACCTCGATCGCACCGCAGCGCAACCGGCCTGGAAGCAACAGGTGACCCGTCTTGCGCCGGAAAAACGTCACCGTGCGGGTTGCAAGCACCGCCGCGCCCATGACCGTGCCGCTAGTTCCATTGACCCCGCTCGGCAAGTCAACTGCAATCACTGGGACGCCGCTGGCGTTCATCGCGTCGATCATGACGCGCGGCAGTCCTTCGACCTCACGGTCGAGTCCGGCGCCGAACAGCGCGTCGACGATAATGTCACAGTCGGTCAAAGCCGCGGGCGATGCCTTTTCCACGGCGCCGCTCCAGCGTTCAGCGGCTAGCGCAGCATCTCCTTTCAACTTCTTCGGGTCGCCGACGAAGAAGAGCCGCACCGCAAAGCCGCGCCGGGACAGATGGCGCGCAGCGACAAAACCGTCGCCACCATTGTTACCGGGGCCTGCCACGACGGTGATGCGACGTCGCTGCATCATGGCAGTCGCGTCCGCCACCGCACGACCGGCATTCTCCATGAGCTCGATTCCGGGGATGCCGTCAGCGATCGCCAGACGGTCGGCCTCCGCCATCTCGCCAGTCGTGAGCAATTCAATCATTGGGGGCGAATCTATTGACCGACTCCAAACCGAACAATTCGCGCTAATTGTTTGCGCCGCAACAAGTCTTTGGGCGGCTGGCTAAAGTCTAGCCACTTTGCTTAACTTATAGGCGTTGAACGTTAGGCAGTCTGAGTGCCAACTCTAGCTTTTCCATCAAGCCATTGCGCAGAATGGCTTTTTTGTTGCGGGTGCCGCTTGGCACAGGATCTGCAAACCGGTAGCGCGGTTCTCCGGGTCTTTTTCCGGCGAACTAAGGGGAAGGACGCGCAATGAAAAAAATCGAAGCCATCATCAAACCATTCAAACTCGATGAGGTGAAGGAGGCGCTGCAGGAGGTCGGCTTACAGGGGATAACAGTCACCGAAGCGAAGGGCTTTGGACGACAGAAAGGACATACCGAGCTGTACCGCGGCGCCGAGTATGTTGTCGATTTTCTCCCCAAGGTGAAAATAGAAATCGTGCTCGGCGATGACATGGTGGAAAAAGCTGTCGATGCGATCCGACGCGCTGCTCAGACTGGCCGGATTGGCGACGGCAAGATATTCGTTTCCAACATCGAAGAAGCCATTCGGATCAGAACCGGGGAATCCGGAATTGACGCGATCTAACCCGCGGGCAAAAAGGGCCTCGCTGGCAATTTCATGAAAACAAGGGGAATGCAATCCATGACGACGGCCAAAGATGTCATGAAACTGATCAAAGACAACGATGTGAAATATGCCGATTTTCGGTTCACGGATCCGCGCGGCAAGTGGCAACACGTCACCTTCGATATCTCCATCATCGAAGAGGATACCTTCGCAGAAGGCCAGATGTTCGACGGTTCATCGATCGCCGGCTGGAAGGCGATTCATGAATCGGACATGAATTTGATGCCAGACCCCGCTACTGCCCGCGTCGATCCTTTCTTCGCGGAAACCACCCTATCGCTCGTCTGCGACGTGCTCGAGCCGACAACTGGCGAGCCTTATAACCGTGACCCGCGCAGCATCGCCAAGAAGGCGGAAGGTATGGTGAAGTCGCAAGGCGTTGGCGACACCATTTTCTTCGGCCCGGAAGCCGAATTCTTTGTGTTCGACGACGTCAAATATGCCGCCGAGCCGTACAATACCGGGTTCAAAATCGACTCAATCGAGTTTCCAATCAACTCCGACACTGAATATGAAGGTGGCAATCTCGGCCATCACATCGGTACCAAGAAGGGTTATTTCCCGGTGCCTCCGCAAGACACTGCGCAGGACATGCGCAGCGAGATGCTGGCGGCCATGGCCAAAATGGGAGTCAAAGTCGAGAAGCACCATCACGAAGTCGGCTCCGCGCAACACGAGCTCGGTATGAAATTCTCGCCGCTCACTCAGATGGCCGACCAATTGATGATCTACAAATACTGCATCCAGCAGGTTGCCCAGATCTACGGCAAGACCGCGACATTCATGCCAAAGCCGGTCTACGGCGACAACGGCTCGGGCATGCACTGTCACCAGTCGATCTGGAAGGGAGGCAAGCCCGCTTTCGCCGGCAACAAGTATGCCGATCTTTCGGAGATGTGCCTGTCCTACGTCGCTGGCATTCTCAAGCACGCGCGCGCAATCAACGCATTCACCAATCCGACCACAAATTCCTACAAGCGGCTGGTTCCTGGTTTCGAAGCGCCGGTACTGCTCGCCTATTCGCAGCGCAACCGCTCGGCCTCGTGCCGCATTCCATACACCGCCAATCCCAAGGCCAAGCGTGTCGAGGTCCGTTTCCCTGACCCGCTGGCCAATCCCTACCTTGCGTTCGCGGCAATGACGATGGCCGGCCTCGACGGCATCAAGAACAAGCTCGATCCGGGCTCCGCCGTCGACAAGGATCTTTATGATCTACCGCCGGCCGAACTCAAGCAGATTCCAACGGTGTGCGGCAGCCTGCGCGAGGCTCTGGGCTATCTCGACAAGGATCGAGCGTTCCTTAAGGCCGGTGGAGTGTTCGACGATGACTTCATAGAGTCATACATCGACCTCAAAATGACGGAAGTGATCCGGTTCGAGCACTGCCCACATCCTGTCGAGTATGAGATGTATTACTCGGCGTAAATGTTCCTCACAACATCACGCGAGCGAAGCAACTTTCGGGCGCTCCGCAACGAGCATCCCCTATTCTTCTGAACGGCCAATCCGGCGATCAGAAGCGCTACAAACACGAGTCCGGCATCGAGGCCAGCAGCGGTCGCCAGCATCTGGCGCCGGCGCCGCTTGGGTCCATTAATGCCGGCAGCGCGGCGCGACTAGGGCTGCGTCAAATTCAGCCGCCGTACGGTAAAGACACTCGATGAAATTTTAGGATCAGAAGATCGGAAACAAAAGAGCGCGCACCGTTGGCGCGCCCTTAAAACTTTGGTCGGTTAGCGCTTCGAGAACTGGAAGGAGCGCCGCGCCTTCGCTCGCCCGTATTTCTTGCGCTCAACCACACGTGGATCACGGGTAAGAAACCCACCTCGTTTGAGCGGGCCGCGCAAGTCAGGCTCAAAATAGGTCAGAGCCTTGGCTAACCCATGACGCACGGCGCCAGCCTGGCCGGACAAGCCTCCACCGGAGACAGTGCAGATCACGTCATATTGTCCGCTGCGATTGGTAGCGATCAGCGGCTGCTGGATCAACATCCGCAGCACCGGCCGCGCGAAAAATATCTCCACGGCTTTCGTGTTGATGAGGATCTTTCCAGCGCCGGGTTTTATCCATACGCGCGCGACAGCGTTTTTGCGCTTACCGGTCGCATAAGCGCGCCCCTGCGCATCGACCTTTTTTTCGTATTTTGGCGCTTCGGGAGCGGTTGGCTTTAGAGTCGCCAGCCCTTCCAGAGATTGCATGGTTTCCGCCAAGTTAAGCACTCCTCACGTTCTTGCGGTTCATGCCGGCAACATCGAGTTTTTCGGGCTTCTGCGCCTCGTGCGGGTGCTCGGGCCCCCGGTAGACGCGCAGGTTACCTAGCTGAACACGGCCAAGTGGCCCCCGCGGCAGCATGCGTTCCACGGCCTTCTCCACGACTCGTTCCGGGAAACGCCCCTCCATAATGGCTTTAGCCGTTCGCTGTTTAATACCCCCGACGAAGCCTGTGTGGTGATAATAGACTTTCTTTTCGCGCTTGCGGCCCGTCAGCACCACCTTGGCGGCGTTTACGATAATGACGTTATCGCCGTCATCGACATGCGGCGTATATGATGCCTTGTGCTTCCCGCGCAGGCGTAACGCCACGATCGAAGCAAGGCGGCCGACGACGAGCCCGGTGGCGTCGATAGTTATCCATTTTTTTTCGATATCGGCAGGCTTGACCGAATACGACTTCATGGTCATTTCCCTGAGAAACAGAGCGCTTTTAGCCGACACCGCTCGGATTGGTCAACGCTCTGATCCAAATATTATACCATACCTTGCAATCACTTACGGTACCGGTATTACCCTACCAGCCTCTAATTAAGGTCTGACGGTATTGAATAAGTTGAGGTGACATGAGCGACGGGTTTC
>Ga0126383_10003388_pt1 | contig 10543 bp, 13 predicted proteins | sample PanSoiMetPlot_35_FD_96882 | JGI IMG/M metagenome (GOLD analysis project Ga0126383, IMG submission 96882) | Tropical forest soil microbial communities from Panama - MetaG Plot_35 | ecosystem: Environmental > Terrestrial > Soil > Tropical forest > Bulk soil | place: Panama | collected 2016-02-17
AGCTAAACAAGAAAGCTTGCGCTTGCTTTGTCAGCATCTTACGATCGTTACGCAACTCGTCGAGTTTGCTATTGCTAACCGCAGGTTTATGCGGCGCTTTCTGCAAACGCTGATATTGCATTTCCATCGTGAGATATTGCGTAAGCGTGGAATCGATATCGGCTAGCCAATAGGCAACATTGACATTCTTGCCCATTGCGTCATCGCACTTAGCGATAAACTCATTGATAAGATCGTGTGCAATGTTGCATGCTTTCTTATCTTTCTTGGCGGCGATATCGTAAGGATGATTCTCGACTTTCGCCGATTCATCATTCTTCGATTCCTGGATTTGCTTATCGATTTCCCAGACTTTCTGGACGAGCTTTACGAAATCGTCCTGCGCAGTCGGGAAATCAAATGTCAATCCGTACTTATCCATTTCCGGGGGAAATAGGGACATTGTGATGTTTGCCTTTCTAGTGAGTTTACGAGAAAGGGAAAGCGGGAAATATCCGGCGGCTCGATTGTCAAGGGGCTGGCACACGATTCCGAGATTCGGCGAACCCCGGCAGGCACTGAATGCGTATCGCTATTGCGATACGCAGTCGAGCCTAGTGGACGAAAGGCCGGAAATGCAAGCAATCGTGTTACAACTAGATTACGAAATAAATGAGAGCCATTCTTATTCCGCCGCCAGTAATGATTCTCATTCTCACATTTGCAGGTCTGCAATTATTGCGGAGGGTCAAATATCGAAATCGAGAATCGGAATGATTCTCATTCTCATTTTCTCATTTGCATTCATACAACGTTTGCAGAGATGCAATAGTTGTCGAGCGCAAATAATTTTTTGTTTGATTAGGTTTATAGGCGACTGCGGAGCTTGCGGAGCTGTGTCTTCACTACCTATCTAGATAAAGAACGTTACTAGACTAAACTCGCTTCCTAGCCTCTTGCTCTAAAACTGCTCGCCTCGCAGAAACCTCCCGAACAATTTCCTCCGCCCCCTGTAGTAAATTACTATAACCGGGCGACCATTCAATCGCTACTCGGTGGGAGTAATAAGTTTCCCCTTCGGGGTTAATAATGTCAAACCCTTCCATGTTTCCGTCGTCGTACATAACGATATCAAACATTTCTTTCTCCGAACACTACGGTAGGATTCCATTCATTATTAAGATACCACAGGCCCAAACGTAGACTAAAAGTATCAGGTAGGTTGGCGGGATGAAGATGGCCGAACTCCTTTGTCCAGTGGAACTTAGCTGCACCGTCGGAATTGAAAGTCTGGTGACAGACATTACAGTGTGCTCGGGCTAGTCCCGTCCAGATTGCACAGCATTTGTTGCAATGTACCCACTCCGTAGGGTTGTAACCTAAGCGTTCAATCTCGGTACACACTGGACAACTGCCGCCGTGCTCCATAGACTAAGATACTAAACGAGGAGATACTTCCGTGTCAAGTACCAACTTAGTAAACCCCTACCGGCAGGCCAGGCAGCTTCTCACGCTGAGTCAGCAAGAGGTCGCCGACGGCGCCGGGGTGTCAGTTTCATGTGTCAGGTACAACGAGCAGGGATTATTTCTCCACCCGATTCCAAAACTTACCGATTACTTTTCAAGACTGTTTCACAAGGAAGCGCTACTGAGAAATTACTACAGGTTCCAAAGAAGGATCAGACAAGAGAACAAAAAGCTCTGGTTGCTTCCCGAACCGAATGTTTTCACAGAGCCGCTTCGTAGTACGTTTAGATTCAACGGGATTGGTGTGACGAGATTCTGTAAACAATATTGTTGCCAGTCAGTGTTGCTGTACCAACCAAAGAGAATCTTGAATACTGATCTGTACAAGATTCTTAACCAATCAGGTTTTACACCAGTTCAGTTGCACGAACTTCACGACAGATTGCAGGAGTATTACGATGCTCGATCAAACCGCGCTGAAAATAATCACGCTGATGGAGCAGAAGTATTTCGAGACAGGGGAGATACCGACAGTCGCTTTAACTTCAGATTTGCTGGGCCTGGCCCCGAAAACCGTCTTGTCTTACTTGGACCAGACCGAGGTAAAGGAAACTCTGAAGCGGCGGGGAATTGAAGTCTTTAATACGGACGGTCTTGTCAGTATTGAGCAAGCATACTTAGTGAACTTACTTCTAGATACATTCGACAGGCGGGGTATCCGGGAGAAACTAAAGGCATTAAAAGAGGGAATGGGTATTGAAATAACTTTCGCCCAGTACAATGCTTGGATGAAAGACCCGAACTTTAAACGGTACTTGACAAAACGGGCGGAGATACAATTTGACGGATTGGAACCGATCGCTCGCAACCGGATCGTTCAAGCAGTTGAGTCAGGTAATCTCCAGGCAATTGAATACTTCTTTGAAATCACTGGGGTTTACAACCGCCGCAGGGAAGAAGTCCTAGACTTGAGAAGAATTCTCGCTCAGATCATTGATATCCTGTCTCGACACGTCGATCCCGAGAAACTCATCTTGATTGCTAATGAACTTGAAATGATCGGCGTCGGCGGCTTCAATGGCACTCGACAGCTTGCCCCTGTAGTAGAAACGACTGCGAGCGAGAGTGCCGACTTCAATAATTTCTAACGTAGTGAAGGGACAAGACGGAACTCCACTTGTTGGAGTCCCCGTTATAATTGATCTTGTTCCCGGGCCGGCCTTTAGGATGAACGACGGAAGTGAAATCCTGCCGCTGGTTGAAACTGAAACGGATGCAACTGGAACCTGGTCGGTTCCTTTGGAACAGAATACGAACATCGACCCAAGTACGAGTTACTACAGGTGCCGTGAATACGTTCCACGAGTAAAAGGTGGGCAGAGAGTTTGGTACTTCATTGCACCGAGTGTGTCACCAAGCAAGTTGCATGATTGCCTCACCGGCGCAAGCGTAGCGAATAGTTTGATCCGCCCTGTAGTAGTTACTTCTACAACGCATCCCGTGACTCCTTTTGTTGGGATGCAAATCTTTGAAAGTGATACAGGTCGTGTACTTTATTACTACGGATCAACAGTCGGTTGGCAACCTGATTGGGGTTTGGCCTGGGGAGAAATTGCTGCTGTCTCAGCAGTAAGCGCAGACTTCACTACAAGCAACACAAGTTACACTCAAGTTACTGGATTGATTACTCCAACAGTTAATGCAGTAGCTGGTCGTCAATACATCACAGTCTTCTCTGCGAGTTGTCAAGTTGCAACTACTGCTCAGAATCTTTTTGTAGGTATCTACGACCAAGCTGCGGCACAATTAATGGAGAGGCAAATTACTCTCGGGTCAGTTCCGGTCACAGTTCCAGTGGAGATGTATTTCCGTGAAGGATCAATTTCGGGGTCTATCAACCGAGGAATTCGCATCGCTATGTCGAGTGGTGCAAGCGGCACTATTCAAATGGCTGCTAATCATCCTGCTGTACTTTCTATTCGTGACGTTGGTCCTCGTGCTGCCCCGGTGATTACACCATGAGTGCGCCGGGCGTAGTTACTAGTACAACTCATCCGCCTAACCCACAGTTAGGCGATTGTATTATGGAGACAGATACTGGCTACATACTTTACTGGGGCGGCCCAAATGTCGGCTGGATTCCTAGTCAAGATATTGGAGGCCGGTTACTTGGTTACGCTGAGGGCTACGCTCCAGTTTCAGTAAGTTCATTCGCCACTGTTACAGTACTGACATTAACTCTTGCGCCACAAACTGTACGCGGCAGAAATCTTCTCTGGATAGCAAACTACCCTCTTGGTAAAACTACCGGCTCAGCCGGTACTGGCTTCTTGGCGGATATTAACGACAATGTCCTTTCTGATCGAGTTTTTAATAACGGTCTTTCAAACTCGATTGAATCTGCTTTTACAATTCTCTATCGAGAAAGTATTTCGCTCACCCAACAAATAAACGTCGGGAAGAAATTGAAACTCACCGGCAATAATGCTTGGATGAATCAATCCAGCATTCCAAACAGGAAATATTACCTGTTCTGTTTTGATGAGGGATCAATTGTTGCACCAGCTTCTCCACCTGTGCCCCCTGTAGGCGCTTTGTGGAATATCGCTCTTTGGGACGCTACACAATCGAAGTGGGGATAAATGACTAAGACCGCCGATGTTGTTTCTGCCAGTCAGATTGTTGCAGCGTGGGGAAATGAAATCCGTGATAGAACTATTCAGTTGTATGGTTCAATGGCGGAAGTTGTTTCTTCCAATCCTACGCCGGTCAAAGGTCTTATCGCCTACATTATGTCGGGTGATGCGGCCGAAGGTCTTTACGTCTATAACGGTGTAAACTGGCGTCCGCCGTGGAATCAACCGTGGGGAGTTATTGGTAGAGCTACAGTTAACAGTGGCGGAACTACTGGACCGTTTACTTCTAACGTAGATGTTGCTGGCCTATCTATTACTTTCACAGCAGTAGCGAATCGTCTTTACAAAGCTACCAGCTACATTCAAGCTCCCGCAGCCCAATATGGTTCTGGAAATACTCAGCCTGGATACGAAACATTTATTTGTGTTGACGGTGCTTTAACTGCTGGCAACCATGTTTCACACGGTGATTACAACGCTGGTGGTGCTCCAACTCTTACACAAACTATCGGCGTAGCTGATTGTCATGTGTATCATACAACTCTTTCTGCTGGAACGCATACGATCAAAGTTCAGATGGGTCCGTTTGCTAGTACCATCAACTGTTACTATACAGCAAACTCTCAGTATCCCAATCAACTACTCATCGAAGATGTTGGACCGATGGGAGTACCAACATGAGACTTTTCCGTAGAACTCACGATGACGAAGAACTCGGAGATGATGGAGCGATTCACGAACTCGCTTTGATCAATCCCAAGCGTCTTGCATTGCTCCGAGAGATATTCGGTGATCCTGACCCGGGAAAGGATCAAATTGACGTATAGGGTTTTAACCGATCTTGCTGACGTTTTGAGAGCAGGCGGGTGCAACGTCATTGAATATTCCGGTTGGCAGTCTCGTGGCCGTCCTACTTCAACTGGAGATTTTGACCCTTCAGGCGTTCTATGTCATCATACTGCAAGCCCGGATTCTTGGTCAGATCAACAAGACATTGATTGTATCCTTGCCGGAAACTCGTCCGCTCCCGGTCCAATTTCCCAACTCTATCAATCACGATTCTCACCGTGGCCGATCTATGTCTTGGCAGCAGGTCGTGCGAATCACGGAGGAAAAGGAAGAATCCCTGGACAGCAATGCGACGATATGAATGCCCGACTACTCGGAATCGAGGCCGGACAATCTGGTTCAACTTATTGGCCCGATGGAATGGTCGACAACTATGCGAAAGTTGTTAGTGCTCTTATTCGAGGATACAACTGGGGACTCAATATGGTCCTGTTGCACTCCGTTACCGGACCACCCTGCGGAAATTACAAGATTGATCCCTCTGGACCGTGGAAACAAGAGCCAGGACTTCCCCTTAATGATCCAGGAAACTCTTCCTGGGATTTGGCCACCTGGCAACAGTTCGTTGGAAATCAAAGTTCGACCGGCCCAACTCCACCCCCTGTAGTAACACCGACTGGAGATGATGTGGCAAAGTGTATAATTCATGTTGATGAAACTCAGCCCGCCGGTTCGGCTGAGTACTTCCGATATAATGCAGTTTGGAATTGGTCTGGACCGTGGCGTTATAATTTGCCGAGTGAATTGGCGGTCAAACAGGCTGTTTATGAGAATACGGGAGATGGTACCGTGTTCAACTCTGTACTTGGAGATATTATTCGAAATCCGGCCTGGGTGCAGCCAGTTGGAGTGCTTGATGGGTACGGTGCCGTAGCGGGACATGATCCAGGGGACGTGTGAATAAAACTAAACAAACTGCATACTTAATTTTGATTGGAGCAGTTGTTTTTGGGCTGTCCATTGTGGTATATGTACGTCATCGTAGCTGGGACGATAACATTCTTGCAACTGTTGGATTACTGGGCGGGTTAGCAATTATTATCAACTCTCTACCAACAAACGGCAATGGCAAGAAGTAGAACGACATACAAAACTCCAACTGATGCTTTTACAGCCTTGACTACAGGGCTGCGGCAAGCTGCTGTGCGGCCGACAATTTATGGATACCGGCCAATGGAAAAGCAGATTTCTTTCCATTCGTCTGGTGCTAAGGGAAGACTCTTCCTAGGAGGTAACCGAAGTGGAAAAACTGTGGGCGGAGCAACTGAAGCTTGTATGTGGCTCATGGGAAAACACAAATACCTCAGAACTCCGCCGCCGCCAGTTCGAGGTCGGTGTGTTAGTGTTGATTTCATTAACGGAGTTGAGAAAATCGTTCGTCCGGAAATTGCGAAATGGATGCCCCTTTCTGAACTTAAAGGAGGTTCATGGGAAACTGCTTATGACAAGGAGTTGCGAACGCTGTACTTGGAAAATGGGTCATTCATCGAGTTTATGTCCTATGATCAGCAACTCGAAAAGTTTGCAGGAACTTCTCGACATTTTATTTGGTTCGACGAAGAGCCGCCTCACTCAATCTTCAACGAATGCTTGCTCCGACTTGTTGACGTCGGAGGACACTGGTGGATAACTATGACTCCTGTAAATGGGATGACATGGGTTTACGACACCGTTTATATTGCGGCCCGGACCAATCCTACCCTGTTTGTTGTCGAGACAGGAATTGATGACAATATAAATCTGTCGGTTAGCGAGATTGATCAGGTAATCTCATTGATGCCGACAGATGAAAAGGAAGCCCGTCGATTCGGCAAGTTCATGGCTATTGGAGGTTTGATCTATAAAGACTTCACTATGGAACACGTCCTACCCCCTGTAGTAGATAGTGTCTACTGGCCGAACATGCAGAAGGAGTGGACGCATTTCCGAATGATGGACCATGGATTCAATAATCCAACGGCTTGGCTTTTTGGCTGTGCCGACACCGATGGTCGAATAATGATATACGATGAAATCTATGTGGACCATTTGGTGGTGAAAGATGTCGCAAGACTCGTCCATCTTAAACAGCGTGATTTGGGAATTCAATCAGCTTATTCTGTGGGGGACCCGAGCATTATTAACTCTGATCCCATTACTGGTACGTCTGTGCATATTGAGTATGCTAATTGTGGCGTCAACATTGCTCCTGGAAATAATGATGTTGACGCTGGGATTAACTTGGTCGCACAAAGACTCCGAGAAAAACTCCTCTTTGTCACTCGCAATTGCGAGAACACGATCAAAGAATTTTCAAAGTATCGATGGGCCACCTGGGCAACTGCCAAAACCAGGGACGATAAGAATGCAAAGGAGGAACCTCACAAGAAAGATGATCATGCAATGGATGCACTTCGTTATGGAGTGGCATCTAGGCCGGTGATGGAAGGTAAAGTGCTTGAACGAAGTCCGATACCAGAGACATTCCCGGCCTCTGTCGCACGAATAAAAGAAGCGGATTTGGACCAGCATTGGTTACAACCGGAGAACGAAGAGACTGAGCCGGATTTCAACCTAGGAGATGAATGGTAATGGTCCGATTGGAAATCCAAGACGAGGCAGGCGAAGTTGTTAATGCCTATAATCTTGATGTGAGTCCTGGTGCTCAGGTTCTGATTTCAGGATTTCATGGCACGGCTTCTTATGAAGTAACTGAATTTGATCGGGTACTTACGGTTAAATTCACTGGAGTTACTTCTGTTGAAGATGCTCCGAAGGAACTTAAGCCTGATCCTCAGACAACCGAAGATGGTGTGAAGGAATCTGACGCTGAAGCTTTGAATCGTCAGATGGCTGAGGAAGATGCAAAGAAGAACGATGCAAAGAAGGCGAAGGACAAGCCCAAGGCTGAAAAGCCTGTGCCGGAACCAGCGAAGGCTGCTAGCAAATCGTGACGTATCTTCGGATTGTCGATCCAGATACTGGAGAGGTAGGACTTTCCTACCAGTTCGATCCACAACCACAAGGCGCAGCTATTGTTGTTAACTGCTTTCACGGTTCGTCTGTGGTGCATGTTGATGCAAACGATGATGAGGTTTTTCTCTATTTCGTAAAGGTAGATAATTTCCAAACAGGAACTGCTCCTACGAGCATTGAGCCATTGGTGGCGCCTAACCTATGAAGGTTGTAACTCACGCACAGTTTGTGCCGGGAGTCTGTTTGATTTGCGGCGGATCAGACTCAGATCGAGAGTGGTTCCTCGATATTGAGAAATCAGCAGAGTTCTGGGGTAACATTTACTTCTGTGATCTTTGCTGCGGAACAATGGTATATTTGTTTCGATGCGGAGATGTGTCGGCTTACCACGCCAGGATATATCAACTGGAAAGCATTGGAACAGAACTTTTTGAAAGGCTGAAGATTCATGAGTCCGCTTTGGCCGCTCTTGATGATGTTCCTCGTCACAATTCTGACGAGTTCGCTTCTATTCTGGTCCATCAAAACCCTGCTCCACCAGAACCAGAACTTGGAGTCTCGGTACAACCAGCAGGTGCAAGACTTGTTGAATCGTCTGATGACGAAGGAATGGCAGAGCTATCAAGCTTTAACTTCGTCAAGACTAAGCCCGATACAAACACTGGATGGTGAAGGTGTTGGGCTGTCGGATGATAACGAATTAAAGAAACTTGCCGAGATTCTTGGTGAGAATTATCCTGTGGGAGATATTCTGGTAGAAACGGGTTTGGATGAGTATGACCGACACGAGCTTGGACTCGACCTACCCTAACGGGCCGGATCAGTCTCAACAGCTCGCAAAATCAGCAGCCGGTAAGGCAGAACTCAATCAACTCGTTGCTTGGGCAGAAACTATCTTTGCCCGAGCAAAGCGAATGCGTGAACCGTTTGAACGCCAATGGTACATGAACCTAGCGTTTTATTTCGGCCGCCAGTACGTTGCTTGGTTGAATCCAGTCTCTACTACAGGGCAGAACATTGCAAGACTTTACGAACCGGCGGCTCCTAATTGGAGAGTAAGACTTGTCTCGAACAAGTGCCGTCCGCTCATCCGTAATGAAGTATCTAAACTTACGAAAGAAGAACCTCAGAGTTTTGTCCGTCCTCGGGGATCGGACGACGATGATTTGCAGGCGGCTCGTGCGGCGGAAATGATTTCCGAGTATGAGATGGATGAACTCCATTACAACAGAGTTCTCCGCCGAAGTGTTTTCTGGATGTGTTTGCTCGGGACAGCTTTCATCAAAGATTCGTACGATCCGAACTTATTGGATCCTTCTGGAGTGCCGGGGCGGATCGTACTGGAACCTGTGAATGCGTTTCATATCTATACGATTGAACCGCAAGAGGAAGACCTCGAACTCCAGCCTGTAGTAATCCACGCGATGGCGAAATCTCGTGATTGGATTATGGATACCTTCGGAGTGGATATTACTCCTGACACGAATGTGTCAGCTTCTCTGTTAGAGCAACGTTTTCTGAACTCCATTGGAGTATCTCAACAAACACCAGATCAGTATGTAATGGTCAAAGAAATGTGGATCAAACCGTGCCGGAAGTATCCGGAAGGTGGTGTACTCACATATGCGAACAATCAGTTTCTCCAAGAAGTTAAAGGTTGGCCTTACTCTCACAACGAATATCCGTTCTCTAAGCTTGACCATATTCAGACGGGAAGGTTCTGGGCGGATTCAACTTTGGTCGATATTATTCCCCTCCAAAGGGAATACAACCGCACACGGTCACAGATCATTGAAGCCAAGAATCGAATGTCAAAGCCTCAACTCGTTGCCGTTCGAGGCTCAATTGATGCTCGTAAGGTTACATCCGAACCTGGCCTCATTATTCAATATCAGCCTGGATTTCAAAAGCCCGAACCTCTGCCTCTACAAGCTCTGCCCACCTACGTCATTCAAGAGATAGATCGGGTACAGAAAGATATAGATGATATTTCGGGACAATATGAGATCGCGAAGGGTCGCACGCCGCCGGGCGTTACAGCGGCTTCAGCAATTGCATATCTCCAAGAAGAAAATGACTCGAAACTTTCTGCTACCACGGCGAGTATTGAAGAATCGACGGAAAAAGTAGGGCGGCATGTTCTTTTCCACGTTCATGAAAATTGGGACCAACCACGTATCGTTCGAGTTCTTGGTGTCAATCAAACGTACGAAGTTGAAGAATTCACTAGTGAATCCATCAACGGAAATGTCGACTATTCTGTTGAACCAGGAAGTGCAGCGCCCCGCAGTCGTGCGGCTCGACAAGCAATGCTTGTTGAACTAGGAACTCGTGGATGGATTACTCCTCCGCAAGTTTTGAAGTACATGCATCTTGTTGAAACAGATCGTATGTACGATGAAACTCTTGCCGACGATCGTCAAGTCTCTCGTGAGAATGACAAGATGATGGAAGGGGGAGAAGCTGATATGACTCTGGAACCAAACGAAGCCGGAGAAATGCAGTTTGCTCAAGTTCCGCCGCAGCCATTCCCAATCAATGAGTGGGATAACGACATTGCTCATATTACTGGACACGAAGCATATATGAAAACTCAGCAATATGAATTGGCGCAGCCGCCACAAAAGCAAATGTTGCTTGAACACTTGATGGCACAT
>Ga0126383_10003389_pt1 | contig 10539 bp, 1 predicted proteins | sample PanSoiMetPlot_35_FD_96882 | JGI IMG/M metagenome (GOLD analysis project Ga0126383, IMG submission 96882) | Tropical forest soil microbial communities from Panama - MetaG Plot_35 | ecosystem: Environmental > Terrestrial > Soil > Tropical forest > Bulk soil | place: Panama | collected 2016-02-17
CAGCAAAGGCGGGATAAGCGCATGTACGACACGCCGAACTATCCCAACGATCCGGCCTATGACTACTACCTCGGCGGCGACGACGGCACGGGCGGGAGCGCGGGCGACCAGGAACCGGGTCAGGGACCGGAACCCACCGACCTCGGCCCACCGGACCAGCCGCCGCAGGTGTCTGCGGATAGCGTCACCGACACGGGCACGACCACCACTCAGCGTCCCACCGGGTATGACCCGAACCTCGATCCGAACGTGCTCGCCTCCGCCCAGGCGGTCAATGCATCGGCAGGGCAACCGTATCCGGGCGACACCGGAGCGGCTCAGGGGTTCACCGTTGGCGCGAACGGGCAGCCCGGACCGGGCAGCGCCACCTACAACCGCCGCCTCGACGTCACGGGTACGGGCACCGCGTCCGATCTCTTCCCGCCAGGCACGACGACGCCATCCCTGCCAAACGCCGGGACGGGGGGTGGCACCGCTGGAGGTGGGACGCAACTGTCGGATGCCGACTGGCAGCGGGCATTCCAGCAGGGCATGGGGTACTATGTCGATAAGTATGAGAATAAGGACGCCTTCCTCCATAACGCACTCATGGGCGATCAGGCCATACGTGGCAGGAGTGCTGGTGGGCCGGGGATCGACGAGCTTGCTCGCATGGCCCAGGTGGATAGCGATGCCCGTAAGGTCTATGATGCTATCACCGCGCGTCCGGATTTCTATAACACCACCACGGCGGCGAACTGGGCGGGACTCCACGACGCCTCTCTCGCGGCGCAGGCTCAGGCTCTTGGTGGTGCAGGAGTTACGGGTACGACTGGACCCGCAAACTACAATGGTCGGCTTGGCGCACCTCCAGGATCAGCGGGCGGCGGCGGCATTCTGGGAAACAATGCAGCAACGCTGGACTGGCTCCGATCCCAGGAGGTACAGGTGCCGCGTAACCCGGTCGATGCCCGGATCGCGCTCGTTGGTGACACGCTTCGCAACGAACTGGTGAGCACGCTCGCCGCCATGGGCGCGACGAACTTCCACATGAGCGTCGATGACGCGAACAACCTGACCCTGAACTACACCTCGAAGTCCGGCACGCCCGAAGTGATCGCGGGACGCAATGGTCTGGGCGTCTCGCTCGTCGATTACGCCGACGCCCTGAAGCAACTGCAGGACCGGCTCGGCGCCCAGCAGGCGGCAGCAGCGGCGGCGGCAACCGCCAACCAGCGGACAAACAACTACGGTTATAACCCGCGCGGCAACTACGGCAACCGCCCGTACGCGCCGCCAGAGACGCCGAAAACCCCGCCACCCCCTGGTGACACATTCATGGGCTTCCCGCTCGGTCAGGGTCTGAGCCAGGCGCCGCAGCCCGTCAACTGGTCGGGCGCACCCCCGGACCTCGTGCCGAACGCCATCATCCCCACCCAGTGGGGAGGCTACCGCAACCAGGTGATCAGGCCGTACTAATGGAGTGACCCGTGTCCTACATTGGCTACACCGATGAAGAGGGAAACGCCGACAGCGGTTACGCCGGCGTCGAACCGGACCTCGGTTCCTACACCTTTGGCGGCGAGACGCAGCACGATCCGACGCAGGATGTGCAGCAGCAGCCGGAGCCAGACCAGAACCTCGGTTCGACCACCTTCTCGGACATCAGCCAGACGGACACGGGCACGACCACACGGCGGCAGAGCTACGACACCTCAGCGGACCCGACACAGGATGTCCAGGGGTCACAGTACACGGGTCCGGTCGATACGACGGACTACAAGCCCGCCGACCAGCAGATGGGATCGCCGCAGGGCTTCTACGTCTCCCCCGTCGATTACAACCAGTGGGAGGGCGAACCGCCACCCTACAACCTCCCGGAGATGCAGGAACAGGCACGCGAGCGACAGGCACAGCAGCCCAGTGTCTACGAGCGCACCACCGGACCGACCGCTCCCAGGCAGACGGATCTGGGCGAGGGCTATGGACGGACGTACGTCTCACCCGCAGCCTACGATCAGGGCACGCTCGACTGGCCTGTGTCGAACGCAGCCTCCCGTGAGAAGGGCGCGACCTGGGCACCGTATGACCTGAGCGCGATGGAGTACGAGGCACAGAACCGACGCGACCAGGCCGCCCTCGCAGAGATGACGGGCGGGCAGCAGATGCAGGATTACTACCTGCAAGGTCCGGAACCCTCCAACTTCGATCCCAACGTGGAACTCGATACCTCACAGGTGATCGACAAGCGCGGTCAGGCACCATTCGTCGGACCACTGGAATCGAACTACCTCCCCACGAACGAGCAGTGGGTCCAGCGCTATCCCTGGAACACGAACATCACGCAGGAGCAGGGCGGTTGGGGTTTTGCCGACATGAGCGGCGGTGACCCGACACAGGATGTCCAGGCCTACCAGTACACGCCGGGGGTCAACTACCCGCAGGATGAACTGGACGCCACCGGACAGGCGGCGAGCCAGTACTACCAGACGGTGGGTGACTACCGCGCGAAGGAGCCTGATGTTACCCAGAAGCGGGCTGCTGCCGGGTTCGACTACGATGCCTGGATGTCGAATCCCACGGCGGAGAACCGTGCCGCACTGGAGCAATCCGTCAGCGCGTACAACACCGCCATCGCTGGCCTCCCGGATGTCGATGGCGCGTGGCAGCACTACATGGACACGGCGAAGACCCAGGCCACGCAGGACGAGCAGGATGCGATCAACCGCTCCATCCAGCGGTACGGCGCCGCCAGTGACATCTACCAGACGGGCGTTGGCCTGTACCCGCCGGACGATCCGACGCGTAACCTGACCCTCACCTCCCAGACACTGGGCAACAAGGTGGCGCTCACCCCGGAACTGAACGCCGCCATCGGCAACGATCCCGACGCGGTCGGCCTCGTCAGGCAACCGGACGGCAGTTTCCGCGCCATCTACGACTGGTCGAACGTCGATGCCAACACGCCCGTCATCTCCCGCAATGAGGCCCAGACCGGATACGCCACGACAGCGGAGCGCACCGACGCCGGGATCCGGGGCTACTTCTCCGATGGCACCGACTGGATCCCCTTCCGCGACCGCGCCCCCGATGGCTACTCGGTGATCGACAACACCGAAGCGACGAACCTCGGCGTGCCCCTGATCGGTGGACGGGAGCGCCCGCTCAACCTGCCCACGGCGGATGCACTGTCCGCCGTCGTCCCCGGCTTCGGCGCCGTCAGGGGTCTGATCAATGACGTTCCACCCGCTCTGGGCGAACTGCGTCAGGGCCACTGGGCGAACGCCGCAGAGTACCTCCCCGGCATCGCCATGGACGTTGGTTCGCTGGGGCTGATGGGTAAGTATATCAGAAGTGGCGGCATCGGCGCGCCGCTGTCCGCAGAGCAGGTGGGCCAGGGCATGGGGCTTGTCCCGACGCGCGGTCCCCTCCTCGATCCGATTGTCAACTCGATCCGCACGGCACCCGATGTCGCCACAGTCGGACGGACGACGCCCTTCGGCGCGACGACGGAGGGGGGCTTCACGCCCGCCTTCGAGGGAGGGGGCGTCGTCAGTCCGGGCACCCTGACCGAAGGACAGCAGAATCGCCTGTGGGCGCAGACCAACCCCGGAGACATCGTCCGGATCTCCGCGAAGGATCTCGCGCTCACTGCCTTTTTCAATGGCCTCCCGGAGAACATCGCCGTCCCCAGCCAGGTTCCCCTGATCGGCGGCGCCAACGTCGATGTCCCGGAGATCCTCCAGCACCCGATGGGCACGATGCTGGCGCGCGGTCCGCTCGCCCCCTACGAGGCCGCGAAGGACGCCATCCACACGTGGATGACGCAGGGGGCGGGACCAGCCGCGAGCCAGATCGGCAATGACATCACCGGCGCATTTACCCAGTCCGACGAGGACTACGCCCGACAGCAGGGATTGCAGCACATCTCGCCCGTCTCCTACTTCGGTTCAGCGGTCGGTGATATCGGGCACGCGGTGGGCAGTCTGGTGACGGGGAACCCCGGTGCGGCAGGTGACGCGATCAAGGCGGCGGTCCCCGGACAGATGTACCAGCAGCGGTTCGAGAACAACATCCGGCAGGGGATGAACCCGAACGACGCCGCCGTCGCCGCGATGGACGATACCCAGAACCGCCTCCTCAATATCATGTGGGAGATCGCCCCGTGGAATCCGGCGAACCGGATCATCCAGACCCCCTTCCTCGAACAGATGGCAGACCGCGCCTTCGGCACGCGCACAGGTGACGCCCTCGAAGCACTGGCGAAGAAGAACGGCTTCACCGCCGAAGACTACCAGAACACGAAGAACATCCTCGGCTCGCTCGCGGACAACCGCAACCCCTTCTCCCGGATCTTCGATCTGCACATCGGCAAGGCCGCACAGCAGGGCGCCGAATGGATGAACCGCGTCCTCCCCGCTGGCGCCAATGCCGACGAGGCGCGGTCCATCATGGACTCCGTTCTGAGGGGCGGGGCCGCCCTCTCGAATGCCGACACGGCGACGGCGGATGTCTACGCGAACACGCTCGCCGCCCAGTTTCCGGAGGTGTCCGCCAGTGGCTGGCGCTCCTACATGGCTGCGGTCGAACTGGGATTCACCAAGCAGGGTATCGATTACAACCGGCCTGGGTTACTGGGTCAGGCGCGTGCATACTTCGCCAATGTCAACGCTGCGGGCACGGACGAGAACCCGCTCGACCTGACGCGCGGTCTGAATAAGATCGCCGGGACGCAGAAACTCGCCACCACCGCTGAGCGGATGATCGCCAGGGCGGACAAACTGGAGAAGGAAGGGCTACCGCAGGACCGCGTCCAGCGGATCACGGAGCGGCTCAACTACGACCGGACGCGCGACCTGACACCGGAGCAGCAGGATTACGTCCAGAAGGTCGCGGCCCACCAGGAACTGACCGATCCGATCACCGCCGCCTGGTATGCCCACGCGGGACAGGATCTGCCGAAAACGGCGAGCGTGCTGCGGCAGTCCGTCGATGGGATGAACACGGCGATCCGCTCGCTCATGCTCTTCGCGGGCGCACCGGAGTTAGCCATCCGGAAGTTCGCGGACGAGTACATCAGGGGCGCTTTGAAGGACGTGTATGGCGTCCGCCCCGCAGACGCGATCCTCCCCCAGGCGGGGGCGCGGTTCGTCTCGAAGTACAACATCCTCGGTCAGGGTACGCGCGCGGAGAACTTCCTCAATCGCGGCACGGTGCGCGGGATGGCGAACATGGGGGAGATCGTCCCCGATCAACTCCTCCGCACCGCACGCAACCCGATCTCGCTGGCGACCACCTTCACGGGCACGGACCGCTATGGGAATGCGGTCGGCGCGGGCGGCAGGGCGGCGGGCCTGTTCGGCGCACCGCTCAGAGCGGTCGATAAATGGAACCAGAGCCTGATCTCGGCGCCCACGCAGCACCTGATGCTCTCCGCTGCCTACACCCGCTACCGTGAGCTTCAGGGGACGAAGGAGTCCCTGGCTCTGGCGGCGCACGACACGATCATGACGGCGACGGGTGACGGCACGGCAGCCAATCAGGCGCTGATGGAACTGCTCAATGCGCGGTCCAGTAGTGACTTTGTCCGCGTAGCACAGCGGCTCGACGCCACCTATCCCGGACTCTCAGCCACCCCGGTGGCGGCGGCGGCAGCGGATGTGATCCGCGTACCGGGGACGGGGATGGCGCGTCCCGCCGCCAACGTCAGGCCCAACCCGCAGGTGACCGCGCTCGAAGAGGCGGGCGCGCCCGGACCGCGCAATATCGTGCAGCGGCAGGAGACGACACCCCGGATGTCGAAGGTCGGCATCACGAAGCAGGAGAACGCCGCGCTCACATGGGCGAAGGATCTCGACAACAACCCGTGGAACGCGGATCTCGTGGGCGCGGACGCAAACAATCCTGCCCACATCGACGCCATGCGCTACGCCGACCGCGTCGGCATCAAGGGGCCGAACGGTGAGGGCAGCGGCGCCATGACCCAGCGCGATCTCGCGCAGCAGATCAAAGACAGACTCGCACCGCAGCCCACAGCGACCGCAGACCCGACACAGAACGTCCAGGCTCCCGCACCGGGCAGGAACGTCGGGGGCGCAGACGCTGGCACGAACACTCCCACCGCAGCGAGAAAGGCGGCGCGACAACCCCTCGAAGAGGCGATGGCGAACGCCAACAATCCCTATATCGAGCCGGCCGCTCCTCCCGCCCCACTGACATCGGAAGAGATCGCACGAGTGCGGGGCGAGGCGGTCAGGGCTGCTGGCCCAGCACCGACCGTGACGCCAGACGAGATGCTCACCCGTGCGCGCCAGTACGCGGAAGAGATCGTCATGGGCGGCGACAACCCGTCCATCGGACGGATCCAGCACCTCGGTCGGCAGAACGGCGCACCGGGCGGGATCGAGATCCCCGACATCATCGCGCAACGAGCAGTGGATGAACTGAAGCCCATCGCGGGTCCGTCCGGTGTGGACTACGACAAAGCAAAGACCATGCTCGCACCGAACGGCATGATCGACTTCGAGAAGGTCCGCGCCTCACGCGGTGGTGGTCTGTCGGAAGCGGCAGGAGGTGGCGGCGGCGGCGGTCTGGGCCGCATGCCCGCACGGATGCGTGCGGAGCAGGGCAATATCCTCACGGGCGCACCGGGGAATATCAACCAGTTCGGTGACTTCCGCACCATGGGAGAGTACAAGGGGCGCGGCACCCGCGCAGGTGCGGCCCGCACAGAGGGACAGGCGGCGAACGACTTCGCCTTCGCACCGCACGTCGAGCGCGTCGTGGATGCATCGCGCCAGCCCGGTGCGCTCGCTGACCTGGCGGACACGCTCGCCCGTGGTCCGGGTGAAAATGAAACCTTCGATGAATACCGGACCGCGCTCCAGAACTACGGTGTCGCCGTCAATGACCAGATCATCAAGGCGAGAGAAGTCCTCCGCGACACACCCGCCGCCGCTGCGCAACTGCAGCGCGACCGCGCAGAGAGTGGCGTGAAGCAGGGTTCGCGCGCATGGAACAACACGGAAGCGCGCATCGAGGATCTGCGGCAGCAGTACCGGGACGCGAACAACGCCATCCCGGAGATGGAGACGTTCCGGGACACGGTGGCAGGGATCCGCGCTCAGGTCGATCTGGGCTACAACACCCCGCGTGCTCAGGCGGCGCGAGCAGCACAGGGCATCGGCCCACTGGGCGAACCGCCCCCCGTCAACCGCGCGGCAGAGATCCGCGCCGCCAACGCCATCCCGCCCGCCAACCCCGAAGCGGGGCCACGGCGGACCAGCGGTGCCGGGAAGCTGTCAGCGGACCGCGTTGCCCGCGAGCCTGGGATCATTGCGCCCGAAGAGGATCCAACCGCCAACCTCCAGCAGCCCGCGATCCCACCCGCAGAGCGCGGCAGGGCATTCATCCCCGACCTCGCACAGCCCGGACTCACCCCGGAGATGGAGATGTTCGCCGCTGGCAGACCGGAGGCGGGGCGGACATTCAATCGCTACACCGCGCAGCAGGGACTCTCTCCCGACATGCCGATGTTCGCGCAGGGCAGACCGGAGGCGGGGCGCACCTTCCGACCAGCAGAGACGCGACCGGGAATGCCCGCCGGGATCCTTGGCGGCAATCAGGAGCGCGCCTATCAGCAAGCCTACAATGACGCGGTCGCACAGGCAGCCGCAGTCTACCGGGACCGCAACCTCCCCACGGGCGCCAACCGGCCACCCTTCACCACCTTCGCGGGGCCAGCGCGACTGGGCGGCGAGGGACCATCAACCATCATCGGGCTGGGCGGCACGCCACCCCCACCACCTTTCCGGGAAGGGCCACCGATGGAGGGCGCATTCCCCGGCGGCGCGGCCTCACCGATCCCGCGCGATATCCTCGCCGCACGGTACGCCAACGCGGCACAGGGTGTCCGCGAACTGGGCGCGCAGTTCGGCTACCTCCAGCAGGGCGCACCACGGGACATGCTCGGCAAGGGCTACCAGATCGTCGGCAACCCGATGGACCAGACCGCATTGGGCCACTTCATGCAGAACGGCTGGGCGATTATTCCCCCGGTGCTCCCATTTGCCCCGTTCCATATACATAGCACGCAGTTCTGGGTGCGACAGTTCGCGCAGAACCCATTGTTAGCGGTAGCCTACGCACACGCCCTCGACCAGATGGGCAACGGTGCGGGCGCCCTGGCGAAACTGGGCACGGGGCTGCACCTCGTCCATACGATCCAGAACGCCTTCCAGTACGGCAAGGACGTGGCTGCGGCGGGGGACAACAATCTCCTCCAGCAGATCGGCAAGAACATCGCCTACAACACGGTGGGCACGAACGCCTTCGTCTCCCCCTTCGAGGAGTACACCTCGGCGGGCAACGCCATCGCGCAGCGGGTCACCAATCCCCTCTACGAGCGCAACCCGATGGGCGTGATCCAGTACGACTACGCGGGTAATCCCTACATCGACTTCCGGGACCAGTTCTCGGAGTTCGGTTCACAGGCGCTCCCCACGGCGGCGCTCAACTGGGCCAACGACCGGCTCGGTCAGCCCATCAACCGCAACGCGATCGCGGGCGTCACGAACCCCGGCACGGCCCTGGGCAACTGGGAGCGGCGGGGACTGACGGATGTGCTCGGCGCCCGCCTCCGGGAGTACAACGCCGACAGCCAGTTTGCGAAGTTCCTGGGCGGCTGGGCAGTGGACCACAATCAGGATCCTGCGGTGGTCCAGCGCGCAGTGTATAACCCGCAGGGCGCCGACGACGTGCACCTCGCCACTCAGGCGCACACCGACTACAACCGCTGGCAGGATGTGAACGCGCTGATCAAACCCACGGAACCATTCATCAATCCCTATCCCATCGAGACGCGCGGCGCCGCCCCGATCTATGCGCCGTTCGATACGACCTACAAGCTGACCGACTACATCCGCAATCTGGGCGAGGGTGGCAGAGCACTGGGTGTCGGGCAACCGGCCGGAAGCTACATCAACCCGAACACGGGCAAGCCCAACAGCTATTACGTCGAGCCGATCTCACAGGCGCAACTCGCGACCGCACGCGCGGAGATCGCGAAGTCCTCGTGGATCGACCTGCAGTCCACCCCGTTCATGGACTACAACCGTCAGTTCCTTGAGCAGAGTCACCCGAACTACTACTCGCCCTTCGGCGGCACGGAGCGCGGCAGCCTCGCAGCCATCAACGCGCAGCAGGAGAAGAGCCTGACGGGAGAGATCGCGGGCAACGCCCTCAGGACCGGGGCAGGGAAGCCACAGGACCAGCGGCTCGCGGAGATCGCCTACCAGCAGTACGCGCAACTCCCCGCCGGGACGAACCCGAACGGCACACCCTTCTATGCCAGCGATCTCCTCGGTCAGGCGGGCAACTACTACAAGACGCTCGACGCGATCACGGCGGCGAAGAACGCGGGCGACAAGCCGCTGGAGGCGCGGCTGATCGGGGAACTGGCACGGATCCAGGCGGCGGACATCGCCCAGGTTCCGGGGCTTGCGCCCTTCTTTGCTGCGGGGAACGCGAAGGCGGAAGCGGCGCGGATCGCCGCCGAAGCGAAGACGCCGTACGGCATGACGTACAATGGCTGGACACAGCCGCAGAAGGACGCATTCGATGCATTCAACAACCTCCGCGCCTCGCCCGACTACCGCCGTTACCAGGAACTCGAAACTCAGAGCGCCAACGCAGGGTACAACACCCCGGAGGAGAAAGCGTGGTACGCAGCGAACAAGGACGAGTTCAACAGGCTGAAGGGCGTCGTCGCCGCAGCAGAGGCATCGATCCAGACCCGGTTCGGCGCCAACCCGAAGGAACTCGCCAACCAGATCGCGCTCGCGGAGGGGAAGCCAGCACCATACAAGGACACGAAACTCACCCAGCCGCCGGGATCTACTACCGCGACGACGGGGACGGGCGGGGGAGCATCGACCTATCGCAACTACCCGTCGAGAAGCAGCGGGAGTTCGCGCGGTACATCGACGCGGTCATCCGGCACCTCGTCGGGGGCGGACGGTAATGCCTTCTTCGACTTCTACCGCTCACTCACGGATAAGGGCGAGAAAGCTGCGGTGCTGCGGGCGTTCGATAACGCTGGCATATCTCCGCTCGACAAGGGCGCATCCGCTGCGACCTACCGTCAGGCACTTGCGATCGGGCAGCGTGCGCGCCTTGATTATCAGGGCTTCGGATCGAGTACTGCTCGCGGTGGTTACCAGACCGCGCAGGGCGGATCCGGATTCCAACTCCCACGCGGCGCCATGACCGAAGCCCAGTCGCTCGCCATCATCAACCGGGTGGCGCAGGATCTCGGCATCGGTGGAGGAGGACTGCCACGAGCACCACAGCAGACCACGACAAACTACCGGCAGCCAACGACGACGACGTACCGGACCCCGAACCGGACGACGTACTCCCTGCCACGCTCTACCACACAGAGAAGGAAGGTCGCGTAACAACGGGCTGGGTGGTGGGCGAGTTCTATTCCAGCGGCAAGGTCTATCTCTCCGCTCCGTACTACATTGACCTTGACCACCCGACACGGATCTGGATGATGGA
>Ga0126383_10003390_pt1 | contig 10535 bp, 11 predicted proteins | sample PanSoiMetPlot_35_FD_96882 | JGI IMG/M metagenome (GOLD analysis project Ga0126383, IMG submission 96882) | Tropical forest soil microbial communities from Panama - MetaG Plot_35 | ecosystem: Environmental > Terrestrial > Soil > Tropical forest > Bulk soil | place: Panama | collected 2016-02-17
CGCCGTGATCGCGCTCGCGGCCGTGGTGCTCGTCCCCTTGAAGCTCGAGTTCGTAGATGCCGACGCCACTGCGCGGCGCGGCGGCGCGATCCAGCCCGCGCCGCCGGTCGCGGTAGCGACGGAGGAGGAGCCGGCGGCCGCCGCGCCCGCGCCGCCGCCCGAGCCGCCGGCGGCAGCCGCCCCGGTGCGCGAGCCGCCGAAGAAGAAAGCTGCAGCGCCGCGCGCCGCGCGCAAAGCCGCGCCGCCTGCGGCAGTCGCGCCGCCGCCGGAGCCCGTCGTCCAGGCGGCGTTGGATCCCGCGCCCGCAGTGCCGCGCGTTCCCGAAACCGGCACGCTGCTGCTCGCGATCTCGCCGTGGGGCGACATCTACATCGACGGCAAACGGCACGGCACGACACCACCGCTCGCGACGATCGACCTGCCCCCAGGCCGGCACCGCGTCGAGATCCGCAATCCGTCCCAACCGAGCTATTTCGCACTAGTCCAGGTGCGCGCGGGCGAGCGCCAGCGCCTCGAGTACCGCTTCGCGGACTGAGGCGGGCTTCACCTGCCTAGCCAGACCGCGGGGCGTCGCATCGGGCGGGCTACGCCCGCTTAGCCAGCCCGAGGCGATGCATCGCCTCGGGCGTTCGCGGGCTCGGATTCGCGCAGGCGAATCCTTCGAAACCCCCGCTCACCCTGCTAACCTCCCGGCCGTGGATACCCTGACGCACGCTCTAAGCGGCGCGTTGCTCGCGCGCGCGACGGCACCCGCCCCGGCCGCAACCAAGGTTCCGCTCGCGGCGCGGATCGCCGCCGGATTCGTCGCCGCCGCATTCCCCGACATCGACTCCGTCCTGAGCTACGTCTCGCCGATCGGCTATCTCACGAGTCATCGCGGCGTGACGCATTCGCTCGTCCTGCTGCCGGTCTGGGCGTTCGCCCTCGCCTGGCTCGCGTCGCGGATCGACCGCCGCTCGGACGCGTCGTGGCGCGACTACTTCGGGGTCTGCGCGCTCGGGATCGGCGCGCACATTCTCGGCGACCTCATCACCTCGTTCGGCACGATGATCTACGCGCCGCTCTCGGACGCGCGCATCGCGTGGAACACGACGTTCATCATCGACCTCTGGTTCAGCGGGATCATCCTCGCCGGGCTCGCCGCGTCGCTCGTCTGGCGCCACTCGCGCGCGCCGGCGCTCGCGGGCCTCGCGGTGCTCGCCGGATACGTCGGGCTGCAGGCGGTTCTCCACTCGCGCGCGGTGGCGTTCGGCGCCGAGTACGCGCAGCGCGCCGGCTTCGCCGCGCCTAGGGTCGCGGCGATCCCGCGGCCGGTCTCGCCGTTCAACTGGATGGTGCTCGTCGTCGAGGGCGACCGCTATCACTTCGCCAACGTCAACCTCGTCCGCGAGGCGATGCTACCTCCGCCGGTCCCCGGCACCGGATTCTTCGCGCGCTACGACGCCCCGTACGCGCCGCTCGCCCTGGCCAAGTGGATCTCGGTCGACAAGTACGGCCCCGACCCCGGCGGCCGCGAGCTCGCTGCCCGCGTGTTCGCCGAGCCCGGGTTGCGGTTCTTCCGCCGGTTCGCCGACTTTCCGGCCCTGTACCGGATCGACCGCGGCAATCCCTCGACATGCGTCTGGTTCGAGGATCTGCGGTTCGTCACCGCCGGCAGCGACCGGAACATCTTCCGCTACGGCATGTGCCGCGAGAACGGCACCGAGGACTGGCGCCCCTACCGGTTCCGCGGCGACGGGGACCGCGACCCCGTGGAGTAGCCGATGACCCGGCTGTATTTCGAGGATTTCACGGCCGGCTGGACGTTCCAGAACGGCCCGCGCACGCTCACCGCCGAGGACATCATCGCGTTCGCGCGCGAGTGGGATCCGCAGTCGTACCACACCGACCCGCAGGCGGCGCGCCGGTCGCCCTACGGCGGCCTCATCGCGAGCGGCTGGCAGACGGCCGGCGTCGCGATGCGGTTGATGTGCGACGGCTACCTCCTCGAGACCTCGTGCGTCGGCTCGCCGGGCATCGACGAGCTGCGGTTCCTGAGGCCGGTGCGGCCGGGCGATGCGCTGCGCTTCCGCTCGACGGTGCTCGCGACCGCGCCATCGCAGAGCAAGCCCCATCGGGGCACCGTGACGTTCCGCTGGGAGGTGATCAACCAAGACGACGAACTTGTCCTGTCCATGGTCGGCCGGCAGTTCTTCCTGCGGCGGTCCGCCGATCTTCGCGCGCCGACAGCGCCGTGATCGTCAGCCACCGGATCCACGTCCTCGGAAAGAAGGAGGACCTCGACGGCCTCCGGGTGCCGGGCAAGATCGTCATCGTGCTCGACGTGCTGTTCGCAACCTCGACCATCGTGAACGCCCTTGCGCACGGTGCGCCGAGCGTGATCCCCGTGACGGACGAGGCGGCCGCGCGCGCCGAAGGCGAGCGCCACGCACCGGGGTCGTACGTGCTCGCGGGCGAGCTTTACGCCGAGACGCTCCCCGGTTTTGCGCCGCCCACGCCGCTCGCGCTCGTGGCGCACGGCGTCTCCGGCAAGCAGGTGATCTACTCGACGACGAACGGAACCATCGCGCTGCGCGCCGCCGCCGAGGCCGACCACGTGTACGCCGCGGCGCTGCTCAATGGCCGCGCGGTGGTCGAGTACGTGCTCGCGCGGCACGCGGACCGCACGATCCTGATCGTGTGCTCGGGGTCGCTCGGCAACTTCAACCTCGAGGATTTCTACGGCGCGGGATATCTCGTGGAGTTACTCGCCGAGCGGCTCGGCGAGCAGGCCGACTTCTCCGATGCCGCGCGCGCCGCGCGAGCGCTCTTCCGCTCGGGCGATCCGGTGCCGACGCTCACCGACTGCCGCGTCGGCCGGATGATGGTCGAGCGGGGGCTCGCGCACGAGATCGCCTACGCGGCGGAGCTGTCGCGGCTCCGGGTCGTGCCGCGCCTCGAGGCGGGGCGGCTGGTGAGCGCATGACCCCGGGGCGTAGAATCGCCCCGCAAATTCCCAAAAGCCAACGACAAGCAGGAGGAGGTCCATGAGAATCATCGCTTGCGCGGCGGCCGCGGTCGCGCTCGCCGGCTGCGCCGGGACGTCGGAGATGGGCGGCGGCCGCTACGCCGTCTCCGCGAACGACAACAAGCTCGTCCTCGACAACGGGGTCGCGAAGGTGCCGCCGAACCCGGCACCGGACACCGTTGCGATCATCGACCTGCGCGCCACTCCGCCGGCGGTCGTCGCCGAGATCGAAGCCCCGGCGAGCGTGGTCGGCCCGCCGACGTCGGTCGCGATCGCGCCCGACGAGTCGATCGCGCTGGTCACCTCGGCGATGAAGATCCTCCCGTCCGACCCGACGAAACAGGTGCCGGACAACCGCGTGTCGGTGATCGATCTCACGGTGCGCCCGCCGCGCGTGATCTCGACGCTCGAGGCCGGCGCCGGCGCCGCGGGCGTGTCGATCAATCGCGCCGGCAACCTGGCGCTCGTCGCCAACCGCAGCGAGGGAACGGTCTCCGTGTTCACGATCGCCGGCAAGACGGTCGCTCCCGCCGGCAAGATACCGGTCGGCGAGGCCAACTCCGGGCCGAGTCACGTCGTCATCACCGCCGATGGCAAGACCGCGCTCCTGACGCGCGACAACGACCACAAGATATCGGTGCTGGCGATCGACGGCACCAAGGTGACCTACACGAAGCGCGACCTCAACGCCGGGTTGCGGCCCTACGGGATGGACATCTGCCCGCCGGGGAACATCGCGGTGGTCGCGAACATCGGTGTCGGCCAGGGCGATCATGACACGATCAGCGTGATCGATCTCACCCTCCAGCCGCCGCGCGTGACCGAGACGCTCACCGTCGGCCAAACTCCCGAGGGCATCAAGTGCTCGCCGGACGGAATCTGGGTCGGGGTCGTGGTGATGAACGGCAGCAACAAGCCCGCGAGCTCGCCGTTCTACGCCGCAAACGGCAAGCTCGTCGTGTACCAGGTGAACGGCAAGCAGCTGCAGAAATTCGGCGAGGCGCCGATCGGGAGCTGGTCGCAAGGCGTGGTCTTCTCCGGCGGCTACGTGCTGGTGCAGAACATGGTGCAGAAGAACATCCACGTGTTCCGCATCGACCGCAGCGGCCTCACCGACACCGGCCAGCGCATCCAGCTGAAGGCGGGACCGGCGGGCATCCGGACGGCAGAGAAATAGCGCGCGGCCGGGGCGCGCTTCGGCCGGGGCTTCAGCGCCGCTGAGGCCCTAGTCGACCTTCGCTCCCGAGATCCGCACGACCTCCGCCCATTTCCGGTACTCCTCGTCGAGCATCTTCGCGAACTCGGCCGACCCGCCTGGCAGCGGCTCGACGCCGATGTCGGCGAGGCGCTTGCGGAACGCCGGGCCGTCCACGAGCTTTCTCACTTCCGCCTCCACGCGCTCGAGAACCGGCTTCGGCGTGCCGGGCGGCGCGACGACGCCGAACCACACCGACGACTGGAGCTCGGGCATGCCCGATTCGACCGTCGTCGGGACGTCGGGAAGCGTCGTGGAGCGCCGGTCGGAGAGCACCGCGATCGGCCGCACCGTGCCCGCCTTCACCTGACCCTGGATGCCGGTCATCAGCTGGAACATGAGCTGCAGCCGGCCGGCGATCAGGTCCTTCGTCGCGTCGCCCGGGACCGAGTAGGGGACGTGCGTCATCGTCGTGCCGGTGAGCTTCTTGTACAGCTCGCCCGCGAGATGCATCGAGCTGCCGTTGCCGGTCGAGCCGAAGTTGAGCTTGCCGGGATTCGCCCGTGCGTATTCCGTGAACTCCCTTAGATTGGTCGCGGGCAGGCCGGGATGGACGACGAGGATGTTCTGCACGTCGCCGATGAGCGCGATCGGTGCGAGGTCCTTCAGCGGATCGTACGGCATGCTCTTGTAGAGATGCGGGTTGATCGCGAGCATGCTCGAGGCCGCGACGCCGAGCGTGTAACCGTCGGGATCCGCCTTCGCCACGACGGCGAGCCCGGTGTTGCCCTGCGCGCCCGGCCGGTTCTCCGGAACGAACGGTTGGCCGAAGGCCTTCGCGAGCGCGTCGGCGAGAAGGCGCGTGATCGGGTCGATCGTGCCGCCCTGACCGGCGGGAATGATCACCCGCACCGGCTTTGCCGGCCACGTCTGCGCGTGCGTTGCGCCGCTCGCGGCGACGACAACGAGCGCGAGCAATACACTGAGCACTCTCTTCACGCTCATCTCCGAAGGAATCAGGCGGGCGACGCTTCGCGCACCGCGTCGATGACGGCGCGCAGGTGCGCTTCCGGCGTGGCGACCGGGACGACGCATCCCGGGCCGATCAGCAGTCGCCGCCCGCCGGTCTGGCGGATCGCGTCGCGGACTTGCGCGTCGATGGCCGCGATCGGACCGTCGGCGAGCGTTCGCGTCTCCTCGACGCCGCCGACGAGCAGCTTGGGCGATCTTCCGTGCGCCTCGCCTATCGCGGGCGCGGTCAAGCGGTCGTGCCAGTTGACGAGCTCGACGGGATACTCTGCGAGCAGGTCGAACATGATGTCCTCGCCGTGGAAGTGCAGGAGGTTGAGCCGCGTCTTGCCCTTCAGCGCGGCGAGGAGCTCGAGGTCAAAGCGCCGCCCGAAGCGCTCGTATTCCGACGCCGACGCGACGCGGTAGCTCGCGCACTGCGTGGCGAGGAACACGCCGTGCGCGCCCGCGGCGAGCGAGGCGAGCGCGAAGTCGATCGTGACTTCGGTGATGATCCGGAGGCCCGATTCGAGCGCGGCGGGCGCGCGCCGGAGGTCGGCGAAGACGCGCTCGCCGGCAAGCTTGCGCGCCGTGGTGAGCGGGCTGAACACCGTCTGCAGGACCGGCGCGCCTCCGGCGAGCTCGTGCGAAGCGAGGCGCATCGCCTCGACTTGCTTTCCGAGCACGCCCTTGCGCGGATCGAGCCGCGCGAGCTTCGGCCAGTCCTCGGTGCGCGCCACGCCGGGGCCCACGACTGTTCGCGCGCCGTTCGCCGCACCCTGGAACGCCGTTTTCGCGCCCCAGTCCTCGACGCCGTAGGTTCCCGACGGCATGAACTTGACGAGGTCGAAGTCCCACTTGCGCTGCCACGCGACCATGTGCGCAGCGAGCTTGCCTGGGTCGAGATCGTCCTCCGGGAAGTGGCGCCAGAGGCTGACGGGGATTCGGTCGACGGGACGACCCGCGATGGCGGCGTCGAGCCGTTCCCAGTGATCCATGCCCGGATTCTACCGGGCGCCAGTCGGTCGACCGCGCGACGCGCGCTGGCGGCGGGCGCCGATGTCGCCCGCCTTTACACCCCCCGCCATTGATGCTCGCCGGTCGCGGACGTCACGCGGAAGAGCGCATTGATTTCGAAGGATTCGCGGCGAACTGGCACATGGCGTGCTCGGGTTTTTTCTTCCGTCCAAGGCCACTCCCGTGCCGAACGTCGTCGGCAGAGGCGACGAGCGCACACCAATGAAGGAGGCGTGCCGTGAAACAACGCCTGGCCGCGTGGCTGCTGTGCCTCGCTTGCCTCGTCGCCCCGACGCTCGCGCAGGGCGCACTGTTCTCGAACATCTTCTTCTTCGGCGACAGCCTGTCGGACTCGGGAAACAACTTTCTTGTGCTCGGCGGAGCGACCACGCCCGTGCCGATCGCCAACAACTCTTTCGTCCCCACCTTCCCGTACGCGAGCACGCACTATACGAATGACAAGGTCTGGGCCCAGACCTTCGCCGAGGCCTACGGGTTGACCGCGACGCCGTCGCTCCTCGGCGGCAACAACTTCGCATTCGGTGGCGCGCGGACTGGACCGCCAGACGGCTTCCCGTTCAGCCTGCAGGACCAGGTCTCATTCTTCCTCGCTACCCACGGCGGGGTCGCGTCGAGCGACGCGCTCTACGTCATCGCCGGCGGCGGCAACAACGCACGCGACGCGGTCACCGCGATCGGCGGCGGGGCACCCCCTGGCCCGACGATCGCGGCCACTGCTTCGGGCTTCGCCTCGGACGTCGGCACGATGCTCGCGCAGCTCGAGGGTGCGGGGGCGGAACATATCGTGGTCTGGACGGTGCCCGACGTGGGCAAGACCCCCGCTGCCGTGGCCGCGGGCGCTTCGGTGGTCGGCACGCTGGTGTCCGGCGCGATGAATGACGCGCTCGAGAATTTCCTCGTCGGCCATCCGATGCTGGCCGAGGGCGTCCAGGTCTTCGACCTCTTCGGCTTGCTCCAGGCGGTCACCGCGCCCGGTGCTTCCGTCTTTGCGAACGTCACCGACGCCTGCGCGCGGTTCGTGGTCAGCGCGACGAATTTGGGGACCTGCGACCCCGCAGAGTTTCTCTTCTGGGACGGGATCCACCCGACCTCCGGCGGGCATGCTCTCATCGCGAGCGCAATGATCGACCTCATCCCGGAGCCGTCGGCGCTCGCCCTGGTGCTCGTGGCAGTTGCCGCGGCCGCGCTCGCCTACCGCCGCCGCGCGCCGGGTCTCAGTGCTTCCCGCCGTAGCCGAACCAGCCGATGAAGAACCGCGCGATCCCGTAGGCGATCCAGATCCGCACGCGCTGGTGGAGCGGTCGCCGGCGCCAGCGCGCGGGCGCGACCGGCCGCGCGCCGTCGATCACCCGCTCGAGCAGGCTCTCGCGCAGCTCCTGCGCGAACTTCCGGTCCTCGACGACGACGTTCGCCTCGCGCATCAGGAGCAGGCTGAGCGCGTCGATGTTCGACGACCCGACGGTCGCCCAGCGGCCGTCGACGACCGCGACCTTCGCGTGCAGAAAGCTCTTCGTGTACTCGAAGATCTGCACGTCGGCGTCAAGCAGCGCGCCGTACAACGCGCGCGACGCGTAGTGCAGCAGCACGTACTCGACCCGCGCCTGCAGCAGGAGAATCACGCGCACGCCGCGCCGCGCCGCCGCGACCAGCGCGCGGCGGAAGCGCGCGCCGGGAAAGAAGTAGGCACTCGCGAGGATGATCTCCTCGTTCGCCTCCTCGATCGCGGCGAGGTAGGCGTCCTCGATGTCGGAGCGGTGGCGGAAGTTGTCGCGGACCAGGAACGCGGCGCGCTGATAACCGCCCACCGCGGCGTCCGCCGGCGGCGGCGGCGACTCCTCCCACCACTGCTTGAAGTTGGCGAGCGACACGAGCCGCCAGAGGCGGTCGGCCTCGGCCCGCATCGGCGCGACGAGCGGACCCTCGATGCGCACCGCGTAGTCGTACCGCGGCGGCGTGTGCCCGGGCGTGTGCATGTCGTCGATGATGTTGATCCCGCCGATGAACGCGACGCGCGCGTCGATCACCGCCATCTTGCGGTGCAGCCGCCGCAGCCGCCGCTCGCTAAAGTCCCACGGCGAGATGTCGGGGCGGTAGATCGCGAACGACACGTCGGCGGCGAGCAGCCGTTCGCTCAGGCGCCCGAGGTAGCGCTTGACCGTGATGCCGTCGACGATCACGTGGGTGCGCACGCCCTGCGCGGCCGCCTCGGCGAGCGCGCGCGCGATGCGGCGGCCGGCCGCGTCGTCGGCGAAGATGTACGTCTCGAGATAGATCTCGTGTCGCGCGGCCGCGATCGCGGCCTCGAGCGCGGGGAAGAACTCGGCGCCGGAGCGCAGGAGCTGCAGCCGATTGCGGTCGACCAGCTCCATCGCGGAGGCTAGTAGAGCGAAAGCCTCGCCGTGAGCATCGCGTGATCGGAGATGCGTGACCACGCGTGCCCGTGATGCACCTGCGCGTGGTAGACCGAGAAGCCGCGCACGTAGATCCGGTCGAGCCGGAAGAGCGGCAGCCGCGACGGGAAGCTCCGCGCCGGACGGCCGCGGTGGTCGCGAAACACCTCGACGAGGCCGAGCTCGGCGGCGAGGCGGTGTCCGGCGCGATTCCGCCAGTCGTTGAAATCGCCGGCGACGATGAGCGGCGCGTCCTCCGGCACGAGCTCGATGATGCGGTCGATGAGCGCGTGCAGTTGCTGGCGCCGGCCCTGCTCGACCAGCGCGAAATGCACGCAAAGGCAGTGCAGCGTGGTGCCGTTTTCGGGCATGCGGACCTCGCAGTGCAGCAGCCCTCGGCTTTCGAAGGGGTGGGACGAGACGTCTTGATTCTCGGCGGCGACGATCGGCAGCCGCGAGATGATCGCGTTGCCGTGATGGCCGTGGTCGTAGATCGCGTTGCGCCCGTAGGCGAACTCGCCCCAGACATCGTCGGCTAAGAACTCGTATTGCGGGCGCTCGGGCCAGTTGTGGAAGCGGCTCGCGTGCCGCTCGTGGTGGCCGACGACCTCCTGGAGGAAGACGATGTCCGCGTCGACCGCGCGCAGCCGGTCGCGCAGTTCGTGCACGAACATCCGCCGGTTGAACTGCGAGACGCCCTTGCGAATGTTGTAGGTGGCGACTTGGAGGTCCATGACTGGTGCGACTGGCTGGAAACGTCGATTTTATTGGCCTGGCGGCGCGTCGCAAGGGCGGCGGTCACGCTCGGCGCGCCGCCGCACCCGAGCGCTCCGGCAGCATCAGAATCGCGTCCCGGTTCGACCACGAGAAGCACTTTTCCGCCGCCTCGCGCCACGGGAGCCAGAGCTGCCGCGAGTGCTCCGCCGGGGCGAGCGTGACCGCGACCGGCCCCGGAACCGTCAGCCCGAAGACGCGCTCGACGTTGTGGGTCACCCCGGACGGGTATTTCCAGCGCCACTCGCGGTAGATCTCGAAGCGGTTCTCGATGCCCCAGTCGGCGAGCGCGTGCCGTGTCGCGTCGATGCCGGTTTCCTCGCGCACCTCGCGGATCGCCGCCGCGACGTGCGGCTCGTCCTGCCGCGCGAGGCTTCCGGTCACCGATTGCCAGTAGCCCGGCCAGGGCGCGCGCTCGAGCAGGAGCACCAGAAGCTCGGGCGTGTGGACGACAACCAGGACGGAGCGGGGGATCTTGTGGCCGGGCTCACTCATCGCGCTCGCCGAGCACCGGCAGATCGAACGCGCGCGCGTCGACGCCGTCGATGAACACCCAGAACGGGATGTCCTCGTCGTAGCAGCTCTCGGCGACGCTGTCGAGCACCTCGAGCGCGCGCTCGAACGTGTCCGGATCGGCGTTCGCGAGGTCCCCGGCGTGCTCGAGCGCGAGCACGACGCCGTTCGGCTGCTCCCACGCACGCTCGACCAGCGCGTCATTCAACGCGTCCCAGTTGTCGCCGAACCACTCGGGGAACGCGAGCCGCTCGCCGAGCGTCGCGAGCAGCGCCTCCTTGGTGCTCACCCCGGCGAGGTCGACCACCCAGCGCGCGAGCCCGGCGCGCTCGGCCGCGGCGTCGAGGGCGGCGGCGTCGGGGGGGCGCGCGAAGATCCCGGCCTCGCCCGGGTCGATCAGCAGCTGCTCGTAGTCCATGGGGGTGCTCGTCGCCGGCGGGAGCGATCACTCCCGCACGCGCCGGAACGTCCGATAGTGATCGCCCGTGTAATAGTACTCGCCCGAGGTGTGGGCGTCGCCGCTCTCGCCCGCCCCGGCGACGATCCGCCGCGGGCCGCGATCGTGCGCGCCGGGCGTCGGCACCGTGTACTCGCAGTAATAGCCCCGGCC
>Ga0126383_10003393_pt1 | contig 10533 bp, 11 predicted proteins | sample PanSoiMetPlot_35_FD_96882 | JGI IMG/M metagenome (GOLD analysis project Ga0126383, IMG submission 96882) | Tropical forest soil microbial communities from Panama - MetaG Plot_35 | ecosystem: Environmental > Terrestrial > Soil > Tropical forest > Bulk soil | place: Panama | collected 2016-02-17
GCGACGTTGCCGCCGGTGAAGGTCGTCGACCTGCGCCGCGAGGCGGGCTACCCGCTCTCGGCGCCGCTGCTCGCTGAGCTCGGCTCGATCGCGGAGAACGGCGGCAAGGCCATCCTGCTGCTGAACCGCCGCGGGATCGCGCCTGCGCTGCACTGCCGCGCCTGCGGCTCGACGTTTCGCTGCCCCGACTGCGACGTGGCGCTGGTGCTCCATCGCGACGAGATGCTCCGCTGCCACCACTGCGGGCACGCAGAGCGCTCGCCGTCGAAATGTCCCGCGTGCGGCTCGGTCGAGCTCGCCCGGATCGGAGCCGGCACGCAGCGGCTCGAGCGGGAGCTCAGGGAGCGCGTGCCGGAGCTCGAGCTGATCCGCCTCGACGCCGACACCGCCGCGAATCCCGAGGAGCTCGCCGGTGCGCTTCGCCGCTTTCGGGAGGCCGACCGCGCCGTACTGCTCGGGACGCAGATGGTCGCGAAGGGCCACCACTTCGCAGGTGTCGCGCTGGCAGCGGTCGTGGACGCGGACACGGGGCTCGGCCTCCCGGATCTCCGCGCCGAGGAGCGCACCTTCCAGCTCGTCACGCAGCTCGCGGGCCGGAGTGGGAGGGACGCGCCCGGGCGAGTGCTCGTCCAGACCTTCCAGCCGGACGCGCGCCCGCTTGTCCTCGCGGCTCGCCACGACGTGCCGCGTTTCCTGGCCGACGAGCTCGAGCGCCGGCACGAGCTCGGCTACCCGCCCTTCCGCCATCTCGTTCGCGTGCTGGCCACCTCGCCCTCGGAGTCCGCCGCGCTCAAGCTGCTCGACGAGCTCAAGGCCGGCCTCGACGGCGACCTGCTCGGCCCGGCGCCGCTGTTCCGGCTGCGCGGCAAGCACCGCGCGCAGCTTGTTGCGAAGACCGATGAGCCGCGACGACTCGCCTCCCGGGCGGCGCGGTTGCTCGCGGTAGCCGCTCCTGCGATGCGCCGCGCGGGAGTGACTGCGGTGGTGGACGTCGACCCCCAGAGCCTCTGACCTAAGATTCGTTCAATGGCGGACGACGTCGGCGAGGTCCGGGAAGAGAAGCTCGATGCCGAAGCGGAGGCGCGCCGGCGGGTCGCGCTTGCCCAGATTCGGCAGTACCCGGATCCCGCGCTGCGGATGAAGGCGCACGAGATCGAGGCCTTCGACGGCGATCTCGGCCGGCTCGTGGAGCAGCTCGAGCACCTGCTCGACGACGCGAACGGGCTCGGGCTCGCGGCCACCCAGCTCGGCGTGCTGCGGCGCGTGTTCGTCCTGCGGCCCGATCCCGAGGAGGAGCCGCAGGTGGTGGTGAACCCGCAACTCGTCGGAAGCTCGGACGAGCGCGTGACCGACGACGAGGGCTGCCTCTCGCTGCAAGGCGTCGTGGTCCCCGTCGAGCGGCACGAGCGCGTGATCCTCGAGGCGCGCGATCCCGAAGGGAAGGAGCTGCGGCTCGAGCTCGAGGGCCTGCCGGCGCGGGTCGCTCAGCACGAGCTCGACCACCTGGACGGGATCCTGATCCTCGACCGGACGACCCCCGAGGCGCGGCGCGAGGCGCTGGCGGCGCTCCGGCCGCAGCCCGTCATCGTTCGTTAGTGCGGCTTGCGGTTGCCGCGACGGCTCCGTTCGGCGCCGACGTGCTCGAGCGGCTGGGTGCGAACCACGACGTCCCGTATCTGCTGACGAGGCCTGACCGGCCACGTGGGCGCGGGAGGCGGGTCGGGCCGCCGCCGGCGAAGGAGGTCGCCGAGCGGCTCCGGATCGAGGTTCGGCAGCCCGAGCGGCTCGCGGGCTTCGATCCCGGCGAGGACGTCGTCGTGCTCGCCGCGTACGGCGCCCTGATCCCCGAGGACGTGCTCGAACGGGCCCTCTGGCTGAACGTCCATCCTTCGCTGCTCCCGCGCTGGCGCGGAGCGGCGCCGATCGAGCGCGCGCTCATGGCGGGCGATCTCGAGACCGGGGTCACGATCATCAAGCTCGTGCGGGAGCTCGACGCGGGGCCGATCGCGGCGCAGCGCGCGTTCGCCGTGAGTGAGCAAGACGACTTCGGCAACGTCTCCGCGCGCGCGGCCGAGCTCGGCGCCGAGCTGATCGACGAGGTGCTGCCCGATCCACGTTTCACGCCGCAGCCGGAGGAAGGCGTGACCTACGCCGAGAAGATCGGGCCCGCGGACCGCCAGCTCGACTGGAGCCGGCCCGCTCAGGAGCTGCTGAACCGCGTACGCGCGCTCTCGCCGCACATCGGCGCGCGGGCCGAGCTGCACGGCCGCCCCGTCACGGTCTGGAAGGCGCGGATCGAAGACGTGAGGCTCGTGCCCGTCGAGGTGCAGCCGGACGGTGGGCGCCGCATGAACTACGAGGCCTTCCTGCGCGGGCTCAGGTGACCGTTTCGCCCGCCCGGCGCGCGGCCTTCGACACCGTGCTGCGGGTGTTCGAGGAGGATGCGTATGCCGACCGCGCCTTCCCCGCCGCTGCAGCCGGCCTCGACGCGCGCGACCGGTCGCTGGCCCAGCGGCTCGCGTTCGGCACGATCCAGCGCGTCCGCACGCTCGACTACGGGATCGAGCAGCTGGGAAAGCGGCCGGTCGCCAAGCTCGACGCGCCCGTCCGCGCGGCGCTGCGTCTCGGCGCGTACCAGCTCGCCTACTCCGAGGTCGCCGTGCACGCGGCGGTCAACGAATCGGTCGAGCTCGTGCGGGCGGTGGGGCTTGCGCGCGCCGTGGGCTTCGCGAACGCGATCATGCGGCGACTCGCTCTGGGCCTGCGTGAGCTCGTGGCCGGGCTCCGCGACGGGACTCCGGCCGAGGCGGCCCTGAAGTACTCGTACCCGGACTGGGTGGCCGAGCTCTGGTGGCGCGAGCTCGGCCGCGACGAGGCGCTCGCACTGATGGCGGCCCAGAACGAGCCGGTCGAGACGGTCGTCCGCGTGAACCGGCGCAAGCAGGGAGGGCTCGAGGGCCAGCCGGACCGGGAGATCCCGGACGCGCTCCACGTCGACCGCGTGGACGCAACGGCGCTGCGCGAGGGGCTGATCTGGCCGCAGAGCCGCGGCTCCCAGCTGGCGGGTCTCTGCGTGGGGAGTCGCCAGGGCGAGCGAACCCTGGATCTCTGCGCGGCGCCGGGCGGGAAGGCGACGCAGCTCCCCGGCGAGGTCACGGCGATCGAGATCCACCCGGGCCGCGCACGGCGGCTCGAGGAGAACTGCGCCCGGCTCGGTGCGACGAACGTGCTGGTGGTCAACGCGGACGCGCTGAAGCTTCCCGAGGAGCTGCGCGGCTTCGACCGCGTCCTCGTCGACGCACCGTGCTCGGGCCTGGGCGTCCTCGCGTCCCGGCCCGACCTACGCTGGCGGGCGAAGCCGCTTCCGGACCTGCAGTCCGCGCTGCTGCGTGTCGCGGTGGAGCGCGTCAAGCCGGGCGGAACGATCCTGTACTCCGTCTGCACGATCAGCGTGGAGGAGAACGAGGCGATCGTCGACGGAACCCGCCTCGAGGTCGAGTCGCTCCGGGAGGAGTGGCCGCAGTTCGCGCAGCCGCGCCGGCCGGAGTTCCTCCTCACGCTGCCGCACCGCGACGGGACGTCGGGGTTCTTCATCGCGAGACTACGATCGCCGTCGTGAGCTGGCGCGAGTGGTCACGGGAGGTCGAGGTCGAGCCGTCGCTCTATGCGGCGGACTTCTCGCGCCTCGGGGAGCAGGTCGACGAGCTACTTCGGGCCGGGACGCGCGTGTTCCACTTCGACGTCGGCGACGGCCACTTCATCCCGCCGATCACGATGGGCCCGATCGTCCTCCAGTCGATCGCGGAGCGCGTCCACGACGCGGGCGCTCGGCTCGACTGCCATCTGATGGTGGAGTCGCCGGAGCATCACATCCCCCAGTTCGGCGAAGCCGGGGCCGACAGCGTCACCGTGCACTTCGAGGTGTGCCGGGATCTTGCTTCGGTTGTTGCGCTTGCCCGCGACCAGGGGCTGCAGGTCGGCCTGGTCTTCAATCCGGAGACCGAGGTCGAGGAGCCCGCCGCCGCGGCGATCGAGGCGGGGGTCGACCTCGTGCTCTGCATGAGCGTGCACCCCGGCTACTCGGGGCAGGCGTTCATCCCCGAGTCGGTCGAGCGCATCCGGCGGCTGCGCGAGCTGCTCCCGGACGAGATGCCCGTGCAGGTCGACGGCGGGGTGGGCCTCGAGAACATCCGGGAGCTGTACGACGCCGGCGCGAGGCTGTTCGTCGCCGCGAGCGCGATCTTCGGGGGCGGCGACCCTTCGGCCGCGTACGGGCGGCTCGTTGGCGCGCTGGCATGAGCCTCGAGCGGGCGCTGGAGCTCGCCGAGCGCGGGCGGGGAAGCGTCGACTACACGCATCCACTCGTCGGTGCCGTCCTCGTCCGGAACGGCGAGGTCGTCGGCGAAGGCTGGTACGCGGGGCGAGGCACGCGGCACGCAGAGGTCGCGGCGCTCGAGGCCGCCGGCGATCGGGCGCGCGGCTCGACGCTGTATGTGACGCTGGAGCCGTGCTCGCACCACGGTGAAACGCCTCCCTGCACGGACGCGCTGGTCGAGGCGGGCGTCGCCCGGGTCGTCGCGGGCGCGGGCGACCCGAACCCGAAGGTAGACGGCACGGGATTCGAGCGGCTGCGCGCGGCGGGAGTGGAGGTCGAGGTGGTCGACTCCTGGGAGGCCCGGGTGCAGAACGAGGCCTGGCGCGTCTGGATCTCTCGGCGGCGACCGTTCGTGACGTACAAGGTCGCGATGACGCTCGACGGGCGCTTGACGGTCCCGGGGTCGCGCTGGGTGAGCGGCGAGGAGAGCCGTCGCCGCGTCCACGACCTGCGCGCCGCCTCGGATGCGGTCGTGGTCGGGATGGGGACGGTGCGGGCCGACTCGCCGCTGCTGACCGCGCGCGGGGTCGAGGTCGCGCGCCAGCCCCGCCGGCTCGCGTTCGGCCGCGGGCCGCTGCCGGAGGGGTCGGAGCTCGAGCTGCGCTCCGGCGAGCTGGAACAGGAGTTGTCCGCGCTCGCGGAGGAGGGCGTGCAATCGCTCCTGCTGGAGGGCGGCCCGACGCTGGCCGCATCGTTCTTCGCGGCGGATCTCGTGGACAAGCTGCTCGTGTTCGTCGCGCCGCGGCTCTCGGGCCAGGGGCCCGGGCCGGTCGCGGGGCTGCCCGAGCCGGTCGAGCTGCGACGTTTGGCTTCCGAGCGCGTCGGTGAGGATCTACTCCTGAGGGCGTATGTCCACGAGCCGTGAGACAGCCAGGCGGGCCGACGACCGCCTCGTGACGATCATCTCAGCGTGGCTGGCCGAGCACGTCTCGGACGGCGAGCTCCGGGGAGCCCTTGACAGCGGTCGCCGCTCCGGGCTGGCGCCGGGCCAGGTCGAGGCGGTCGACGAGCTCCGCTCCGCGTTCCGAGATGGGACGCGCGGCGGAGAGCTGGAGATGGTCGCGCGCGAGACGCTCGAAGTGCTCGCGCTCGGCGGCTGAACACCGCCCAGGTCCATTGGTCCTTTAGTTCGGTTCGCCCGGCCTCCTCCCCGAGGCGAGCGTATCCAGAGATCGCGCACGTGTCTGTCACGGGACCGTGACAAAAGCGTGACTTGCCACGGGTAGCCTGTTCAACGTGTTCACCGGGATCGTGCGGGAGCGGGGGCGAGTCGTCTCAGCCGAGTCGAACGGCGGCGGGGGGACGCTGCGGCTTCGGATCGCCGCGCCGCGCACTGCCGCCCAGACGGGCCTCGGCGATTCGGTCTCGATCGCCGGCTGTTGCCTGACCGCGGTCGCCGTCGGGAGCGGCCAGCTCGCCTTCGATGCGGTTCCCGAGACGCTCGCGCGCACGACGCTCGAGGGGCTCGCCGAGGGCGCGGAGGTCAATCTCGAGCCCGCGCTCCGTGCCGGCGAGCCGCTCGGAGGCCACTATGTCCAGGGCCACGTCGACGGCGTCGGCCGCGTCCGCACGCTCGAGCGCGAAGGCGAGAGCGCCCGCCTCCGGCTCGATGTTCCGGAGGACGTGCTCCGCTACTGCGTCGAGAAAGGCTCGGTGGCAGTAGACGGCGTCTCGCTGACGGTTGCCGACGTCGACGAGGGTGGCGTCGGCATCGCGCTCGTCCCGCACACCCTCCGCGAGACGACCCTGTCGCACCTCGAGCCCGGCGACCGGGTGAACCTCGAGGCCGACGTCCTCGCGAAATACGTCGAGCGGCTCGCTCGGCGCTGAGCGGTACGATCCGCCGCAGGATGGACACGGCCACCCGCTCCACCGCCTTTGCCCCGATCGAGGAGGCGATCGAGGACATCCGCCAGGGCAAGTTCGTCGTCGTCGTGGATGCCGCCGACCGCGAGAACGAGGGCGACCTCACGATCGCCGCGCAGTTCGCGACGCCCGAGGCGATCAACTTCATGGCGACGCACGGACGCGGCCTGATCTGCCTCTGCCTCACCGAGGAGCGCTGCGACGAGCTGCACCTGCGCCCGATGACGGAGCGGAACGAAACGCCCTTCGGCACCGCCTTCACCATCTCGATCGAGGCACGCGAGGGAATCAGCACCGGCATCTCGGCTCCCGACCGCTCGCGCACGATTCAGGTTGCGATCGATCCGAGCCGCGGGCCCGCGGATCTCGTCCAGCCCGGACACGTCTTTCCGCTGCGCGCACGCCCCGGCGGTGTCCTCCAGCGCGCCGGCCAGACCGAGGCTGCGGTCGATCTCGCGCGCCTTGCCGGGCTGAATCCCGCGGGCGTGGTCTGCGAGATCATGAACGACGACGGGACGATGGCCCGCGTCCCAGACCTCACCCGCTACTGCGAGCGGCATGGGCTGAAGATGGTCACCGTCGCCGACCTGATCGAGTACCGGCGGCGGACGGAGAAGCTCGTCGAGCGCACGACCGCCGTTCGGCTCCCGACGGCGTACGGCGAGTTCCAGGCGATCGCGTTCCGCGAGAAGCTCACGGGCAAGCACCACCTCGCGCTCGTGAAGGGCGACGTCGAGGGTTTCGCGGACGTCCTCGTGCGCGTCCACTCCGAGTGCCTGACCGGGGACGTCTTCCACTCGCTGCGGTGCGACTGCGGCGAGCAGCTCGATCAGGCGCTCCAGCAGATCGCGGGCGAGGACCGCGGAGTGTTGCTCTACATGGCGCAGGAGGGTCGCGGCATCGGATTGCTCAACAAGCTCCGGGCCTACGAGCTCCAGGAGGCGGGGCTCGACACGGTCGAGGCGAATCTCGAGCTCGGATTCCCGGCGGACGCCCGGGAGTGGGGGATCGGCAACCAGATCCTCGCCGACCTCGGCCTCACGACGATCCGGATCCTCACGAACAACCCGAAGAAGATCAGCGGGCTCGAGGGCTACGGGCTGACCGTGGTCGAGCAGGTGCCGATCGAGATGCCGCCGCATGGCGAGAACCGTCGCTATCTGACGGCGAAGCGTGACAAGCTCGGGCACCGGTTGCACCATCAGGACCTCAGATTCGACGCGGAGAACGAGGCGTGAGCGGAGGGCTCGAGGAGCCGCGGCTTCACCTCGAGGACGAGCCGGACGAGGAGCGGCGCGAGGACGTCACGGACGTGGAGCCCGAGCACGACGCTTCCGAGCCTGAGCCTGAAGAGGAGGGGCTGCCCGCCGAGGAAGACGAGCTCCCGCGCCGGCAGCACGTCCCCGGAGACCTCCGGATTCCGGACGGCTACGGCGTGATCGAGGGCGAGCCAAGCGGCGGTAGGCGTGCCGTCGGCGTCGTGGTGGCGCGCTTCAACGGCGAGATCACAGGCGAGCTGCTGACCCGCGCGCTCGACGAGCTCGAGCGTGCCGGGGTCGGCCGGGAGGCGGTCACGGTCGTGCCGGTCCCGGGCGCCTTCGAGCTGCCCCTGGCTGCGATGGCACTCGCGAAGACCAGGCGTTACTCGTGCATCGTGGCGCTGGGCGCCGTGATCCGCGGCGAGACGCCGCACTTCGAGTACGTTGCGAGCGAGGCGGCGAGCGGACTGCAGTTGGCCGGGATCGAGACCGGCGTGCCGGTCGCATTCGGCGTTCTGACGGTCGAGAACGAGCAGCAGGCACGGGCACGGCTGGACAGGGGCGCCGAGGCGGTTCGGACGGCACTCGAGATGGCCGACGTGTTCTCTCAGTTGCGCGCTGCCGCCGGTTCCGGCGGCTGACGATTCTTAGCTACACTCCGCCGCCGTGTCCAAGGTCTGCGCAATCTGCGGAAAGAAGCCGTCGTTCGGCCACAACCGAAGCCATTCGATGGTGGCTACGAAGCGGCGCTTCAACCCGAATCTCCAGCGCGTCCGCGTGCTCCTCGGCGGGAAGCCGACGCGCGCGTACGTCTGTACCCGCTGCATCAAGAGCGGCCGGGTCGAGAAGGCGATCTGACTCGAGCCGCCGCCGCGCCGTGCGGCCCACTGTTTAAGGCACGCCCAGCCTCCTCCCCGCTGCGAGCGTAACGAGGAAACTCGCACGCGTGTGTGACGCGGGTGTGACGGAAGCGTAACGTTGCGCCATGAGCGATCTCGAAGCGTTGCGCAGGCTGGTACGCGGTGGCGTCGCGGCGCTCGAGCGGAGCCGCCAGCGCATCGACGACCTCAACGTGTACCCCGTCCCCGACGGCGACACCGGCACGAACCTGCTGCTCACCGTGCGCGGCATCGAAGAAGCGCTCGGCCAGCCTGAGGCCGAAGACCGCCGGGCGCTCGCACGCGGGGCCACTCGAGCAGCGCTCCTGAGCGCACGCGGAAACTCCGGCGTCATCCTCTCCCAGATCGTGCGCGGCGCCGCGGAGGAGCTCGGCGGCGCGGACCGAATCGACGCACCCGCGACGGCGCGAGCCCTTCGCGGAGCCTCGAACGCGGCCTACGCAGCCGTCCGCGAACCCGTCGAGGGGACGATGCTGACGGTCATGGGCGTGCTGGCCGAGGAGGCCGAATTGCGCGCGACGGAAGTCGAGGACGCCGTCGGCCTGCTCGAGGACCTCATCCCGGCCGGCGAGGCGGCGGTCGCCCGCACGAAGGAGCAGCTCGACGTGCTGCGCCGCGCGGACGTCGTGGACGCAGGCGCGGCCGGACTGATCGAGCTCCTCCGAGGCGTCGCCGCCGCTGCGGGTGGAGAGGACCTCCCCGAGATCGCGGCCGCTCTCGACCTCCCGGCGCGTGCGGTCCACCAGGAGCTCTCGCGCTATCGCTACTGCACGACCTTCGTGATCGAGGGCGAGGATCTCGACGGAGACGAGCTCGAGAGGCAGCTCGAACGACTCGGCGACTCGCTGCTCGTCGTCGGCGACCGCAGCGCGCTGAAGGCACACGTCCACACCGACGATCCGGACGCCGCGCTCGCGCTAGGAACCGCGATCGGCACGGTCGAGGCCGTCGAGATCGCGGACATGCACCGCCAGACCGAGGAACGCGAGGCACGGCTCACCGCGGATGAACCGCGGGCCAGCGCGGCGGCGGTCGCGGTCGTGGCCGGCGAGGGGAACGCCCACCTGTTCGCGAGCCTGGGCGCAGCGCACATCGTCGAGGGCGGCCAGACGATGAACCCGCCGGCCTCCGAGCTGCTCGCCGCGGTCGAGGCGGCGAACGCCGACGAGGTCGTGCTGCTTCCGAACAACGCCAACGTCATCCTCGCGGCCGAGCAGGCCGCGGGCCTCGCAACGCGCCCGGTCCAGGTGGTTCCGACGCGGTCGCTCCAGGCAGGGCTCGCGGCGCTCATCGCGTTCCATCCGGAAAGAACGGCCGAGGAGAACGCCGCCGAGATGCGGGAAGCGGTCCTAGCCGCCGCGACGGGCGAGGTGACGACGGCCTCGCGCGACGCTGAGCTCGACGGCCTGAACGTGCACGAAGGAGAGTTCCTCGGGCTGCTGGACGGCCGTGCCGTTGCGACGGGGGCCAGCTTCGCCGAGGTCGCGGCAGCGGTCGCCCAGGGTCTCCTCGCAAAGCCGCGGGAGGTGCTGACGTTGCTTGCCGGCGACGGCGCCCCCGAGCTGAACGGCTTCCTCGACGAGCTCCGGGAACGACACCCCGAGGTCGAGATCGACCTTCACGACGGCGGCCAGCCGCATTACCAGCTTCTCCTGCTCGCCGAATAGAGTCATCTCCGTGACCGGCCAGATCCTCGTCGTCCTCGTCGAGGACAACGACGTCTTCCGCGACGCGCTCGAGCTGCTTCTCGGCCTCAGGTCCGAGCTGAATGTGATTGCGTCGGTCGCCGACGGCACGGACGCTGCGAGGGTCGTGGGCGAGCTCTGTCCGGACGTCGTGCTGATGGACTACCGGCTGCCTGGCCTCGACGGAGTCCAGGCGACCCGTGCGGTGCTCGAAGCCTGCCCCGACACGGCGGTCGTGTGCCTGACCGCCGAGGCGACCCCGCGTGAGCGCGAGGCGCTGATGGAGGCGGGCGCGGTCGGCTGCCTGGAGAAGGACGAGGGGCTCGACGCAATCGTCGAGGCGATCCATGACGCCGCGCGGACGACCGCGGCATGAACCTCACCGCCGAGAACACCGCGATCGTCGTCGACTCGACTGCTGACTTCCCGGACGCGCCGCAGCGATTTCC
>Ga0126383_10003394_pt1 | contig 10532 bp, 9 predicted proteins | sample PanSoiMetPlot_35_FD_96882 | JGI IMG/M metagenome (GOLD analysis project Ga0126383, IMG submission 96882) | Tropical forest soil microbial communities from Panama - MetaG Plot_35 | ecosystem: Environmental > Terrestrial > Soil > Tropical forest > Bulk soil | place: Panama | collected 2016-02-17
GATTACGAACTCCCGTCTTTCGATTTCGGCGGGATCAACAATTCGGCGGTGATGAACGAAAGCCAGCGCTTCAGTGATGAACGCTGGCTTTTGTCGCACAAAGAGCCGTAAATACTATTGACCATAACGCATTATCAATAATCGTCGTGATTGACATAGCGACTGAAAAGCAGGCTTCCAACCCGGCGGAGAACTCACTCTCTTTCGAGCAGATGCTCTCGCAGCTCGAAGACGAGATCGGATACTTCTTCCGCGATCGTAATCTGCTGCGCCGGGCCTTGACTCACCGCTCCTACGCCAACGAACAGGCCGATCCTCGCCCGCCTCATAACGAAGCCCTCGAGTTTCTGGGCGACGCCGTGCTCGAATTTCTGATCAGCGCCTGGCTGCTCGAACTCTATCCGACCCTGACCGAAGGCACGCTCTCAAAGATGCGCGCCTACACCGTCAGCGCCGTCAACCTGCAAAAACAGGCCGCCCGACTGCGGCTCGGCAATTATCTGCTGCTCAATCGCGGCGAGGAGAAGACGGGCGGCCGAAACAAGATGGCGCTGCTGGTCGACTCCTACGAGGCGCTGCTGGCGGCCATCTACCTCGACCGCGGCATCGACGCCGCCAAGGATTTCGTGCGCCGGGAATTCGCCGAAACGCTGGCCGAAATCGATCCGCAGGATCTGACCGCGACCGATTACAAGACTGCGCTCCAGGAGCGCCTGCAATCGGTCGGGCTGCCGACGCCTCAGTACGCGATCATCGAAAGCCTGGGCCCCGACCACCGCCGACTATTTCGGGTCGAATTGCGCGTCAACGGGCAATGCTTCGCGACCGGCGAAGGGGCGACCATCAAAGGGGCGCATCAAGCCGCCGCCCACGCCGCCCTCGATATTTTCGAAGCCGAAATCGAAAAGCTCAAAGAACCACAAGCCTCCTACGAGTCCTCAGGTTCTGAGACATTTTCGGTCGAATCACCCACAGTTGAAACCGAAACACCTTCGATAGAATCAACTCCGGTTGAGAACGAAGCAAGAGTCCCATTCACCGACACAATCTTCTAACTCTCCTCCTGAGCTTAAGTGTCGTCATGAATAAAGCCGAGCCGAGCGCTCCAAAACTGTTGTTGGCGCCTAAAGTTTCGAGAAGGTTTCTTATTTCCCTCGCATTATTCATCGGCGCCGGCGCCATCTACTACTTTTCCAACCCACAATCAGGCTCCTATTACGACTATACATACCGAATCGCAGAGGCGTTACTGAGCGGCAGACTGGGTCTGACAGAGCGGCCCCCCACTTGGCTAAACGAAATGGTTCCGCTCGATGGGAAGTATTACTCGGTCTTCCCGCTGGGCAGCGCCTTGACGATGCTACCGCTAGCTGCGCTCAGGCGGCTTGGCGTTATCGAAACTTTCCCAGGAACGTTGGTGGCCGCGCTGCTCGCCGGCGCGGCGTCCGCGCTCTTCTATCTACTCTCGGCCAGGCATGGCGCCAACATCAAGCGGAGACTGACATTGACTCTGCTGCCGGTCTTCGGGACCTGGATGTGGGCGAATCTGGCTTTTGCGGGAGCGTGGCAGATCGCGCTTGGATTCACGGTCGTGGGGCAACTCGGCGCGCTCTATTTCATTTTGATCAATTACCGCCCGACGCTCGCCGGAATTTGCTTCGCTTTGGCTTTCGGCAATCGCACCGAGATCGTTCTGCTGGCGCCCGTTTTCATTTACCTGATCCACAAACACGCGCCAATAAACGACCCAAAAGACAGCGCGAGCCGGTGGCGGATGATTGATCGTTTCGTCGCGATCCCAATCGCCCTTGGCGTACTGACGCTCGTCTACAACTACGCGCGATTCTCTTCCATCTTCGATTTCGGCTACGCGAGGATTCCGGGAGTGCTGGATGAACCCTGGTATCAGCACGGCATCTTCTCGATCCGCGCGATTCCGCTGAACGCCGAGTCGATGCTGATTGAAACCTGGCGGCGCGTTGATCACTTTCCCTACATCGTGCCGACGGGGTTTGGCGGATCAATCTTTCTGAGCTGCCCTTTTCTGATCTACCTGTTCAGGATCGGCGCGCGTGACGCCACATTGAAGACGCTGGCGTGGGTCTCAATTGCGGTATTGACGTTTGTACTATGGCTCCATGGCAACCCCGGCGGGTGGCAGATCTCCTACCGCTACTCGATGGAATTGCTGCCCTGGATGTTTCTGATACTGCTCGAAAGCAGTCCGAAGAGAGTCAGCCTGACTGAAGTGGCGCTGCTTATCGCTTCGATAGCGATCAACGCCTACACGATGTGGTTGTTTTTGTGGACGCAATATATCAATGCCTGAGTGATAGCCCAGGGCGCCTTCTTTCCGCCGCGCCAAAGGCGCCAAATGTGATAGCCCAGGGCATCGCCCTGGGGAACGGGGCGTTTATAACACGCCAGCCCCAACGGGGCGTTCTAGTCTTCTACAAACGGGCGCCGTGTTTTCCAAGAGCGTTGCGCTCCCGCTGTCACAGGCCGCCCCGTTGGGGCTGAGCAATTACAATTCTTTTTCCTGGGAGTTTTACTTTCGCTCGTAAATCATCTTTCCATCGAAGACCGTCATCACGACTTTGACCTTCTCGATCTCGACCGGATCGATTTTGAAGATATCGGCTGAGAGCACGGTCAGATCGGCCAGTTTGCCCGGCTCGATCGAGCCTTTGATTTTATCGTCGCCGCTGGCGAAGGCCGAACCCATCGTGTAGGCGCGAACGGCTTCGGCGACGGTGATCTTCTGTTCCGGAACCCAACCCTGCGGACGTTTGCCGTCGAGCGTGCGGCGAGTCACGGCGGCGTAGATTCCCATCACCGGCTCCATCGGCGCGACGAACCAATCGGAACCGAAAGCCAGCGTGGCTCCGGCGTCGAGCAGCGAACGAAAAGCGTAAGTTCCCTTCGCGCGACCGGGCCCAATGCGATTTTCGGCCCAGCGTCCGTCGTCAATCGCGTGATAAGGCTGCATCGAAGCGATCACCCGCTCGGCGCCGAAACGCCTGACCTCTTCCATCCTCAGATGCTGCGCGTGTTCGATGCGGAGCCGGCGGTCGCGCGCTCCATTCTGTTTTTCGACTTCGGCGAACATATCGAGGATCGTCTTGTTCGCCTTGTCGCCGATGGCGTGAATAGCGATCTGTAACCCGGCCTTATCCGCGCCGAGGATGTTGTTAAGCATCTTGCTTTCGGGGAACATCTCGTCGCTCGGCAGCCCCGAAGTCTTCGGATCGTCCAGGTAAGGCTCGAAAAACAACGCGGTGGTCGAACCGAGCGAACCGTCAGCGAATCCTTTCAACCCGCCGATCTTGAGTTTGTCGTTGCCGAACCCGGAGCGGACACCGGCGCGCGCCAGCCGTTGCCATTCGGACAACGGCTGAAGGCCGTAGATGCGCACGGTCAAGACGCCACTCTCGAGCAGCTTCTGATAGACGGCGAAAACGTTAGGCGAGGCGGACATATCCTGCACGCTGGTGACGCCATTTTCAGCCGCATAATGCATTGCGGCGCGAATCGCTTCGGCGATCACGTCCTCGCTCGGATTCGGAATGACTTTGTTGACATAACTCATCGCCGCGTCTTTCAAGACGCCGGTCGGCTCGCCATTCGCGTCGCGCACTATCGTTCCGCCGGGTGGGTCGGATGTTTCGCGCGTGACCCCAGCCAACTTCAAAGCCAGCGAATTGGCCAGGCACATGTGCCCGTCGAGCCGGTTGATGAAGATCGGATTGTCCGGCGTGACCGCGTCAATCAACCGCCGAGTGGGCAGAGCAGGCGGAGTCCAGTTCTCGTGATCCCAGTTCCCATTCAATATCCATCTGCCTTTCGGCAGCTTCGCCGCGAAATCACGGATGCGGTCGCGGAACTCTTCCGGCGTCCGCGCGTCGCGCAATTGCACGCTGGCCAACCCCATCCCGCCATCGAGAAAATGCACGTGTGAATCGTTGAATCCCGGCGTGGCGCGTTTGCCTTGCAGGTCAATCACCTTCGTATTCTCGCCGATCCATTTGCGAATCTCTTCGGTCGAACCAATCGCGGCGATGCGATTGCCCAGAACCGCGACGGCTTCGACCTCGGGCCGCTTGTCATTCACAGTCCAGATTTTTCCGTTGATCAGAACCAGATCGGCGGGAGCTTGCGCAAGGACGAGCGCAGAAAACGTGAACGTGGTGAATAGAGCGAATAATTTTTTCATTGGAAGCGATACTCGTTTTTTAGGGCGATGCCCGTTTGCGCCTAAATCCTATGCTGAGCGATTCCAGTCGCCAAGCCCTGCGCGCAATTTTTCTGTTTTTACGATGGCCTGCCGCAAAGACACTAAGGAGCGCGAGTTTGCGCTACGGCTTTTTGTAAATGACCACGGTATCAAACGTCGGGTCTTCGACCTGAATCGTGGAATGGGTAAGAGCGAAGCGTTCGGCCAGCATCTCACGAACTTCGCGCAGGATGCGGTAACTCTCACTGGCGTCGTTGATGACCACGTGCGCGGTGACGGCGTGGCGTCCCGAAGTGATGGTCCAGATGTGCAGATCGTGAACCGCGCGCACGCCGGTTACCATCCGCATGGCCTCTTCGACCGCCGCGCCGTTGATGTGAGACGGCGTCCCTTCGAGCAGAACGTTAACGGCGTCGGCCACCAGCCGCCAGGAGCTGTAGATAATCAGAACGCTGATGACGACGCTGAAGAACGGATCAGCCCAGGTCCATCCGCGCCAGATGATCATCACGCCCGCCGCGATCGCCGCGACCGACCCCAGCAAATCACCGACCACGTGCAAAAGAGCGCCGCGAACATTGAGGTTCTCGTCGTGAGAGCGCGAAAGCAACCAGGCCGAGATCAGATTGACCGCCAGACCGCCCGTCGAGATCCAGATCAGAGTCCAGCCCTGCACGGCTTCGGGACGGCGCAACCGGTTATACGCTTCGACGCAAATCAACAATGACAGCACAATCAGCGTCACGCCGTTAGCCAGCGCCGCGAGGATCTCCAGCCGGTAAAAGCCGTAGGTTTTGCTGGGAGTCGCGGGTCGTGAAGCGAACCTGATCGCGAACAGCGAAAGCGTGAGCGCGGCCACGTCGGTGAGCATGTGTCCCGCGTCGGAAAGCAGCGCGAGACTGTTGGCGAGATAGCCGCCAATCGCCTCGGCGAGCATGTAACCAAAGGTCAGAGCAAGAACGATTAGAAGCGTGCGCTGCGAAGGCCCGCGCGTATGGTCGTGGTGATGGCTGCCCAAATGCGCATCTCCATGCGCATTTGGGCGCCCGTGACGATGCGCGTGATCGGGCGCATGATCTGAATGACTATGTTGATGCGCGTGACTGGCCATCACGGGTGATCTTAGCGTAACTTTTTTAAGTGAGGCAACACCGCCAACCGGCAGGCGTTGCGGGGACGCAATCAGCTCAATTCTTCGTAATAACGCTCGCCCGCGCAGGCCAGGCAAAGCGTCCGCCCGCCGCGCGTAACCTCACGGTGATCATTGACGCCCTCGCCGCATTCGTCACACATCACGCGCGCAAGAGGATGCCCGGGACGATCGGCCTCAGGAAGATTCACTCGAACGGGCCGCCAGGAAAAGAGTCTTTCTTCGGACAAGGTCTTGTAGGCTTCCATCTGCTGCTCTTTTTTGGTCGGCAATTGACCGAAGAGTTGTTTCGCCAGTTCGCGCGAATGTTCGAGCGCAACGACGCGCACGGCCTGGTCGGTTTCGGTGTTGAGGAAGGTCGCGGCGAGTTTGCCGAAATCACGGTACTTGAGCGTCCGTTTGCCCAGCCGGCAGCCCGTAACCGTGTTGATGGCGTCAGCCGCGCAACGATCAATCTCGACGAAGACGATCAAACGTTTCCCGATCTTCGGTTCTTCTATTCCCACCAGCCGGCATCCCAGCATGGCCATGCGCACACCGAGCACCTGCCCCGGACACATATGACCATGATTCTTTTCGGCCTCGATAAGATATTCAGTCAAGGTATTCATCGCCTATCACCAGAAAATCAACCACGAAGAAACGACTCCTCAGTAAAGCAGGTAAGGTTTGCGACGCTCGGCGAATTCTTCCTCTCCGGCTTTCCACGAGGCGGCGATCTCTTCAACGGAAACTCCGCTTTCAACCTGCTCGCGCAAGCTGGTCGTCCCCGCGATCACATTGAAAGGCAAACGGTCGTGGACGTATTCGTAAGGCGGCGTTTGCCACCGGAAATCATACGGATAAAGATCGTGAAAAGCCTTGATCAGCGCGATGCCGGTGATGACGGGTTTGAAAGCTTCCCGGTCGAGCGTGTGAATTTGAACTCCGTGGCAGAGCGAACCCGCGTGCTTTTGAAACATCGGCAAGAAGCTGTGCGGTCGGAAGTAGACTCCGGGCAGCTCAAGTCCGTTGAGGTATTCAGCCACCCGGTAAGAGTCAGCGTAAGGCGCGCCATTAATCTCGAAAGGCCGGGTCGTCCCCCTGCCTTCGCTAATCTTTGTTCCTTCGAGGAAAACCGCCCCTGGATAAACCTTCGCCGTATCAGGCGTGGGTATGTTTGGCGACGGAAGCACCCAGGGCGCGTCAGTGTCGCTAAACCAGAATTCCCGTTTGTAGCCCCGCATCGGCACGATTTCCAGATCGCAGCCGATTTTGAATTCTTCATTAAACATGCGCGCAAGTTCGGCGACGGTCATCCCGTGCCGCATCGGGATTGGAAACATGCCGACGAAGGATTCTTGCCCCGGCTCCAGGATATTGCCTTCGATTTCTAATCCGCCAATAGGATTGGGACGATCAAGTACGACGAATCGCTTCCCGAATTCGTGCGCAGCCTCCATTGCCAGGGCCATTGTGTAATTGAACGTGTAGACGCGTGTGCCCACATCTTGGACGTCGAAAACCAGAGTGTCCACTTCGCGCAGCATCTCTTCGGTAGGCTTGCGGACGGCGCCGTAAAGCGAATACGCCATAACCCCAGTTCGCGAGTCGCGGAAACCCTCCCATTCGATCATATTGTCTTGAGTTTCGCCGCGAATGCCGTGCTGAGGACCGAAAAGCGCCGTCAAATTAATGTCAGGATGATGGTAAAAAAGGTCCGAGGCGTGCCGGAGACTGTGATCAACCGTCGCCGGATTGCAGATTAACCCGACGCGCGACCCGCTAATGATCGAACATCTTTCCGCCAGTAAAATCTCCAGCCCCAGCGTAATTTTGTTCATTTCCGCTTCTCTCTCAAATCGATTGGCGTTCCAGACCAGGAGCCGAGTATCCGAGATGAAAAACCCCCTGTCAACTAATAGTTAGGCTAATAATTGGGATTACAGCGGATGAGATTTATTAGCGCGGAGGTCAATATTTTTTCAAAAAAGCGGGAACTTTTTGCCTGGTAGGGCGTGTATGGGCGTAAACAAGGTGATCAAAGTTCTTAGGTACAGTGAGGGTGCCTGAGGACCCTTCGAAGGTCACCATATCCTTCCGTAAGAAGTTCGCATACGGGGCTTGGAAGTGAGTGAGGCACTTCCAAGCCCTTCGATTTTTTGAGGGCTTGGTTGCGAGTGAGCCGCTATCAAGCCCTTCGAGTTTATAGGTCAAAAAAATTCTTCGATGAAGAAAAAGATCTTGGAACTTTCCTCAAACAAGGGCGTTCACGTCACCAAGATAGGTGATCGGTTCGTTGAATGTAAGTGAGGATATTCAATGGTTTATTCCTTCCGGTCACAAGAAATTTTCAGTGTGTGTGTGAGGGTCATATAAAAGGCTCAGGACGTGTGAGGCGTCTTGAGCCTTTCTCCTTTTTGGGTATAATTTGCACCTCCCCTCCCCGCCGTTGTCTCGTTCCCCACGTTTAATCTCGTAAGTGTCCCGATCATCCCCGTGAATTAACTTCACCTCCCTTCTATAAGGAGGATATATATATGGTGCGCGGTTTATCATTGACCGCGGCAAATTTGTTGCTGCTAGTTTTGCTGGTCTGTCAGATTAATGGACAGGAAACGCAGTCGCGAAAACTCAAGAGCGCGCCGAAACAGGCCGAGTTTTCTGGACTGATCACATCCCGCTTATCCCTGAAAGAACTCGAACGCTGGAAAACGATTGAACGCATCGTTTTCGCCGATGACGAAAGGCGGCAGCCCCTGCATCCCACTTTACGTAATCTATGGGAATGGGTCGATGCGAGCGGCCACGCCGTCTTCGTTGAAATCATGCGCTCGACGAAAACTTCAACCTGCACTGCGGGGAGTTTCGTCATCGAGCGTTTCGATCCGAAAGGCGAGAAACATATCGCCGTAATCAAACTCAATCTATCGAGCATTGATCAAGCCTATGTCGGCTCGGACTCCGCTCGAGATAGCGGGTTCGTTCCTTTCGAGGGGCTGTCCAAAGAGGAGCGATACGTAGAAGTGCTCGGCCACGAACTCGCGCACGCTGTCCACATCCTGACCAATCTGGAACGCGCCGGTAAGGTCGAAGAGATGATTGAGAAGACCAATGAGATGTTGCTCTCCCCACGCCCAAGCCGGAAAGACACGCCCCTTTCACCTGAGATGAAACGGAGGCTTTCTCGACGCGACGCGCTGTTGAAGGATCTGGAGAAGCAGGCCGAGGAGATGGAATATGTTATCTGGCGAGAATTGACCACCAGCAAACCAATCAGAGAGAAGTTGCCGTCTTCTTTGGCCACTCAATAAGTGGAGAGAGCGGGAGAAGGAGGGTCAGAGAAATGGAGGGACCGCAGAGACATTGCCTCCACAGAGTCTCTGCGGTCCCTGCGGTCTCTGTGTCTTCGCTCAGACGGGCGGCTCAGACGGGCAGGAAGAAGAACGTGATGCCCAGGATCGCATAGACCGCCAGCAGCAAGACTCCTTCCATCCAATTAGACTCGCCGTCCTGCGCGATCAACGCCACGGTAGCGACCGAAACGCTGATGGCGATGACCTCTAATGACGTGAAGAGCAAGTTCATCGGCATTCCGAACAAATAACTCGCGAAGACCAACACCGGCGCGACAAACAGGGCGATCTGCATACTCGATCCGATGGCGATGTTGAGCGCCAGGTCCATTTTGTTCTTAAGCGACACCAGTACGGCTGTTGAATGCTCAGCCGCATTGCCGATGATCGCAACCACGATCACGCCGACGAAAACCGGGGTCAATCCCAATCTGTGCGAAGCCTCTTCGACCGCGCCGACTAGAAACTCGCTCATCACTGCGACCAATGTCGTCGCAGCCAGCAAGGCGCCGATTGATCGCCTCTGACTCCAGCCGTGCGTGCCGATCGCTTCCTGTTCCTCTTTTTCATCAATGCCGCCGGTGTACAAATGCGAGTGCGTGCGAAGCGTGAAGACCAGGCTTAAAACGTAGGTGATGATCAAAACGACGGCGATCTCGAGGCTCAAATCCTGCTCCCGCGCGCTCGCTTTGCCTCGCGCGACGATGTGAAACACGGCCGGCATTAAAAGCGCGATGGCCGACAGCGCCAGCATTGTCGAACCGAGCATCGCCGCGGTTCTGTTGAACACCTGCCTCGGATATTTCAACCCGCCGAGCAAAACGCTCAGGCCCAAAACCAGCAGAACGTTTCCGATGATCGAACCGGTGATTGACGCTTTGACGACATCGAACAAACCTTTTCGCAAAGCCATCAGCGCGATGATCAATTCGGCGGCGTTGCCAAACGTGGCGTTGAGCAATCCTCCCAACCCTTCCCCCAGTTTCTCCGCCAGATGTTCAGTCGCCCGCCCCATCCACCCGGCCAGCGGGATGATCGCCATCCCGGACGCGGCAAAGATCGCTATCGGGTTCGCGTGTATGAGTTCCAGCGCGATGGCTATCGGAACGAAGATCAAAAGCAGATTGATCAGGTTCTCCGGCGCGAATAGTTTTTTGAGCATAAAATTATCGCTGTAAGTTTCAGGCGCTGACAAAATGACGGGTGATTATAGAAACCGCGTCGGAGTTAGTAAATCGCTCCCGATTGATATTAGCCATACCAGGCGCGCGCGATATAGGCTTTCACCCGATGGATTTGTTTGTTAAGCTTGATCCGCGTTGAATCATTCGCCCGAACGAATAACAGGCCAATCATTAAAAGGAGAAGATCATGCAAAAGTTCTCAGGCGTTATTGCCCGCTTAATCGTGTCCGTTTTCTGCATAGCTTTGCTGATTCCGGCCGCGCAATCCCAATCCAGAAGAAGATCGTCGCCGCAGAGAGCCGCTGCGCGCAGCCTTCTGCCAATTCCCAGAGAAACTGAAATCAAGATCCGGTTGGAGAACGAGATCGACACCAAGAAATCGAGAGACGGCGACCGGTTCACCGCCACAGTGATTTCGCCGAAGAGCTACGCCGACGCGACCATTGATGGTCATATCGCCAAAATCAACGAATCAGGCAAACTTTCGGGCAAAACCGAACTGGCGCTCACTTTCGACCGCATCCGTTTGAGAAACGGCGAGAGCGGACGAATGGCCGCTCAGGTGGTTAAGGTCTACGACGAAGATTCGGTCAAAGAGGTTGACGAGGAAGGCAATGTCAAAAGCGGCA
>Ga0126383_10003395_pt1 | contig 10531 bp, 10 predicted proteins | sample PanSoiMetPlot_35_FD_96882 | JGI IMG/M metagenome (GOLD analysis project Ga0126383, IMG submission 96882) | Tropical forest soil microbial communities from Panama - MetaG Plot_35 | ecosystem: Environmental > Terrestrial > Soil > Tropical forest > Bulk soil | place: Panama | collected 2016-02-17
TGCGAAGACCCGCAAGAAAGAGCGCAAGAAATGGAAAAGGCCGCCATGGGCGTGCCGGTTTGTATCCTGAGTGCGAAAACTGGACGAGGATTCGGCGAATTGGAGGCGTACTTCTTCGCGGGGCAGACACTTGTGCTGCTGGGTTCCTCCGGAGTGGGAAAGTCCACAATCTTGAATCGCCTCCTGGGATGCGCCATTCAGGATGTGCAGGAAGTCCGGCAATCGGACAGCCGAGGCCGGCACACAACCACGGCGAGACAAATATTCATTTTGGCGGGCGGAGCACTGCTCATGGACACGCCTGGCTTGCGAGAATTGCAGCTTTGGGATGCTGACGATGGAATCTCGCGGGCCTTTGCGGACATTGACGCCCTGGCGGGAGAGTGCCGGTTCACTGATTGCAGTCACAAGACAGAGCCTGGCTGCGCGGTGCAGGCCACCATTGATGCAGGCGCGCTGGACCTGGCGCGTCTCGAAAATTGGCGCAAACTCCAACGCGAGCAGGAATTTTTACGCCGGAAAATCGACCCGGAATCCAGGCACGAGCAAAAGCAGCGGATCAAACAAATCATGCGCGGAGTACGGCAAATGTATCGGAATAGGGAAAAGGGTTAAGCGAGTGGGACGCGCTTGTGGATAAAGTCCACGATGTCTTGCGTGGAAGTCCCGGGGAGAAAGATCTCAGCGATGCCGGACTTTTTTAGGCTGGAGATATCGGCTTCGGGGATGATGCCGCCTACGAGGACGGTCACGTCGGTCATGCCTTTTTCGCGGAGCAAATTCATGAGCTGGGGGCAAATCGTGTTGTGCGCGCCGGAAAGAATGGAAAGGCCGATCACGTCGACGTCTTCCTGGAGAGCAGCGGAGGCGATCATCTCGGGCGTTTGGCGCAGGCCGGTGTAAATTACCTCCATTCCGGCGTCGCGCAGCGCGCGAGCGATAACTTTGGCGCCGCGGTCATGCCCGTCCAGTCCGGGCTTGGCAATCAGCACTCTGATTTTCTTTTCTGGCATGGACTAGGTGATGGCAACTTCTTCGTAGGTGCCGAAGACATCGCGCATGGAGTCGCAAATTTCGCCCAGGGTAGCGTAGGATTTCACTGCATCGAAAATGAACGGCATGAGATTTTCTGTGCCCTTCGCAGCGGTGCGCAGGGCGTTGAGGCGGCGGTCCACTTCAGCCTGGGAACGTTCGGCGCGCAGCTTGCTGAGGCGCTCGGCCTGGCGATGAGCGACGGTTTCATCAATTTGCAGAATCTCCAGCGGCTTTTCTTCAGAGATAAAATCGTTCACGCCCACGATGATCTTTTCTTTCTTGTCCACGGCCATCTGATAGCGGTAAGAAGCCTCCGCAATTTCGCGTTGCGGATAGCCGCGCTCGACTGCGGCGACCATGCCACCCATGGCGTCAATTCGGTCGATATACTCCCACGCGCCGCGCGCAACCTCGTTGGTGAGTGTCTCTACGAAGTAAGAGCCGCCCAGCGGATCGACAGTGTTCGTTACGCCAGTCTCATGCGCGATGATTTGCTGGGTGCGCAGGGCGATGGTCGCGGCGAACTCTGTCGGCAGCGCCCAAGCTTCGTCAAGTGAATTGGTATGCAGGGATTGTGTGCCGCCCATAACCGCAGCGAGCGCCTGGAGGGCCGTGCGCACCACGTTGTTGTAAGGCTGTTGAGCGGTGAGCGAGCAGCCTGCGGTTTGCGAGTGAAAGCGCAGCGCCCAGGCTCGCGGGTTCTTGGATTTGTAGCGCTCGACCATGGCTTTGTGCCAGATGCGGCGCGCCGCGCGGTACTTCGCGATTTCCTCAAAGAAATCATTGTGCGCATTAAAGAAAAACGAAAGCTGCGGAACGAATTCGTCCACGTCGAGGCCGCGACGCCTGCCCCATTCGACATACTCGAGTCCGTCGCGCAAGGTAAACGCTAATTCTTGAATCGCTGTCGAGCCTGCCTCTCGAATGTGATACCCGCTGATGGAAATGGTGTTGAACTTCGGGGTGTTCTTCACGCCGAATTCGAAGGTATCTATCACCAGACGCATGGAAGGCTCAGGAGGATAGATGTATTCCTTCTGCGCGATGTACTCCTTAAGGATATCGTTCTGAAGCGTGCCGGAGATTCTCTTCCAGTCGGCGCCCTGCTTTTCCGCGACCGCAAGATACATGGCCCAGATAACCGCGGCAGGGGAGTTAATCGTCATCGAGGTCGTGACGCTCGACAGCGGAATTTTGTCAAAGAGCACTTCCATATCGGCGAGGGAACTGATAGCCACGCCGCATTTGCCGACCTCGCCTTCGGACAATGGATGGTCCGAGTCGTAGCCCATCAGCGTGGGTAAATCAAAAGCGGTAGAAAGGCCCGTTTGACCCTGGGAAAGCAGATAGCGAAAGCGTGCATTGGTGTCTTCTGCGGTGCCGAACCCCGCAAATTGCCGCATCGTCCAGAGGCGCGTACGATACATCGTCGGATGGATTCCGCGGGTGTACGGAGGAACGCCCGGCAGGCCCAGGTCTCGTTCCGGATCCCAGTTCGGCAGGTCCGCTTGGGTATAAAGGCGGCGAATCGGATGGCCGGAAGTAGTTGTGAAATCGTGGGGTCTTTCCGGGCTCTTCTCCAAAGTAGGCTGAAGAGTGTTCTTCTCCCAGGCGAGCTCTTTAGCCGAGGGCTGGCGGTGTGAAGCTGAAACTTCGGTAGGACTTAAGGTCTGCGTTGATCCTTTTGACTTATCGCTCATTCTTGAGCCTCTCAACGAGCGTCGAAGCAAACTTGTAAGTCACTTCCAATACCAATGCTATGCGAAAGGTGGAGGAGGGGCAAGCCTCGCCCAGACAGGCCGCGGAAGAGTGAGCGCGCGAGGGGCCCCAAGAGCGTTGAAGGCGACACCCCACCCCTGCGGCAAGGACTGGCTGGTATAGAAAAACGCTTAGTTTTAGAAGCACTTCATTTCTGGCCGCCATTAGAAGAGAAGAGCTTATCAACGCCAACGACCTGTCCGTGTAACGTGCCGGGGATTAGCGTGGCGCGCTCGACCTCGCCGGTCCGTGCATCGGCGATCGTGACGTGGTTGACTTCCAGTGTTTTTCCGACGGCGCGCTCGTAGTTGGCGCGGGCTTCCACCAGATCCGCAAGGGCGCGGAGTTCGGTGCCCTGAGCCGCGACGTAGTCGCGCTGCGTCAGAATGACGTTGTAAACGGTGGAAGCCCCAAGCTGATATTTCTTCTGTTCGGCTTCAAAAGTCTGCTTTTGCAGTTCACTGGCCTTGGAGGCCGCTTCCACGCGGGCGCGATCTTGTTGCAGGGCGATGTACGTATTGCGGACGTCGAGCAAGGCCGCATTTTTCAGTTGCTGGACTTGCATCTCGATCTGGCGTTGGACAAGCTGCGAGCGCTGGTTGTCAGCCTGCAACGAGCGGTTGCGAATCGGAATCGTAATACTGATCTGGGCGGCGTAGTCCGGGTTGTTATTGTGAAACACGGAACTCATGGCATCACTGAAGCCGGCAAAGTTCTTGCGTGCTGTTACAGGTACGACAAGTGGAAGGAAATCACCAGGGACTGGTGTACCCGTTGCGTCGACCACAGGGGCGCCCGCGATGGTTTGCGTAGTCAGAACCTGAGTGGAGTTACCCGCTAGCCCCACAGTGCCGTATTGGCCGCTGAGTGTCGCCGTAGGCAACAGGGCGTTGTGCGTTGCTTTCACGTCGATGGCAGCGTTCTTTAGGTTGTATTCTTGCTCGAGGAGGTCCGGCCGTTTCGCATAGGCCTCCTTCAGAGCTTCTTCGAAGTTGGGTGCTTCGGTTTGCTCTGGAGCGGTAGGTTTGTCCGTGGGAATAATTTCGAGGTTGATGATCTTAGGATCGAGCGGATTCCTGGTGATGGCGTTTTTCAGCGTTTGCTCATCCTGCAGCTGAACCGTCTGCGCCACGATAAGGTTCTGGCGGTCGGTGGCCAACTGTGCTTCAGCGCGCGTCACATCAAGTGGAGCCATAGTGCCGATTTCGAGTTGCTTCTTGTTGTCGTTAAAAAGCTTTTCAGAAACCGCGACGGCCTGCTGTTCGACTTTGACATTTTCCCGCGCATAAACAAGTTCCCAATAGGCCGTAATAGTATTTGTGACCGAGGTGATAGCTTGCTGCGTGAACGCAAGGTTAGCGATCTTACGGTTGTTATTGGCGATGATGATATTCCGCCGGTTCACGGTCAGGCCAAAGCCGCTGAGCAGGTTTTGCGTCAGGCCGAGGAAGATTGAGGATTGCACCGCGGGATTGAAGAAGTTGGCAGCCGCGCTATTGGAAGAACGCGTGTTGTCATACGTCACGGTCATGCTCGTTCCGGTTGGGAAATATTGCTGATACTGCGTGTTGTAGGTAGCAGTATGACTGACGATGGAAGCGGCAGTCGCACCGGCGCCTGTGCCGGAAATGAATGGGTTGTTAATCGGCGACTTGCGATCGTCGAAGAAGACCGAAGAGGTCAGCAGGGGATCATAAGATTGGATCACAAACGCGAAGGGATTGAGGCTGGCGGAAGAGCCGGCAATGTCTGCTCCGGGTGTTCCGTAGCCCGAGGAACCCGCGGACGCCTTAAGAATCCCGACATCCGCAATCCACGGGTAATAGCGCTGAACGGCAATGTCTACGCTGTTTTCCAACGCCAGTTCTACGGCGTCCTGGAGGGAAAGCTCAAGCTTCCCTTCATGAATGAGCTGTTCGATGCGCGGCGAATTGACAAGTGTGCTTGGCTCGACCTTGATCGCATGATAGGGCGCGAAGATATTCGGGAATGGCCTCGGCGCGCGGGAGTAATGGTGTTTCGCGGTGCCGAGAGAAATCGGAGTCGCCGGCGCGGAGCTGGCCTTCGCTTGGGGGGTTGGCGCAGGCGGCGGATTTTGCGGAGTGCCCTGCGCGTAGGCCGGGGAGGCGGGACCTCCCACGAGCGTCGCGGCAAGAATCACAGCCAACAGCGGTCGAGCGAACAGCATCGATCCCGAAACGGACAGGGTCCTACGTAGCGAAGTCATAGCTCTCCTTACCCTCAAGAATTTCCCCTAAGGGGCTCGAATCCATATTTCCGTACTTTGGTGGTCTCAACTCTGTAAAACGTTCACAGAATGGAATTTGTTTCACTTAGATGAGCAATTTTGAGGCGCCGATGGGCCCAATAAGCCTTCAACCATTTCGTCCCGGAGCCTGAAAAGTGTCAGGAACTGTTGGATGCAACAACCAACGGTTGCGGCGCGCTGACCGGGCGCAAGCAGTCTATCAGGGGCGTGTTTCCTTGACAACGAACAGGAGCACGGCTAGTCTCACCGCTAGGCTGCAGACAATTCGACGTTATGAACCGCGAACGGTTGAACTGAGACCATGCTGAAGCGCGAAGAAATCCTGAAGATGTTCGAAACAGCTGGTGCCATCCGCCATGGGCATTTTGAGCTGTCCAGCGGACTCCACAGCGGAACGTACGTGCAATGCGCCCTCGTGTTGCAGTACCCAAGGTTTGCAGAAAAGCTGGGGCAAGCCCTGGGGGCGCTGTTTTCCGATGTTCGCGTGGACGCCGTAGTTTCTCCGGCCATTGGGGGATTGATCATCGGGCAGGAAGTGGCCCGCGCGCTGCCTGAACCCAAGGGCCAGGTTGCCGGCGGCGTGCGGGCGATGTTTGTGGAGCGCGATGCCAGTGGGATGGTGACCCTGCGGCGTGGATTCGAGGTGCGGTCGGACCAGCATGTGTTGGTGGTGGAAGATGTCTGGACCACTGGCGGATCAACGATGGAGACGATCCACGTTGTGGAAGAGGCTGGCGGACGCGTAATGGCGGCTGGCGCGTTGATAGACCGCAGCGGAGGAACGATCGAGTTCGACGTCGAAGCACAGTCTCTGCTCCAGATGCCCATTAGCAGTTTCGAGCCAGAGGATTGCCCTCTCTGCCGGCAGGGCAGCGTTGCAATCAAGCCGGGCAGCCGGTTCGCGCGCACCGCTCCCTAACTAAGTTCTATTGCTCGCCATCCGGATGTTCTTGAACTCTTTGACTTTGGACTCTTAAACTCTCCCTGCATGCGTCATTTGAAACTCACGATTGCCTACGACGGCACTGATTTCCACGGCTGGCAGATGCAGGCGAATAAGCCGACGATTCAAGGCGAACTCATCAACGTCTTGCAGCGCCTGACGCAGGAAAAGATTTTTGTACATGGCGCGGGGCGTACCGACGCTGGCGTGCATGCACTTGGCCAGGTCGCAAGTTTTCACACTCACTCGGCCTTGTCGGCCCAGGAATTTCAGCGAGCAATGAACGCTTTGCTGCCGCCCACAATCCGAGTGGTTGAGGCAGAGGAGGTTGGGCCGGATTTTCACGCGCGCTGGTCGGCGCTGGGAAAGACTTACCAATATCGTTTGTACCGCGGGAAAGTCGTTCCCCCGCCGCTTTGGCGCTACGTCTTGCATTATCCGTTTCCGCTCGATGAAGACGCGATGCGCAATGCGGCAGCGCGCTTTGTGGGCGTTCATGACTTTACCGCGTTTGCGGCCTCGGCCGATTCAGAAGATGAAGATCGCGAACGCGCCACGGGACGCGAGATTTATTCTACAGAGTTAGCGCGCAGCGTGAATAACGAAGAATTGGTTTTCACGGTGAGCGGGCGCTCCTTTCTCCGCTACATGGTCCGCAAAATGGTGGGCACCCTCCTAGAGGTGGGCCGGGGAAGGCTCAAGCCTGAAGACATTGACCGCCTCTACGAAAGCAAGGACCGTTCCAGGGCAGGCCCTACAGTTCCACCACAGGGCCTGGTAATGGTCGAGGTACAACATAAGGAAGCCTGGCGGGTTGGTAGGCCGTAGGTCATTTTCTGCGGCCCGGGGAAACAATTTTCAAGGGAAGCCCGTATCTTGCCTTTGGGAGCCCTCGATGGAACTGAAAATTCAAGGTTTATCCAAAACCTATCCGAATGGTGTGAAAGCCCTCGACAACGTTTCTCTGACCATTCCCCACGGGATGTACGGGCTGCTGGGCCCGAATGGGGCGGGGAAGTCTACATTGATGCGAACCCTGGCCACGTTTCAGGAGCCGGACACCGGCACGGCGTTTTTGGGAGAGATCGACGTCCTTAAGCGGAAAGAGGATGTGCGCCGAAAACTGGGCTACCTGCCCCAGGATTTCGGCGTGTTTCCGCGCATCTCCGCGCAAGACATGCTGGACCATATCGCGCTGCTCAAGGGCATCGTAAACCGAAAGGAGCGCAAAGAAATCGTGGCAGCCATGCTGCAGCGCTGCAATTTGTACGACTCGCGAAAGAAGCCGCTGACGAACTTTTCTAGCGCTGCTAACTGTTGAGGCGCAACAGGGTTACGTGCACTACCAGAAGGGAAGCCTCGCAATCTACTACCTCAAGGAGATGATTGGCGAAGAAGCGGTCAACCGTGCCTTGCGCAAGATTGTTCAACAATACGCGTACACACCGGCGCCCTATCCGACATCCTACGTTTTGGTGGATGCCCTTCGCGAACAAACACCACCTGAGCTGCAGTACTTAATCAAGGATCTGTTTGAGGACATCACCATTTTCTCGAACCGCACGCAAGAAGCGACCGCGCGGAAGCGCGCTGACGGCAAATACGACGTCACCATCGACATTGAAACGCATAAATTCAAAGCCGACCCCAAGGGCAATGAGACGGAAGTGCCTGTGAATGATTGGATCGAGATTGGCGCGTTCGCCAAGCCCGAGAAAGACAAGAAGTATGGCAAAACGCTATACCGCGAGCGTGTTCACCTGACCGGGACGAAATCAACGCACACATTTACTGTGGATGGCACACCGTACGAAGCTGGCGTCGATCCGTTCATGCTCTTGATTGATCGCGTGCCCGATGACAACGTTAAGCAAGTGAACATCACGAACGTCACCACAACCGCGGCAAAGCAATAGCTACACTGCGCCGCCGCGTCCCGCTGTGGCTGCCACGACAACGGGAAAATCGGTTAGAATCCCGGTTATGGCTGCCACGGCCATTCCCATCGACACGCTGCCGTCCATCAACCCCGCTACGGGGCAAATCCTCGCGAACTTCGAGAAGACCCCTCCTGAGGCCGTCGCGCGAATTGTCACGCTCGCCCGCGCTGCACAAAGGGAGTGGGCGAAGGTCCCTGTGAGCGAGCGTTGCGCACGGCTGCGCTCCCTTTGCGAGCGCCTGATGGATTCGCGGAATGAACTAGCTGACGCCGTCGTCAACGAATCGGGAAAACCGCGAGTCGAAGCACTCTTCGCGGATGTTTTTGTTGCTCTCGATTCCACGGAGTATTGGTCCAAGAACGCAGCCACAGCGCTTCGCGCCGAGCGTGTTCCGCATCACAATATTGCGGCGAAGGCCAAGTCCGGGCGCGTTGTTTACGAGCCGCTGGGCGTGATTGCCATCATTTCGTCTTGGAATTATCCGCTGGCTATCCCCATGAGCCAGATTATTCCGGCAGTCGTGGCGGGGAATGCTGTGGTCTGCAAGACCAGCGACTTTACGCCGAACTGCGGAGCGCTCATCGAGAGGCTCTTTCGCGACGCCGGATTCCCGCAAGACCTTGTTGCCGTCGTGCAAGGCGGCGGCGAAGTCGGACAGGCACTGATCGACGCCGCTCCCGACAAAGTCATGTTTACAGGCAGCGTGGCCACTGGCAGGCGCGTTGCCGAAGCTTGCGCGACGAAGCTCATACCTTCAGTTCTTGAACTGGGCGGCAAAGACGCAATGATTGTCCTCGCAGACGCGGACCTGCATGTAGCATCCAGCGCAGCCGTTTGGGGCAGTTATACAAATTGCGGGCAAGTCTGCTTGTCCGTTGAGCGCCTATTTGTCGAGCAGGAGGTTTCGCAAAAGTTTGCCGAGCACTGCGTGGAGAAAACGAAGAAGTTGCGTTTGGGCCCAGGCAGCGACCCTGCGACCGACGTCGGTCCGCTCATCAGGCCGCAACACGTCCAGCGGATGAGCGACTTGGTCGAGGACGCCGTCGAGCGTGGCGCGCAGCTTTTGTGCGGCGGACATCCCCGCTCGGATCTGGGACCAAATTTCTTTGAGCCGACAGTCATCACGGGTGTCGATTCGACGATGAAATTATTTCAGGAGGAGACATTTGGCCCCATCCTGGCCATCCAAGTTGTGAAGGACGTAGACCAAGCAATCCGGTACGCCAATGACTCACCTTTCGCGTTGGCAGCCAGCGTTTGGACTACCGAAACGAAGAAAGGGCAAGAGATCGCCCAGCAACTTCGCGCAGGCGCCGTAATGGTGAATGACGTCATTAGCTATTTCGCGATTGCCGAAGCTCCCCACGGCGGATGCGGTGCCAGCGGCTGGGGCCGCACGCATGGCCGAGCGGGATTGCTGGAAATGGCGCAGACGAAATACATCGACGTCGACCGCATGCCAAGCAGGGAGAAGCCGTGGTGGTATCGTTATGGCGGCGATTTGGAACACGCCGCTGACGCTTTCCTGCGATTCCAGTTTTCCGGCGGTATAGGCACAAAGCTGCGTAACGCGCGCAGTGCATTGAAGACATTTTTCCGTGACCACGGCTTGTAGAAAGGACTCCATGGTAGAAGAGACCGCAGCTACTCCTAAAATCAAGACGCGCAAGCCCAAGCAGCGCGCTTGCGACGAAAAGGACGAGAAAGGCAAGCTTTGCGCCGGCCATTTGAAGCGCTGGTATGACTATCCGAAAGACGTGGCCGCCGTTATCGGGCCGAAAGCCGAGATTTATCGCTGCGAGTTCTGCAAGACGCTTTACAAGCCGGATCCCGCGCAGCAACCGCAAAGTTATACGCTGCGCAATTAGCAGCGCCACTTCGGAGCTTCATACTTCATGCCCCAAAATGAATGGATCTACGACTGGAACACGGCCACGCCGCCGCAGATTCCTCCCGGCACGCGCGTCCTTTTGGATGACGAGACGCTTCGCGACGGACTGCAGAATCCCTCGGTCTTCGACCCCGTCATCGAGGACAAGATCCAAATCCTTCACCTGATGGAATCTTTAGGAATCGATTCCGTCAATATCGGGTTGCCCGGAGCCGGGCCGCGCTCGGCTGCGCATACCGAAGCGCTGGCCCGCGAAATCGTCGCGAAGCGAATGAAAATCAAGCCCAACTGCGCGGCGCGAACGCACGAGAATGACATCCGCCCCATCGTCGAGATTTCTCAGCGAGTCGGAATCGCGATTGAGGCCGCTACTTTTCTTGGCTCCAGTCCGATTCGCCGCCTCGTTGAGGATTGGACGGTCGATCATCTTCAGCGCACCACGGAAAAAGCGGTGCAGTTTGCCGTCCAGCATGGCCTCCCTTCCATGTACGTTACCGAAGACACGATTCGCACGGACCCGGAGACGGTGAAACGCTTGTATTCCACAGCGATTCAGAACGGGGCTCGCGCCGTTGTTCTGTGCGACACCGTGGGTCACGCCACGCCGAACGGCGCGTTCAATTTGGTGGAATTCGTAGTCGACGAAGTTGTAAAGCCTTGCGGCGAAAAGATTCGTGTGGATTGGCACGGCCACA
>Ga0126383_10003396_pt1 | contig 10530 bp, 5 predicted proteins | sample PanSoiMetPlot_35_FD_96882 | JGI IMG/M metagenome (GOLD analysis project Ga0126383, IMG submission 96882) | Tropical forest soil microbial communities from Panama - MetaG Plot_35 | ecosystem: Environmental > Terrestrial > Soil > Tropical forest > Bulk soil | place: Panama | collected 2016-02-17
CCTGGTGTTGGATGCGAAGATGGCGAACCCGGTGCGGATCCACGTCAAATGAACAAGGAGGAACCCCAGATGAACACACGGATAGATGAGCTTGAGCTGAGGGGCGAGAAGCTGATGAACGGCGGAAAAGCAATGGCGTTACTTTTAGCCTTTTGCATGCTGGGTCTTAGCAGTGTATACACGCTCGCTCAAAGCCAGACCACAGGTCGCATTGCCGGGACGGTCAAAGACCAGAAAGGAGCCGTCATCGCCGGAGCGGCGGTCACAGTAGTCAGTCACGCCACCCGAGATGAGCGGAGAGTCACAACCGATAACGAAGGCTATTACGTGGCGCCGCTCTTGGCGCCCGGCGCCTATCAGGTAACCATCAAGGCCAGCGGCTTCAAGACGGCCCAGCTTGACAATGTTACGGTAGTCATCACTGAGACCACCTCAGTCAATGCAGACTTAGACATTGGGGGGGCGATTCAAGAGTCGGTGACAGTGAGCGCCGCGTCGTTCATCCAGACCGCTGGGCCACAGCTTGGCCGCGTGGTTGACTCGCGCGCAGTCTCGGAGTTGCCGCTGGCGACGCGCAATTTCACCCAAATCCTGGGGCTGTCGCCGGGCACAGCCGTCGATTTGCCCGACAACACTGCTGTGGGCCGCAACTCCCAGAACGTCTCGGTCAACGGGGCGCGCTCGACGCAGAGCAATTTCCAGATCAACGGCGTGGACGCCAATAATATCAACACCAATGCCGCCGCCGTGCTCGCGGTTCCGGCGCCCGAGACTATTCAGGAATTCAAGGTGCAAACCTCGCTCTATGACGCCACGTTCGGCCGCGCAGGCGGCAACATTCAGGTGGTCACAAAGAGCGGCGCCAACGACTTTCACGGAGCTGTCTATGAGTACTTCCGTAATGAGGCGCTCAACGCTAACAGCCCGACACTCAAGGCGGCGGGCGTGAAGCGGCCAATTCTACAGCGGAATGTCTTTGGCGGGATGCTCGGTGGTCCCATTCGGAAGGAGAAAACCTTCTTCTTCATCTCATATCAGGGGACGCGCGAGCGCAACGAGGCGTCGCCCCGTAGCCTATCGTCCAACGTCCTCGTTGACTCGCATCTGACGGACGACCGTTCGGAACAGACGTTGCGCCAAACATTTCATGTGCCCTCAGTCCATCCGACGGCGCTCGCCCTCTTGAACGTGAAGCTGCCAAATGGGCAGTTTTTGATCCCCACGCCCCAGGCGAACGGGCGATACTCCGGCTCCGCCCCCTCACATTACCGAGAAGACCAGTTCAACACGAACGTTGACCATCACCTCAACGAGCGGAACTGGCTTGCGGCCAAGTTCTTCTTCTCGAACACGCCAAAGACCACCGCGCTGATCGAAAATGGCGGAAATGTTCCGGGTTTCGGTGAAGATCAGGAGCAAAACAACCGGGTCATCTCACTTCAGGACGTGCACACTGTCAGCCCGAAGACCATCAACGAGGCGCGCATCGGCTACAACTTCATTCGCAATTTCGTTTTCCCACACGTTCCGGTGAAAGACACCGATGTCGGAATCCGCCGGGCCAACGCTGCTGCCTTGCCGGGGCTGCCGCTGATTCGCATTGCGCCTAACGCCGGTGGGGTGAGTATTGGCTCCTCGGCTTTGCCAGATGCGAGGGTCGCCGTGTCTTCGACGACGGTTGCTGATACCCTCTCGATCACGCGAGGCAAGCATAGCATCCGCACGGGCGCCGAGGTCATCTACTACCAAAACAACCTTAGCAATAATCAGAACAGCCGAGGCGGGATCGATTTCCAGAGTTTCACGGATTTTCTGACCGGCGCCGTTTCTAGTTCGGTCCTCGGCGCCGGCATCAGCGAACGCAGCTTGCGCTCGACCGATTACAACTTCTTCGTCCAGGATGACTGGAAGGTGTCGCCTCGATGGACGCTCAATTTGGGTTTGCGTTACGAGTTGGACCTGCCGCCTTACGACACGCGCGGGCGCCTCGCGACTTTCGACCCGGCGCTCTACAAACCACGGCCCCTCGTCGTCAAAGGTGTCCCTCAAGGCCCGCCCGTCGGCGGATTCGTCCAGGCGGGCAACGTGATTGCGCAATACGATTTGCCGGACTTGCCCAAGGTTGGCAAGCGCGTCCTTAAGAGCATTGACCCGAACAACTTCGCCCCCCGATTGGGCTTCGCCTATGCGCCGCTTGACTCAGGCCGCCTGGTAGTGCGCGGAGGCTATGGCGCCTTCTATTCGCGCGCATCGAATCTATATCTCTTCACCACGATACAACTGGCGCCATTCTACGTCACCGGCAGGAGGAGTAACCCGCCATCGTTCTCAGATCCCTTTTTTGCGGTACCATCGCCAGATCAATTCCCGAAATTCGTGGAGGGGATCGCGCTGGCGAACCATGTCTTTGATCGCAATATCCGCACGCCGTACCTTCACCAGTACAACACGAGTGTGCAATACGCCGTGGGTGCGGACCTCCTGCTCGAGGTCGCTTACGTCGGCGGCCGCGGGCTTAACTTGTTTCGCGTCGTTGGCCTCAACCAGGCGCGGCTCGCCAGCCCGGAGCGCCCCGTCATCAATGAGGCGCCAGGACAGGTGATCACGACCAACACCGAAAAGAACGCGTCGCTCCGAGCGCCGTTTCAGGGCGTCACGACCAATGCGCCTTCCGGCCTGAACCAGACCACCGGGCAATCAACCTATAACTCGCTACAGATGAGCTTGACCCGGCGATTTTCGCATGGGTTGCAATTCCTCGCCGCCTACACCTATGCCAGGTCGATTGACAACACCTCAAGCGGGAGTGGCAGCGGAACGGCCAACGAAGTGGCCTTCATCGCCGGCAACCAACTCGATAACCGCGCCAACCGGGGTGTGTCGAACTTCGACCGCACGAGCCGCTTTGTCTTGAGCTATCTGTGGGAGATTCCGAAGCCGGCATTCGCCATCAGATCAACACCCGGCCAGGCGCTGCTCTCCAACTGGCAAGTGGCAGGTATCATCGTGGCAATGTCCGGCTTGCCGATTGACATTGTGGATTCAGGCGCGGGTTCACTCTACGGACTTTCAGGTGGGAACAATCCGCTCGCGCGGCCGAACTGGGCGCCGGGCGCCACTCGCCACACGGCGACCAGCAACGTCGTGCCCGGATATTTCTTCAACCCGTTAGCTTTCGCCCGCCCGTTTGTACAAGCCGGTCAGCCGATCCCGAGCTCGAATGGCACAGCCATCGCAGATGCTGTCGGGACGGACATCGGCGCCGTCGGACGCAACGTCCTGCGCGGGCCGCGACAAACGAACGTGGACTTCTCGATCATCAAGCGCTTTCACATTGACGAATCAAAGAAGATCGAGTTCCGCGCTGAGTTCTTCAACCTATTCAACCACGTAAACCTCGCCAATCCGATTAGCAACCTCAACGCCGTCCCGTCCGGCGGCATTGATCAGGGGACCGGGCGGATCATCAATCCGGGAGATTTCGGGCGGATCATCTCGACAACCAACAACCCGCGAATCATCCAATTCGCGCTGAAGTTCAACTACTGATGTGGCGACAATGCGAGCATAGGGGTTCGGATAAAGCGCTTCCGTTCATACCCTCGAATTCTGGAATCTTTCGTGAAGTGCGGGCAAAAGCCTTTAATACCCTCCGGATATTTATCTGCGGGCCGCTACTTCCGTCCCCCATCGGAAGAGTGCGCTCTCAACTTTAAGTGTGAACCAACATCGCGCGCAACCCGGCAATATATGCAGCCTGCAATGTCCTAAGCAGCGCTTCCTAAAAATGGTTGAGCGAATTGGCGCAGGCCGGATTTTTTTCGATCAAACAATAATCTGACATGTCGAAAATTGATGATTGGACACTTGATGTTGCGCTCGACTTCATCCCCTCCACAACCATCAGTCGCTGTGTTGAAAAGAAACGAGATGGTCGCGCTCTTTTGACCGCCGCATCTCCTCCGGGTTGTCTTGACAAAGGCGCCGCCCGATAAAATAATTCGCGATCCCACATGCTGATCAGATCACGTCAGCGATGACAGATCAGCGACCAAGAGTTCAATTTGAATTACTGATAACCCTGCCTTCGTCATATTTTTTGAATCAGTGGCGATTTTTCCCGTGCGGGGTAGGACTATCTTTGCGGTCGTCAAACATGACGCCAAATGTGATGAAAACGCTCATGAGCGAGCGAATACCGGAATTGAAATTCCTGAGAAGCGGCAAGGTGCGCGACATTTACGAAGTCAACGACGATCGTTTGTTGATCGTCGCGACCGATCGCATCTCGGCATTCGATTGCGTTTTGCCGAACGCCATACCGCATAAAGGCCGGGCGCTCACTCAACTATCCGGATTCTGGTTCGACTATTTCTCGAAGCTCGTCCGGAATCATTTGATCGCATCCGACGTGAATGAGTTTCCGTCAGAGCTGTTGAGTTCGTTGTCGGATGAATCGAAATCGCTGCTCGCCGGTCGTTCGATGCTCGTCCGCCGCGCCGATGTGATCCCGTTTGAGTGTGTCGTTCGCGGGTACCTGGCCGGATCGGGTTGGAAGGATTACCAGCGGACGGGAATGATCTGCGGCCATCGTCTGCCCGGAGGGTTGGTCGAATCGGCCGAGCTCCCACATCCGATCTTCACTCCGGCGACCAAAGCCGAAGAGGGGCACGACATCAATGTTACGATTGACGAGATGTCCCGGGCGATCGGCCGAGACTCGACCACGCGGCTGGAAGAGATCAGTTTGAAGATTTACAGCGAGGCTGCGCGATACGCCGAGACGCGCGGCATCATTATTTGTGACACCAAGTTCGAGTTCGGCTTGAGAGACGGGCAATTAGTTCTAGTCGATGAAGTGTTGACCCCTGATTCGTCCAGGTTCTGGCCGCGGGACGCCTACGCGCCGGGAAAACCGCAGCCGTCTTTCGATAAACAATTTGTGCGCGATTATCTTGAGACACTTGATTGGGACAAGCGCCCACCCGCCCCCGCGCTTCCCCGTGATATTGCAAAAATAACCAGCGAGAAGTATCTCGAAGCATATCGCCTGCTCACCGGACGCGACCTGCCGCTCGCCGTTTAAGACTGTGGCCCCGGCGGATTGGGCGCTGGATCGTCGCCAGCAGTCGCCTTTGCTTGAGCAATAAACGTTGCCAGACAGAACAGTTGAGACTGTGCCTGCAGGCATTCCACGCCAAAGGAAGCCTATGAAAACGGAGCTTGAAGCTATTATCGACCAGATGATTTCCCGTGGCATTCTCTTTGAAGAGGCCGTCAAGGAGTTCGAAAAGAACTTCATCCTTAAAGTTCTCGACCGTCACAACCACAATCTTTCCAAAGCGGCCGAAGCCCTGGGCATTCACCGCAATACCCTCAGCAAACGCTTGCTGGAATACTCCCACGGCGCCAAAGGGAACGGTCATAAGAATGGATATAAACGCCGACAGCCTGCGCCGCCAAAACGAAAATCACGCTCTTAATCTCCAAATAGCCTGACACCGTCGCCCCTCCTGACCCCCAATTTTTTACGTCGGTTATTGACAGGAACATAGTCGGCTCATATACTTGGCGCTCCTACACGGAGAGTGCTAATACCAGCTAACTTGATATGCGGCTAGTTATGAAACTTTAGCGCAGAAGACTCAAGGTGAATCTGTCTGTGCTTGGTTACGGGCCAAAATCACCAACCAAACAATGAAAGGAGCTTTTCAATGGCAGTAAGTATACGTCCACTCAACGACCGCATCATCGTGCGCCGGATGGAGGAACAGGAGCAGATGCGCGGTGGATTGTACATTCCGGACACGGCGAAAGAGAAACCGCAGGAGGGGGAAGTTCTGGCGGTAGGGGCGGGCAAGTTGCTCGAAACGGGGCAGCGAATCCCAATTGACCTCAAAGCCGGCGACCGCATTCTGTTCGGCAAATACGCCGGCACGGAGATCAAGCTCGACGGCGAAGAGTATCTGATATTGCGTGAGGACGACGTTCTCGGCGTGGTCTCGACCACGGCCAAGGGCAAGGGCGCGAAGTAAATCCAAACAAGGGAGCGGCGCTCGAGAGGGCGCGAGATTTTTCCGGGAGGAATATAGAAGTTATGGCAAAGCAAGTTATACACGGAGAAGATTCACGTCAGGCGATTTTGCGTGGCGTCAATCAACTCGCCGACGCGGTCGCGATCACGCTCGGCCCCAAAGGGCGCAATGTGGTCATCGACAAGAAATTCGGTTCGCCGACGATCACCAAGGACGGGGTGACGGTGGCCAAAGAGATCGAGTTGAAAGAGCCGCTGGAGAACATGGGCGCGCAGATGGTTCGCGAAGTCGCGTCGAAGACTTCGGACGTGGCCGGCGACGGCACGACCACCGCGACCGTCCTGGCGCGGCAGATTTTCAAAGAGGGCGTCAAGACCGTGGCCGCCGGCGCCAACCCGATGGCCTTGAAGCGAGGCATCGAGAAGGCGGTCGAGAAGGCGGTCGAGGCGATCAAGGACCAATCCAAGCCGGTCAAGGGCGACGCCATCGCTCAGGTCGGAACGGTCTCGGCCAACGGCGATCAGACCATCGGCGGGATCATCGCCGAAGCGATGAAGAAGGTCGGCAAAGACGGCGTCATCACCGTCGAGGAGTCGAAATCGCTGGACACGCTGCTCGAAGTGGTCGAGGGGATGCAGTTCGACCGCGGCTATCTGTCGGCCTATTTCGTAACCGATCCCGAGCGCATGGAGGCGACGCTCGAGAACGCGCTGATCCTGCTCAACGAGAAGAAGATCAGCTCGATGAAGGATCTGCTGCCGTTGCTCGAACAGGTGGCCAAGCTGGGCAAGCCGCTGCTGATCGTCGCGGAAGATGTCGAGGGAGAAGCTTTGGCGACGTTGGTCGTCAACAAGCTGCGCGGCACGCTGCAAGTCTGCGCCGTCAAGGCGCCCGGCTTCGGCGATCGTCGCAAAGCCATGCTCGAAGACATCGCCATCCTGACCGGGGGCAAGGTGATCAGCGAAGACCTGGGGATCAAGCTTGAGAACGTCAAGCTCGAAGACCTGGGCAAGGCCAAGAAGATCACCGTGGACAAGGACAACACGACGATCGTCGAGGGCGCGGGCAAGGCCGCTGACATCCAGGGGCGCGTCGCGACCATCCGCCGCCAGATCGAAGAGACGACTTCGGATTACGACCGCGAGAAATTGCAGGAGCGTCTGGCCAAGCTGGTCGGAGGCGTCGCCGTGATCAAGGTCGGCGCCGCGACCGAGACCGAGCTGAAAGAGAAGAAGGCTCGCGTCGAGGACGCCATGCACGCCACGCGCGCCGCGGTCGAAGAGGGAATCGTCCCGGGCGGCGGCGTCACGCTGGTTCGCGCGGCGAAGGCCCTCGACGCCCTCAAGCTCAAAGACGAGGACGAGCAGATCGGCGTCAACATCGTCAAGCGCGCTCTCGAAGAGCCGCTCCGCAAAATCGCCGAGAACGCCGGCCACGAAGGCGCCGTGATCGTCGAACGCGTCAAGGCCGAGAAGAGCGACGCCATGGGCTTCAACGCCGAATCCGAGCAGTTCGAGGACCTGGTCAAGGCCGGAGTCATTGACCCGGCGAAGGTCGCGCGCACGGCGCTGCAGAACGCTTCATCGATCGCCGCGCTGATGCTCACGACCGAAGCTCTGATCTCCGAGATCCCCGAGGAGAAGAAGGCCCCGGCCATGCCCGGCGGCGGAATGGGCGACTTCTAAAACCCGCTCCATAATCGAAACGCCGCAACACGCGGAATAAGCGGAACACGCGGAATAAACAGAACCACGCGGAACATTGACGGAAATATTCCGCGTGTTCCGCTTATTCCGCGTGTTGCGGCGTTTTTCATGTCATTCTCAATCAGCCATAGCCAAATCATCGATACGAAAAAATGGATAAAAATCCATAGTTTCGCAGACTTCCTGCCCGGGGCTACACAAGATCACATGGCTAAATGCTTGAGGCGGAGCGGCTAAGCTGAGGCGTTTACATATAAATATTCACGGCGCCAAAGTTGCTGATTGCCGAAGTTGCTGATTCATGCAGCGTTCGCGTGACTGCGATCCGGCAGTCAGTCTTCAAAAAGCTTCCAAACCGATATTCAGTAGGGCAAGTTCAAGCAGCGATTTTTCCTTGGTTTTTTTGAGTTTTCATCCCAGCAAAGCCCTCGGTGCGGTGAGGTTCAAAAGAACTTCACCGCCTTTTTTTGATCCGGCGTTTTCGGCCGGCATTTCTGAGTAAATCGCTCCCTCCGCGCTGAAACATTGTCTTGGTCAGCGAGACCAGGAGGACCCATTTAATCCGATACGCGTGACGAATATCAGCCGTTACGCGCCTCACAAACCCAGAATCGGAGAAATTTATGCGAAAGAATATTTTCTTTGTCGCGTTGTCGCTGTTGATCTGTTTATTCGGGCGCCAGACTTCATTCGCCCAGGCCACTGCGAGCGCGACGCTTGAAGGAACAATCACGGACAAAGTCCAGGCTGTGATTGGCGGCGCGACAGTGACAGTCACCAACAATTTCACCGGCGTGACGCGCACAGTGACGACGAATGATAAAGGAGCCTATCGCTTCGAGCTGTTATCAGCCGGGACATACAGCCTTAAAGTCACGGCCAATGGATTTGCCGGAGCCGTTTCGGAAGGTGTTGAGTTGCTGGTCGGGCGCACCACCACGCTCGATTATACGCTCAATCCAGGCCTGGCGACTGAAACGGTGATCGTCACCGGGGAGCCGCCGATTGTCGATACCCAGAGGACCGACCTCGGCCTCAATCTGAGTCCGGCCGATGTCCGCGACCTGCCGCTGAATGGCCGCGACTTCGCCAATCTGGCTTTTCTGGCGCCCGGCGTGAAGCCGGCTCCCTCCTATGACCCGACCAAAATGCGCTATGCGATCTTCGCCGTCAACGGCGGACAGGGACGCAACGTCAACGTCACCGTCAACGGCGTTGACAACAAAGACAACACCGTCGGCGGCCCGATGATGCAGCTCGCGCTCGAAGCCGTGCAGGAGTTCGTCATCAGCACGCAGCGCTTCTCCGCCGCCAACGGGCGCAGCGAAGGCGCGGCGGTCAACGTCATCACCAAGTCCGGCCAGAACCAATTTCACGGCTCGGGCTTCATTTTCGAGCGCAACGAGCGGCTCAATGCGAAGAATTTCTTCGAGGACCAGACCGGTATGGGTAAGGCGCCGTTCAGCCGGCAGCAGTTCGGCGGTTCGTTCAGCGGCCCCGTTCGTAAGGACAAGGACTTCTTCTTCTACGCCATCGAACGCCAGCGCGAAATCACCAACATCGTCGTCAACCCTACGGCGGTGATGGAGTTGCAACTGGTCAGGAATCTCGGCGCGCAGCCCGCCTCGATCATTCCGACGCCGTACCGCGATCTGCGCAACAATTTCCGCTTCGACCACCGGATCAATGAAAACAACAGCGTCTTCGTCACCTACAACGATCAGCGCAACCGGGGACTCAACGATCAGAGCACACAGCAGAGCGATCTGACCGCCGGCAATTTCACGACCAACAAGCTGCAACTCGCCAATTTGACGGTCAACTCAGTGCTCACGCCGCGCTTGATCAATGCGTTCACCTTCGGCTATCAGGGGTGGACCAACCGGATTGATTCCAACCGTCTGACGCCGACCTTCAAGTTCCCCGGCCCTATCACCTTCGGCACGAACGCCAACGTGCCGCAGCAATCCTACCAGGGGAAATTTCAGTTCCGCGACGATCTTTCGATCACCAAGGGCAATCACGCGGTCAAGACCGGCCTCGATTACGTGTACGAGCCGAGGCTCGGCGGATTCTTCAGGTTCAACCCGACGCTGGCGATTACCTTCTTCGACGCGCCGAGCGACATCCTGGGAAATAAGGGTGGCATGTATCCGCAGGGATTCGCCACGCCGGGCGCGATCTCGGCGATGTCGGCCACGGCGGGCGATCCGAGCTTCGTCTTGCCGGACGGCGCGAAGTCATTCGGCGCCTACGTCCAGGACGACTGGAAAGTTCGGCGCAACCTGTCGGTCAATCTCGGACTGCGATGGGACAAGGACTTCAACCTGATCGGCGTGAACGCGCAGAGTCGGAACCGCACCTATCTGGCGCTCAAGGCCATCAATCACCCGCTCGCCGCGCGACTGCCTGAGGATGACAGCAATAATTTCAGCCCGCGGATCGGCTTCGCTTGGGACGTCCTGGGCGGCGGCAAACACATTGTCCGTGGCGGCTATGGGATCTACTACGGCCAGACATTTCTCAACGTGCCGCTGTTTATGCTCCAGCAGACCAATCCGACGCTCTTTGGGACTGTGCTCTCCGTCTCCAACACTGCTGGGCCGCCCAATCCGAACGCGCCGCCCGATCTAACCGCGCCGGTCGTCCCGGGCGCAAACATCCCGATCTCCGCTTATCGCTTCGGCATCGATCCGTTGCCGACGACCCCGCCGGCTCGCACTAAATTCATCGGCGGGGAAGTGGGCAGACTTATAGATCCCGACTACAGGAATCCGTATACGCAGCAG
>Ga0126383_10003399_pt1 | contig 10527 bp, 9 predicted proteins | sample PanSoiMetPlot_35_FD_96882 | JGI IMG/M metagenome (GOLD analysis project Ga0126383, IMG submission 96882) | Tropical forest soil microbial communities from Panama - MetaG Plot_35 | ecosystem: Environmental > Terrestrial > Soil > Tropical forest > Bulk soil | place: Panama | collected 2016-02-17
CCCCCATGGTCACGGAACGTCTTGACGATGCGGATCGCAATGCCCGGCGATAAGTCCCAGATTCTCACGACCTCCTCGCTTATGCCATTGCGAATGCTATTGCGAAAGCACCTTGATTGCTCGAACCGAGCCGAGGTCGGTGTGAAGACTAAAACCGATTGGTGGCCTAGGCAGCAGCATCACGGGGCGACCGGCGCTGAGACGCCGAGCACGTAGGTGATGCGCGCTTCGGAAAACTCGCACTGCAGCGTGCTGGAGATCGCCAACTGGTACTGAAACCCGCTCGGAGGGTCGGGAAGGCCACCGCATCCAGCTCTGGGGGTACCGACGTGTTGGGAGAAGTCGGAATTCCCGAGGACGGTCCAGTCCCTGACTCCGTTCACCGCATATCCATACCCGAAGTGCTCGCCCTGGATGACGTTGTCCAAAACCGTGCCGCCGTAATTCACCGTGTGCGGGCAGCTCCAAACGTCGGGACCCATCGCGATCCCTACCTTGATGAATGCTCCCTGCGCGTCGATCAGGTTGTTGGCGACGATGGTTCCCGTGTAGTTGCCACTCACCGGAGCGTAGTCCACCAGGTTGATGCCGCCGAGCAACGTCTGGGTCTGGGCGACGATGGTGTTGTTCGCGACGACCGACCCCGGTGCGCCGAAAACGACGATCGCGCCGTCGGTTGCATCGACGACCAGGTTGTTCATCACCAAGCTGTTGCCGCACGCGTGCGAGATGCCGTCAGCCCACCTCCCATCGGGGGTCCCCGCCGGTCCGATGACGTTATCGACAATCGTGGCGTTCTGGCACTGAGGAGTGCCCTCAATGACGCGGCCTTCGTGGATGTGTAGGCTCGACCAGCTACGGGTGTCGTGCGCGAAAATATTCTGCACCGTCTGATCCGAGCCTGCGTGGCCGATCTCGATCAGCGCTTCGCCAGCCTGATAGCCGAGCTCAGTCCGATTCCCGTCCACTTCGATATCTTGAATGACAATCCCGGATTGATTGTTGCCGTCGATGGCCTTGGTCAGCGTGCCTCCCGCGATTCGAAGCACGGCGCGCGCCGAGCCCGCCTGTGTACCTAGGGTATAGAGCCGTTGGTTGGGAGCGGTGAAGATCACCGGATTCAGCAGCGTGAAGACGGCGTTCGAACAGAGCGCGGCTTCGGCCGCGTCGCCCACCAGCGCGGAGTTGATGTCGGCTTCCGTGCCTGAGTCGATACATTCGGCGAGCGCGTCGGGACGAGCCGCGATCCCGAAAAAGACCAGCGCTCCGACGATGCATGCTCCGCCTTGCGCGATCCGACGCTGAGCCTTCACGCCATCCCTCATCTCATTTTCCACGGACGCCGGCAAAGCACGTCTTCGTGTGAACACGGCGCATGGCGCCGGGGCGACAAAGAGGCCCTTTGCGGCTTGACTCGCCTCGAGCTCGGTGATTCCAGGGTAACGCGCGAGCTGCAACGCTCGCGAACTCGGGGAGGAGTCATGGACAACAAGGAGTGCATCCGCCGCGCTGGCGTGGCCCGCCTTGCGCTTGTTGCTTTCGCGGCTGGCGCCGTTGTTTTCACCTCAGTCGCTTATGGACGAATCACAGAAATCTTGATCGACCGAGTGGAATCCCCCACCTTCGACGGCCTCTTCTTCGGCCATACCGGGCGGTACGAAAAGGTCGTCGGCCGAGCCCGAGGTGCGGTCGATCCCACCGACCCGTTGAACTCGATCATCACCGATATCGGCTTGGCGCCGCGAAATGCGGACGGCCTGGTGGAGTACGAGACCGACTTCTTCCTTCTCAAGCCAATCGACATGCGCCGCGGAAACAGGAACATCTTCTACAACGTGGTCAACCGCGGCAATAAGGGTGGGCTGAGCACTTTCAACCTCGCGCCTGGCTCGAACAATCCGACCACCGCCGCGGATGCCGGAGATGGGCTGTTGATGCGGCAGGGCTACGCGATTCTCTGGAGCGCGTGGCAGCCCGACGTCTTGCCCGGGGCCGACCGGATGACGATGACCGTCCCGGTGGCGGTAAACCCAGACCAGTCGGAGATCACCGGAGAGTTGCGAGCCGAATACCTCGTGAATGCGCCAATCAGCACGCAAAATCTCGGGGGCGGCCCATATACCGGCGCCACGCACGCCAGTTACGAGACGGTGAGCCTGGATACCTCGACCGCCACGCTCACCAAACGCATGCGTGAAACCGATCCTCGCGTCCCGGTGCCGAGCGACGCCTGGGCTTTTGCCGACTGTACCCAAGTGCCCTTTCCTGGCACCCCGAGCACGACTCAGATCTGCCTAAGCGATGGGTTTGATCCCGACTTCATCTACGAGCTCATTTACACGGCCAAGAATCCGTTGGTCCTCGGCCTCGGGTTTGCGGCGACCCGCGATCTGATCTCGTTCCTCCGGCACTCGATGCGCGACGATTTCGGGAATTCGAATCCGTTGGCAGTGGAGCAACACCGAACGGGGATTCGCCACGCGCTGATCATGGGTTCCTCGCAGTCCGGACGTTTTGTTCGCACCTTGATCCATCTCGGCTTCAACGCCGACGAGGACGGCCGGATTGTTTTTGAAGGTGCCTTCCCGCACATCGCCCCCGGCCGCGTCCCACTTAACGTGCGCTTTGGGCCGCCCGGCCGGGTCTACCTCCAGCACGAAGACCATCTCTTCGAGGCGTACGAGGCGTCGTTCACCTATTCGCCGGTTTTCGATCCAAACACCGGTCGAACGGATGGAATCTTGGTGCGTTGCCAGCAAACCGACACCTGTCCGAGGATCGTGCACGCCATGAGCTCGCTCGAGTTCTGGCAGGGGCGACAGTCACTGGATCAGACGGATCCGCTTGGAACGGAGGACCTCGAGCTGCCACGCAACGTGCGGATGTATCTGATGTCGAGCACTCAGCACGGCCCCGCACCGCACCCGGCCTCAGGCACCCTGCCGGACCGGGGAATCTGTCGCTGGCCGGCGAACTATGCGCCGCAGGCGGAGACGATGCGCGCAATCTGGGTTGCCCTGGATCGCTGGGTGAACGACCACGTTCCTCCTCCTGCGACCCGCGTACCGAGGATTTCAGATGGCACCTTGGTCGCGCCGGATCCGGCCACGCTGGGATTTCCCAACATCCCGGCAACCACGTACGTCCCGAATTTCCCAACCGAGGCGGTCGACTTCAACGGCCTTTACAATCGACTGACGCTTCTCGACTACGGTCCTGAGTTCGACGCCGAAAATGAGTCCGGGAACGTCACCCAGAATCCACCCGTCAACCTCGGGATAGACTATGGGGTGCTGATCCCCGCGGTGGACAGCGACGGCAACGATGTCGGAGGCGTACGCTCCACGGAGATCCAAGCGCCGCTTGGGACGTACACCGGCTGGAGTCGCCGCCGCCCCGGCTTTGCCGCCGATGAGCAGTGCGGCCTCACCGGGATCTACATCCCATTTGCCGGGACCCAAGCTGAACGAGAGGCGGCGGGCGATCCGCGACGCTCGCTCGAGGAGCGGTACGCGGACCACCAGGGATACGTCAGCGCAGTGCGAACGGCGGCGCACCGGCTCCGTTCGGAGCGGCTGCTCCTCCCGGTAGACGCTGACCGACTGATCCAGGAAGCCGAAAACAGCGACGTGCTCAGATAGATCGCGCGGGGTGCTTTCTTTGCACTCTTGGCCGCTGGTTGCGACTCCGCGTCCGATGTGGCATCGAGTGTGTATGCGGTGGGCTTCCGCCAATTCCTCGAATCCAGATTTCGAGATCGCTGTGCGCGAAGCCTCCGATCTCGTGGCAGGCCAGCTCGATGGGCTGGAGCCAGATCTCGCGGTCGCCTTTGTCTCTCCTCACCACGCTGAGCACTACAAGAAGATACCCGGCTTGATATCGGCTCGCTTTCCCAGGGCGATACTCATCGGCTGCTCAGCAAACGGGGTGATTGGCGGTGGCCACGAGATCGAGCAGCATCCCGGGTTCTCGGTCACGGCTGCCTCGTTGCGCGGCGTCGCGGTTCATCCATTTGCCCTGAGGCTGACGCAATTGCCCGAGGACACAGCCGATCTCGAGCGGTGGCGAGTCCTTGTCGGAGCGCCCCGGTCACCGAACGTTCATTTTCTTCTATTGGCGGACCCATTTACCTTCGACCCGAGTTCCCTACTCAGCGGGCTCGATGCCGCGTTCCCGAATTCGAGAAAGATTGGAGGGCTGGCGAGCGGCGGTTCCGGTCCCGGCTCAAACGCGTTGTTCGTTGGCTTGCACTTCCATCGCGGCGGGGCGGTGGGTGTCGGGCTCAGCGGCAACATTGCCGTCGATACGATCGTCGCGCAGGGTTGCCGTCCAATCGGCGTGCCGATGATCGTTACCCAGTGCCAAAACAACTTCGTCCAAGAGCTCGACGGTCGTCCGCCACTGGCGATTCTTCGGGAGCTGCATGAGACGCTGCCCGAACGCGACCAGGAGCTCTTCCGCACCTCGCTGTTTGTCGGCCTCGAGATGAAGTCGGACGAGGTGGAGTTTCATCCAGGCGATTTTTTGGTCCGCAACATCGTGGGGATAGATCCCCAGAGGGGCGCGATCGCCATTGGCGGCCTGCCGAAGCAGTGGCAGGTCCTCCAGTTCCTGCTCCGAGACTCGCAGACCGCGACCGAGGATCTGAAGCGACTTTTGGCGCGGTACCGGCGGGAACGTGCCGGCGCAAAGCCGCGAGGTGCGCTCTTGTTCTCTTGCCTGGGTCGAGGAGTGCACCTTTTTGGCCAACCCGATCACGACACCCGCTTGTTCCATGAGAGTCTCGGGCCCTTGCCGCTGGGTGGATTCTTTTGCAACGGCGAGATCGGACCCGTGGGAAAGATCACCTTCCTGCATGGCTACACGAGCGCCTTTGCTCTATTCCGCGAAGCTGAGTCGCTCGGCGACGACCACCACTCGAAGTAGCGCGCCCTGTCGGTGCGCGTCAACCCTGGTGGAGCGCAGGCGCGTCACTTGCCGGGAGCGCTGCAGACGTCCATCGGTCTCCGCGCATCCTTACGTAGGTGGCGAGAACGTACGGCCAGGGAATCGCGATGAGATCGATGACCAATGGGATCACGAAGACCCGGGTGAGACTTGTTGGTTGGCCGGCGCGCCAGAGCGGGAACGCGACCGCGATCAACCATATCGACTTGTAGAACAGCTGCAGCAAGAGCAGAGGCAACATCTTGAGCGGGTATCGAATGCCCAAACCGGCCAGAGTCGACAGCGCTGCCCAGAAGCTGAAGGCGACGCCGTGCAACGGGTCCCACGGTCCCCGATGGTTGATGATTCCCGGCCATACCAACAGTCCCAGCCCCACGAAGTTGAACAAGTAAACGATTCTCAGGAGATAGAGGCGAAATGTGGATACTCCTTGAGACATTGGAAGCTCCCTTTTCCGCAGTTGCGGAATCACTGTTCTCCAACGTGATGACAAAGACAAGCTGGTCCGACTTCGAGGCATCCTTTGCCTCGCACGAGGGGCCGCTGTGACGCCCTACGTGACTGGAATCGAGGAGATCGTTTGGGGCCTTGGTCTCGTCGCGATGACGATGGTGCTGCACGGCCTCGGAATGATCTGGACACTGAAGGCCGTGAGGAGGCTGAAAACGTACCTCGGTCCGGAGCTGCACTTAGCGGCGTCCCTGCTGGTCCTCGTGGTTGCGGCCTGGCTGATCACGGGCTCGCACCTCGTCGAAGTGTTCGCGTGGGCCGCCTTCTTCGTGTGGAAGGGCGCAATGCCGAACCTGAGCATCGCTTACTACGTCGCCCTCCTTAACTACACCACCCTCGGCAGCGAGTACGACTTGCCCTCGAACTGGCGGCTGCTGGAGGGCATGATCGCGATCGCCGGGCTGATAACTTTCGCCTGGTCCACCGGCGCGTTGTTCGCGCTGGTGCGGGAGTTCCAGGACCGAGAGCTGCGGCGCGCTCAGCGCCGCGCCCCATCCCCAGGATCTCATCCGTGAGCCGCTCACACTGCAGTTAAGCGTTCCTGGGCCCGCGCCAAACTGCGAAGGTTTGAATCAATATCGGGAACGGTCCACAGGTACAGGGCGGCATAAGCTCGCCAGGGGCGCCACGCTTCAGCGCGCGCTTCCAGCTCTCGAGGGTTGTCGAAATCCGCCGCATGCAGCAGGCCAAGGTCGCTCGAGGGAAACGCATCGGGTTCTCCGAGCGCCCGCATCGCGACATACTGTGCGGTCCATTTTCCGATTCCGGGAATTTGACAGAGCTGAGCCAGCACGGAGTCGGACTCCACGATCCCTTCAAGGCGGATCTGGCCATCACACACGGCTCGCGCGAGAGCCTGAATCGTTTTCGCTCGTGCGGTGGGCAAACCGATGCCGGCGAAATCGGTATCGGCAAGAACTTCCGGCGAGGGGAAATGGTGGGTCAAGCCGCTCGCCGCGGAAAAGGGTCGTCCGAAGGCCCTTGCAATCCGACCCGCCAGCGTGGTCGCGGCTCTGACGCTGATTTGCTGGCCGAGAATTGCTCGCACCGCCAACTCGAAACCGTTCCACGAGCCCGGCACCCGCAAGCCTGGAGCAACCTCCACCCGTGCGGCGAGGAGCGGGTCGCTTCCCAGGCAGCGCACGATCTCGGTCGAATCCGCATTCAAATCGAACATCGCGCGAATGCGCTCGATAATGAAAATCAACGAACGTGGATCGCCAAATTTGATGCAAACATCGAGAGCGTTTTTCTCTTGGCCGAGTAATACATCGAAATATCCGTCCTGGCCGTTAAAAAAGATCGAACGCCGATAGTGTCCATCATGCAATGCTTCCACGCCGGGTATTAGACGGGGCGCCAAGAACGCCAACATCGCGCTCCAATCGTACGGTGGGCGGAAACCAAGACGGAAGAAATACTGGTTCTCCTGCGAAGCTTCGGTCTGCCGGGCGAGGCGCCGGATTTGACTTGGAGTTCGATGGTAGGTTTTTCGGATCGCCTCGTTGAACCGACGAACGCTTCCAAAACCCGAGGCCAAGGCAACCTGATTCATTGGCAGACTGGTCTCGTCGATCAACTTCTTCGCAAAGTGCATGCGCCGCGTTCGTACCACCGCGCTGGGGGTCGCTCCGAGGTGCCGGAGGAACAACCGGCGAAGATGACGAGAGCCGATCCCAAGCCGCTCCGCGAGCGATTCCACTCCGGCGGCCTTTAGTTCGGTCTCCTCGAGACTGCTCCCGTCGATGAGCCGCAGAGCTCGCGCCACGGTGCTCGGAGTTCCCGCCCAGCCAGGCGTTCCGGGCGAACACTCCGGACGGCAACGCAGGCAGGGCCGAAAGCCCGCTTCCGCCGCGGCAGCCGCGCTCGGAAAGTAGCGGACATTACTTTCTTTGGCGGTGCGCGCCCGACAAATCGAGCGGCAATAAACGCCGGTGCTGAGCACGCCGATGAAGAACTTCCCGTCGAAGCGCGCGTCGCGCGACAGCCTCGCTCGAGAGCATATCTTCCAGTCCAGGTCCATGTTCGGCCAAGGAGGATGCTAGTCGATCCCGCCGGCGACGGTGGACGTTTTCGAAATCGAAGTCCGAAAACGTCCACTGACGTCAGTACCTACGGGCCGCTAGGAATCAGGGCACCGCTGACGCCCGCCTGCTTCTCCGCCTTGATCAGCCTCCTGTTGGTACCGTCAAAATAAAGGTCGAGCTTGCCCTCCGGCGACAAGCCGTAGTGCACCTCCCAGAGGTTGGTATTGAGTCGCTGGTTCGCTCCTTGGAACTCGGCGTTGGCATACCCTGTATTGATGACGTACTTCGATCCGAGATCGACGGCCTCGTGATACGCCATGTCTCCTGTCGTGGGCCCGAGCGGAGGTGCCTCCCGAAAGGCCAGCTCGCCGGACGAGGGGGGGAGCACCGCTCCCGGGGGGCGTTCCGATGTCGTGCTGCAAGCCATGAGTGCGGATGCAAGCACAAGACTGATGCGTGAAATCCTCATGCAGCCTCGCTCGGCTAACCCTTAAATAACCAAGCTTCGCCCCGACGTCGATGCCCCTAAGGACTAACGAGAAACGCCGAGAGCTGCGCGTTGACGAAGGCGGGCTCCTCCACCGCGGAGGTATGCCCTGCGCCTGGAATCGGCACCAGCTTCGAGCCGGGGATCCGCTCATGGATCCGCTGGGCCTTCGCCGGCACCGTCGCCACGTCTTGGTCTCCGACCATGATCAACGTCGGAGCGCGAATCCTCGCCAGCTCATCGATGACGGCGCCACGGGTGATCACCCCGTTGACGGCGCGGGCAATACCTTTTCGATCGTTCGCAACCATCCCGAGCGCCAGAGCTGCCGTTCGGCCGCGCGCGAAGCGTCTTCCAGAAACTTCCGGCCAAACATGATTGGCATCACCTGGTCGGCCACCAGCGAGAGCCCTAGCCACCGGGCGACGAGGTTCAATCTCCGGTACCGCGGCACGTTCTCGCTAGGTTCGGGATCCGCCGAGGTTTCGAGCAGCGCCAGCGAGCGCACCAAGTCGGAACGGCGTGCCGCCAAGCGCATGCCGATCATCCCGCCCATGGAGAGCCCGACGAAGTGCACCGGCGCCAGGCCAAGTTTTTCGATGAGCGCGATCGCGTCCCCGGTGAGGGTCTCGAAGTCATAACCCGAGTCGGTGACCTCGCTTTGGCCCTGCCCACGGACGTCGAATGCCACGCATCGGAAGCGGTTCCGCAACGCTTTCACCTGGGCATCGAAAAGCCGGCAGCTCCAGAGCAACCCGTGGGCAAACACCACCGGCGCCCCCGGACCCCCGCTGTCCTCGTAGTAAATCCGCGCGCCGTTCAGCTCGAGCGTTGGCATCCGACTTCCCACGACCTTAAACGGCGCGGCACATATCGGCCAGCTCGCGGAGCCAAAGCAAGTGGGAGAGCCGCCGAAGGCACTGCCTGCTTGGCCGTTTAAAAAGAGCCGGGCCGCAGGGGGTGCGTTACTCAGAGTAATAGGATTCGACTCGAGAGTGGCCGCCACGATATAGAAGGGCAACTAACGCGTCGCACTGGGCGCCGCGCAAAGCCGAGGGGCGTTAGGTGACACTCAAGAAGTTCAAGCAAAAATTACAAGAGTACGCATCGAACAACGTTACTGCGCTCATGGGAGAGATTCAGATAACCCAAAACGAGCGCGCGGATCTGATTCTGATGTACAACCAGCTCGACCCAAAAGATAAGCCTAAGGCAGCCAAATTGTTGCAGGAAAAGGGCGTGTCGGTTGAGCCGTAACAGCGGTTGCTGAAACCCGCTTGGCCGTCGAAGATCTGATCGCCGAGCTAAAGCGCCGGCGTGTCTTTCGAGTCGTAGTCGGCTACGGGCTGGTCGCTTTCGCGGTGCTGCAAGTCATCGAGCCGATCCAGCACGGCCTGCACCTCCCCGATGCTCTGCTGACCTATCTGGTGGTCGCGCTCGTCGCGGGCTTTCCGGTCACCGTGATGTTGGCCTGGGCCTTCGACGTGACGTCGGGAGGAATCAAGCGAACTCCGCCTACCCCGGGGGCTCCCAGAAGCCTGCGCGGGCTGAAGCTGCAAGCGACACTGCTCGGCTTGGGATTGCTCGCCGCAGCGCCAGGGCTGGCCTGGTACTTTCTGCGGACGCGCGGGTCAGCCGGCGCTTCGACCGACGCCCCGCCTGCGGTACCCGCGCAGCTGCCGTCGATCGCCGTGCTCCCCTTTACCGATATGAGCGCGCAGCACGATCAGGAGTATTTCTCGGACGGCATCGCCGAGGAGATTCTCAACGCGCTCGCCCAGCTCGAGGGGCTGCAGATTGCGGGGCGCACCTCTTCGTTCTCGTTCAAGGGCAGCAGGGATGACCTTCGCGAGATCGGCCGAAAGCTCTCGGTGGCCAACGTCCTCGAGGGAAGCGTTCGGACCTCGGGCGCGCGGGTGCGTGTCACCGCGCAGCTGATCAAGGTCGCGGACGGCTTCCATCTCTGGTCCCAAACCTTTGATCGCGACGTCACCGACATCTTTGCAGTGCAAGATGAGATCGCCCGCGCCGTAGTCGGAGCGCTCAAGGTCAAGCTGCTGGCGGGGGAGGGCCGGGTTGCCAAGGAGAGGCGCAGCAGCAGCCCCGAGGCGTATGCGGAATATCTCAAGGGAAGGCAGTTCCAGAGGTCGGGCACCCTGGAAGGGCACCGGGACGCGATCGCGGCCTACCGCAGGGCAATCGAACGAGATCCAGGTTATGCGCCGCCGCGTGCCTGGCTTGGGCTGGCACAGGCGGCTTACTGGAGTCTTGCTGGCGTTCCGTCGGTCGCCGCTTTCGAGGAGTACGAGCGTGAGGCGCGCCCCGAGGCTGACAAGGCGATCGCGCTAGCCCCGGACTTGGCCGACGGCCACCTCTCGCGCGGTTGGCTGCGGGTGACCTTCGCATGGGAGTGGGCCGGCGCCAAGGCGGACCTCGATCGCGCTCGAGAGATTAGCCCGGGCGACCCCGATGTGCTGTTACGCAACTCCCTTCTCCTCGCCGCGGTAGGGCATTTGCCCGAGGCGATCGCGCTCGCTCGCACCGCGCTGGATCGCG
>Ga0126383_10003400_pt1 | contig 10527 bp, 10 predicted proteins | sample PanSoiMetPlot_35_FD_96882 | JGI IMG/M metagenome (GOLD analysis project Ga0126383, IMG submission 96882) | Tropical forest soil microbial communities from Panama - MetaG Plot_35 | ecosystem: Environmental > Terrestrial > Soil > Tropical forest > Bulk soil | place: Panama | collected 2016-02-17
CGTCGCGCAACTGCCGCCCGGTGTAATGGACGAACACGTCATCCAGTGTGGTGTTTTGAACGGAAAGGGATTTGACGGCGACGCTGGCCTTGACTGCGGCCTCGACCAACTCGGTGGTTGCCTTGGGGCCGTCTCCGGTGAGGATGCGATACATGCCTGCGCCCTGGTGCTGAACCGAGGTGACTCCGCTGAGCTGATGCAGGCTCTGTTCCCAGCCGGCGGGAAGATGCTCAAACTGCGCTTCGATGACGTTGGACCCGGGAACGCTGGCTTTGAGCGCGGCCGGAGTATCGAGGGCGACCAGCTTGCCGTGATCGACGATGGCGATGCGGTCGCAGAGGCGGTCGGCCTCGTCCATGTAGTGGGTGGTGATGAGGACGGTGAGCTGGCGGTTGGCCTTGATGTTGGTAAGCATCTCCCAAACGGCGACACGGGAGACGGGATCGAGCCCGGTGGTGGGCTCGTCGAGGAAGAAGATGTGCGGACTGTGCACCAGGCCGCGGGCGATCTCCAGGCGGCGGCGCATGCCTCCCGAGAGAGTCTTGGTCTGAGCGTCGCGCCACTTGGTAAGATCGACCAACTCCAGTAACTCATCGATGGCCGCTTTGCGGCGTTGCGTGGGAACGTCGTAGAGCTTGGCGTAGATGTTCAGATTCTCCTCGATGGTGAGGTCTAGGTCGCTGGTAAGCGCCTGGGGGATGACGCCGATGGCGCGGCGGGCGAGGTCGGGTTCGCGGACAACGTCGTGTCCGGCGATGCGGGCGTGACCGGCGGTGATGGGGATGAGGGTGGTCATCATGCGGATGAGCGTGGATTTTCCGGCGCCGTTGGGGCCGAGGAGCCCGAAGATTTCGCCTTCTTTAACCGAGAAGGAGACATCGTCAACAGCAGTGAAGTCGCCGTACTTTTTGACGATGTGGTCGACCTCGATGGCGTTTCCCGAACCGTTGGCGCCGTTACCGGATTTGAAGCCGGCGATCATGGATGCTGCTCCGCGGCGGCGGTTTGCCGGGCTCCACTCAACTGCTGGGGCGAGACCAGGACCTCGGCGGTCATGCCGGGAACATAGGCCGCTCTGGGATTGTCGAGGCGGACCTTCAGGACGATGGTTTTGATGTCGCGCTTTTTGCGGTTGACGTCGCGCTGGGTGGCGAAGTCAGCCTCCGCGGATTTGAAAAAGACCTTGCCGTGAGTGATGGTGCCGCCGGGAAGGCGGACGCGGAGCGTATCGCCGAATCCGATGTGATCGGCCTCGGTTTCGGGAATGGCGGCGCGCACCCAGGTGTCGGTGAAATCCACGATGGTGACAATGGCCTGGCCGGCGTTGATGACCTCGCCTTCGCGCGCGGCGCGCACGGAGACGGTTCCGGTGACAGGGGCGTAAATCTTGGTGTAGCCGAGGCGAACCTGGGCTTCTTTGAGCTGCGCTTCGGCGTTATCGAGATCGGCGCGCGTGGATTTCACGGTGCTTTTGGCGGCCTGCGCCTGATTGACGTTGGCGACGGCGGTCTTCAGGTCGGCTTGCGCGGCCGAGACCTGCTGCTGCAGCGACTGCACCAGGGCCCGCTGCGCGGTCAGGTTGCTCTCGGCCTGGACGCGATCTTGATCGGACGCGACTCCTTGCTGGGCGAGCTCGATGGTGCGGCGGCTGTCGCTTTCGGTGCGGACCAGCGTGGCTTCAGCCTGGGCGAGTTGCGCGCGCATGGACTGCAGCTTGGCTTCAGCGTTGGCCACGTTGCTGGAGGTGGATCCGGTGGTGGCTTGCTCGGTGGCCTGCATCTCGCGCACCTTGTGGTGATAGCTGTCGATGGTGGCGGCGGCAGCGCGTTCCTGGGCTTCGAGCTCGGAGGGATCGAGGATGGCGATCAGATCGCCTTGCTTGACCGGGGTGCCTTCATCGACCAGCAGCTTCTGGATGCGCCCCTGGATCTGGGGGCTGACGACGACCTGGTTGGCATCCACCGTGCCAATCAGCACCAGATCCTTCGTGCTGGGGGTGGAGAAAAAGTAGTAGCCCAGAGCGATGGCGAAGATGGCGGAAAGCATGATGATGAATTTATTGCGGGTGCTCACTGGGATTCTCCTTGACGCACGAACAACGCCGCAGAAACAAGGTCGAGCACGGCGGCCCGCCGTTCGGCGATTTTTTCCGGGGAGAGCGGGTCGAATCCGATGACATTTTTCATGACCGGCGCGCTGATGAAATAGAAGACCACCAGCGCGACCATGGAAGGAATGAAGTGCAGAGGCGACACCGGGCGGAAGACGCCGCTCGAGATGCCCTCCCGAATCACGTCGCTCAAGCGGGTGAACAGCGGGAGAATATGCCGTTTGGCGACCCGCTGCAGGTGAGGCGATCCCTGCCCCGAGCGCATGGTTTCCATTTGAATGAGGTTGCGCAGGAAATGGTGGCTGGCGACGAAGTCGAAATAGGTGCCCGCGTACAGCAGGATTTTCTCCTGCGGCGGCAGATCCCGGTCGAGAACCTTCATCATGTGGGCGCTGAGCTGGCCGAAGGCGAAATCGATCGATTCGCCATACAGGGTTTCCTTGTCTTTGAAGTAATAGTAGAGCAGCGCCTTGTTGACGCGGGCGGCGCGGGCGATAGAGTCGGTGCGAGCACCGGCGATGCCCTCCTGCGCGAACTGGCGGATGGCGGCGTGGAGGATGGCATTGCGGCTTTTCTCGGGGTTCCCGCGGGTGCCGAGGCGGGTTTTGGCGGCAGAGGCCATGGATACGTCCTTAATTAACTGGTTAGTTAGATTATAGGTTTTCGCCGCGGGATTCACAAGTATGGTTGTGCGCGTGGAATCAGCGGGTTGTCGCGCGGTGTTCTTTGCGGTTTGTGGTATAGTGGCGCGTTTTCCGGGAGAAGGTCTGAGTTTCCCGCGCTTTCCGCAAAGCCGGTCCTGCCTTGTTGATACACGGTTCGGTGACATCAGCCCAGAAGTTTCCCGATGAAGACCCCCGCCATTTCCTCCACTTTCATTCTGAGCCTGGCCGCGGTGGCCGGGCTTGTGATCGCGCACGGATCGCTGGCAGTCCGATCGGTGAGGGCGCAAGGTGCTCTGGGTTCGCCACTGCCGGGATTGAGTAGCGGTCAACTGGCCCATTTCACCAGCGGGATCGACCTGTTTGACGGTTCTTTTGGTCCTCTGCAGGCCCGCCGGGCTGGCGGATGGCATTGAATTCGGGCAGGCGACGGGCGACCAGTTCCGCACGACGCCGCTGTGGGGGCTGTCGTTCCGGACCGTGTATCTGCACGACGGGCGGGCGACGAGCCTAACGTTTGCGATCCAGGAACACAGCCCCAATGGCGATGGGGAGGCGGCACAGGTGATCCAGAACTTCAATGCGCTGTCTCCTTCAGACCAGGCCGACCTGATCGCGTTCATCGACTCACTGTAGTACCGCGCGACTCATTACCTTGTTGCCGACATTGCAATAGGACACTCGGTCAGAGTCTTCTTTCCCCGGTGCCCTGCGAAGCGCGCCGGTGTACACTGCTGCGGCGCGGACGCCCGGCACAGCGCCAGCGCCTTAAAGGAGATGGGATGAAACGTTCTTCGGCAATCCTGGCGATGGTGGGCCTAGGCTTATTGCTCGGCATGTGCGTCGAGCCTGGCCTGGCGCAGACATTCAACACAACAACGATCAACGGGCAAAAGATCATCTGGCCGGAGTCGAGCATTCCACGCCCAGGGCGAGCGAATACCAACTACTTCATTGTCGGGTCGAGAGAGCCTTCGGCGGGGCCGCCGCCGGGAGTGGAGACGCCGGGTTCGGTAGCTTGCGTGTACAAGCTGGTGACGGGCCCCCCGGGATGTCCGGTGGCAACGAGCCTGACGGTGCCGACCGGCGGAGTGGGAGCGATCGCGATTGTGGATGCCGGCGACTATCCGACCGCGGCCCAGGACCTGGCGACGTTCTCGGCGCAGTACGGTCTGCCTGCGGCGGACTTCACCGTAGTGTATGCGGATGGCAAGAAGCCTCCGGTGTACGCGAATTGGGAGCTGGAAGAGGCGCTGGACATCGAGTGGGCGCACGCCATGGCGCCGAACGCCAAGCTTTTCCTGGTGGAGTCGATCCAAGTGCACACCGATCCGACATTTCAGGCAGTGCAAGTTGCGGGCAACCTGGTGGCGCAGAACGGCGGCGGTGTGGTCAGTATGAGCTGGGGGATTCCGGAGTGGTCGGGCGAGACAGCGTACGACAAGTATTTCACCACCCCGGGAGTGGTTTACTTCGCGGCCAGTGGAGACTATGGATTGAACTTCCCGTTCCATCCGGCGGCATCGCCAAACGTGGTGTCAGTGGGGGGAACGTATTTCAACCGCGATTCGCAGGGCAACTTCGTGAGTGAGCAGTACTACACGGGGGGAGGCGGCGGGGCGATCAGTCCGTATGAAGCGATTCCCAGCTACCAGCAGATCATTTCGAACATTGTGGGAACGCACCGCGGATTTCCGGATGTGGCTTCGGACTTCTGTTGCGCGCCAGTGTATCTGCAGGGATGGCTGTCGGTGGGAGGCACGAGCTGGGCCTCGCCGACGTTTGCCGGGATCGTGAATGCGGCGGGTTTGCTGAATACGTCGAGTAATGCCGAACTGACCATGATCTACAAAGAGTATGGGAACTCGCGGCAGTACCACTCAGGGTTCAATGACATCACCACCGGAGATCCGACATGCGTGACTGGATGGGACTTGTGCGCGGGAGTGGGATCGGCGAAGACCTATAAAGGAAAGTGATGCGGCCGGGGGTGGCGTCCGCTGAAGCGGACTTCCATGCTTCCTCCACGCCGTCCCAGCGCAGCGCGTACGCGCCGGGTCAAGGAATCGCGCCGCACGCGGCTAGGGCGACGTGAATTTTGCGCTGGCGACCTAACCCGGGTGTTTTCGAAGGCCCTGCCGAATGGCAGGGCTTTTTTGTGGGAGAGTTCTTTCGGGTTTTCCCGAGTTCGGCAATGCGACGTCATGAGGGATGACTGAATAAAGCTCCCCCCAAGCGGCGTGCCTGGCACGTCGAGACGACCTGGCGGACGTTTCCCAAAGGCCGGATTCTAACCACGCGAACCAAGACTGCGATTGACGGAGAAGCGGGGAACCGTCCAGACTGAACGGTCATGAAGAAAATCCGCGTGGGAATTTTGTTCGGCGGACGCAGCGGCGAGCATGAGGTTTCGCTGCTCTCTGCCGCGTCGGTGTTCAACGCTATCGACAAGAACAAATTTGAGGTGGTGCCGGTCGGAATCACCAGGGAAGGGCGATGGGTGACGGCCAGCGACGCGGAGCGCCTGCTCGAAGGCAAACCGCTGGAACATGAGGAGCGGCGTCTGCGCGCCGGCGACCCCGAGGCGACAGCGGGAGCGGCGGTGCTGGCCAGGGGCGAAGCGGTAATTGTGCCGCCGGAGCCGAAATCGGCGATGGCTCCGTTTCAGATGGACGCAGGAACGGCGATGCTGGCGAGGCGTGCCAGTGATCGTGCCATCAACGTCGACGTCGTGTTTCCTGTGCTGCACGGCACGTTTGGCGAGGACGGCACGATCCAGGGATTGCTGGAACTGGCCGACATTCCTTACGTGGGCGCAGGCGTGCTAGGCTCGGCGGCCGGAATGGATAAGGACATCATGAAGGCTCTGTTTCGCGCCGCCGGGTTGCCCATCGTCAGGCATGTGTCCATCCTGCGCGGAGAATGGGAAGCCGACCCGAAGAAGACGGAGAAGAAGATTGAGAAGACCTTGAAGTATCCGATGTTCGTGAAGCCGGCGAACCTGGGATCGTCGGTGGGAATCTCCAAGGCGCATAACCACAAGGAACTGGGGCCGGCGATTTACGAGGCGGCGAAGTTCGATCGGAAGATCGTCATCGAGCAAGGCGTGGGCGGTAAGAAGCACAAGGCGCGAGAGATTGAATGCTCGGTGTTGGGGAACGACCAGCCGGAAGCCTCGCTGCCGGGAGAGATCGTTCCCGGGAAAGAGTTCTACGACTACACGGCGAAGTATCTCGACGAGGGCTCAGAGCTGATTATCCCCGCGAAGCTGACGAAGGCGGAGACGAAGAAAGTGCAGCAGTTGGCGCTAGGCGCGTTCCAGGCGGTGGATTGCGCAGGGCTGGCGCGCGTCGATTTCCTCATGGATCCGAACACGCGGAAGATATATTTGAACGAAATCAATACCATGCCGGGTTTCACAGCCATCAGCATGTATCCCAAGTTGTGGGCGGCTTCGGGCGTGTATTACGCGGAACTGATCGAGCGGCTGATTCGTTTGGGGCTCGAGCGTTACGAGGAAAAGAAGAAGAACCAGTACAGCCGGTGACCCTTGTTCCCGCCCCCAGGGGACGCTCTGACCCACACTCTGAAGGATCACGCAGGAAACCGCTGAAGCGTGCCCTGACACGACTCGTTGCTCCCGCGGCCCGTGGAACTCGCGCTCAGCCTCGTTCGGAGGCCATCCACTTCTCCAGTTGGTCGGCGTAGGTGCGGCTGGAGCGGTGTTCGGAACCGTCGCTTAGCGTCACCGTAAACTCGCGGTTTTCGGTGGAACGCAATTCCACGATGCCTTCACTGCGCACGATACGCGATCGGTGAATGCGCATGAACTTCGCGGGATCGAGCTTTTCTTCCAGCGCGCTCATGGTTTCCCGCAACAGGTGCGAGCGGTTGCCGGCATGCAGTTCGACGTAATCGCCGGCGGCGCCGATCCACAGAATGTCATCCACCGGAACCACCTGGATGCGGGTTCCCGTCTTCACCGTGAAACGCGAAACGTACTTGCCGGTGGTTTGTTCGAGCATCTGAACAAGACGGTCGGCCATCTTCATCCTGGAAGACGCGCTCATGCGCTGGCGCATGCGCTCGATGGCGGCGGCAAAGCGCTCGTCGTCCACCGGCTTCAGCAGGTAGTCGAGGGCGTGGACCTCAAAGGCGCGAATCGCGTGCTGTTCGTATGCGGTCAAGAAGATCACGGCGGGCAGGTTGCCGGAAGGAAGCGCACGCAGCACTTCAAAGCCGTCCATGCCTGGCATCTGAACGTCGAGGAAGACGACGTCAGGGGAGAGTTCGAGAATCCGCTGGACCGCGGACTCGCCGTCGGCGCATTCGCCGACCACTTCCACATCTCTATTCTTGCGCAAGCGCAGGATCACCCCGCGGCGGGCGAGACGTTCATCGTCGACGATCAGCGCACGCACGCGACGGGCTCCTGGGCAGGGGAGAGGCGCAGAGGCAATTGGATGGCAACCTCGCAACCGCCGCCATCCGGACAGGTGAGCAGGAAGGAGTGGTCCCGGCCGTAAAGCGTGCGCAGGCGCGCTTTGGTGTTGCTCAGGCCAATGCCGTCGGCGCGCTCCAGGATTTTGCCCGGCGGTCGCGAATTGCCAATGACGATGCGCAACTGCCCGGAGTGCACATCGCTGCGGATCGCGACCGTTCCTCCATCCACGCGCGGAGCCACGCCATGGCGGACCGCGTTTTCAATCAGAGGCTGCAGAATCATGCCGGGCACGAGCGCGTCCAGAGTTTCCGGGGCGATCACCATTTCCACCCGCAGGCGGTCTCCCAGCCGCGTCTGTTCGATTGCCAGATATTGCCGGGCGAAAGCGATTTCCTGCGACAAGGGGACTTCGGGCACAGCCTCGTTCTCGAGCGTGGTGCGCAGGAGATCGGCGATTTGCGCGAGCATGCGCGTGGCCGCTGGAGCGTTGCCGTCTAACACCAGGGTAGAGACGGCGTTCAACGAGTTGAACAGGAAATGTGGATTCAACTGGTAACGCAGCGCGCTCAGTCGGGCTTCGCGGGCCTCTGATTCGGCACGCAGCAACCGCTCACGCTCCTCGGAGGCCTGCAGCCACTGTTTGATACTGAAGTACAAAGTGCACCACAGGAACAGAACTACTCCGAACTGCATGGAGTTCGTGGCCAGATCTCCCCACTGGATTTCACGAAAACTGCGTAACACCGTCAACTCGGTTGCCAGGGCGCCAGCCGTGCCCACCACCTGGGAGGCAACAAAAGCCTTCAGTTCGAAAGCCAGCCATGAGGGGGAACGGCGATAGAGCGCGCGGCAGATCGGGTGCATGGCAAGGGTGGAGAGAAATATGAAGGCGACGCCGATGGTCTGGCCCGCGAACCAGCCGGGGCGTTTGAGGTCGGCGACCGATGCCACAAGAACCAGCAGATAAAAGCAGACGCCTCCCGCGATCTGCAGTTGCCAGAAAGAGGGAAACCGCTTGGCGCTGTCGCTCATCACGAGGCGATTTTAGCGCATTGCGGCGGTGCCCCTACCACGGTCTGGCGCACCCAGCCTGCAGTCCGTCGCAAAACGCGGGCGCCCCGCGGAGTCGTTAGCCCCAACCGGGCGCCCTTCGGGTGAGTTTCGCCGCGAAGGGAGTTCACCAGGCGTCGGAAAGCAATGCCCGAATGATTTTGGGGCCAGCGAGTTCAGCGATTATCTGAAAGCCACGACCGATGTCTTTCAGCAGGTTCACGCAGCCCTAGCGCGACCGCTCAAAAATTCAGCCGCAGTGAAAACGATGGCCAGCATTCCTTCAGCAGAACAACTGCGGGGACAGCGGGAAGTGGTCGCACCTGCTGGTCTCGAGCCTGGAAGCTACTTATCTTTCCAGGTAGTAATCGACCGAGGTCACCACGCGGACGGTTTTCATGATGCTGTTGTCGCCGGCGTTGTACCCGCCTTGCCCGGCGTCCCCCGCCTGATCGGCGGGCAAGATCGAGAATACGCCCTGATTGGCCTGGCGGATGGATCCGACCTTGCTGCCGGAATCGGAGGCAAAGCGGTCGGCGGCGGCCCGCGCGTTGCGGGTGGCTTCGGTGATCATGTCGGGTTTGATGGAGTTCAATCCCGTAAACTTGTAAGCCAGTCCCTCGCCCGGATTACCGCTGAGGACGATGCCCTTCTGCAGCAACTGTATGGTCTTCTGCGCGGCGGCGGCGACCTGATCGACGCGCGTGGTGCGAACGGTGATCTGCTGCTCGACGATGTAGCGGTGCGGGGCCCGTTGATTACCGCCGTATTCATTGGCCTGGGTGTCGACGACTCGCACCACGCCCAGCTCGATTTCCGAAGCCTGAAGGCCCTGATCGGTAAGAAATTGCAGCACGGTTTTCTTGTCGGCCTCGGTCTTGGCGTAGAGCGCCGAGAGATCGTCTCCCGCCTCTTTGTAAGTCAGTGGCCAGAGTGCCAGGTCGGACTTGACGGTGCGCTCGACCAGGCCTTTGACGCTGACGTAGCGGTCGCTCAGGCGCGTCGCTTTGATCTGGGCGCCCAGGATCCATCCGCCGAGAATTAAGCCGAGGGCCAACAGCATGCCCAGCGAGGTGGTTCCACCGTGCTCGTTCATGAGAATGTTTACCCCGGTTTTGCGGGACCCAAGTATAGCGTACCGATGGTCCCTTGCCCTGTACCTGGGTATAGGGTTCACAATAACGGCATGCACATCGGAGAGCTGGCACGCAAGGCGGCGGTGAATATTCAAACCATCCGCTTCTACGAGCGGCAGGGACTACTCCCGGCGCCCGCGCGGAACGATTCCGGTTATCGCTGCTACGACCCGTCAGATCTCGAACGGGTGAGTTTCATTCGGCGCAATCAGGAGCTGGGATTCACGCTGGCGGAGATCCGGCAGCTGTTCGAACTGCACCAGGCGGTCGCCGCCATGTCGTTTCCCTTGCGGCGCAAGCCCAGCGAATTGCGCGGCATCATTGCCATTGGCCATGAGCGACTGGATGCCATCAATCAGAAAGTCCGGACTCTACAAACCATGCGACGGCAACTGAGGACGCTCCTACGCCATCTGGAAGCGCCCACAGTGGCAACCTGCCCCGCGGCCTCCCGCAGAACCGACTCCCACAATTTACAAAAATCCTCTTGACCCTGTACCCAAGTACCGGGTTCAGACTGGGCGGCAACTGATGCGGGAAAGCGATTTCCCGACATTTCTGCACGGAGGATTGTATGAAACGAGCGATTCTCGCCTTCCTTTGCCTGTCTGCCGCCAGCGCATTTGCCGCCAAACACCCGGACTTCTCCGGCACCTGGGAGTTCAATACCGCCAGGAGCAAGAACATCGGGATGATGGCGCAAGCGAAGATGACCGAGACCATTCAGCAGACCGAGAGCGCGCTCGACGAAGATACGCGCAGCAACTTTGGAGGCAACGAACAGGAGCTGAAGACCCACTACGACCTGACGGGGAAAACCGCCAGCAACGAATCGCCGATGGCCGGACCAAGCGAGACCGTGAGTAAGTGGGACGGCGACAAGTTGGTCACGACCTGGACCAGCCAGAGCGCAGTTGCCGGCGGCAAGACCGTGCGTACCGAGACCCGGTCCCTTTCGTCCGACGGAAATACCATGACGATCGAATCGGCGCGGGGAAGTAATCCACCTGTGGTGATGGTGTTCGACAAGAAGCGGTAGCCATGAAGCGCTTCTGGATCGTGTTCCTGCCGTTGCTCGCCGCCGCCGGGGTGGTAACGGGGTTCTATGTGGTGCGGGCTTCCGAC
>Ga0126383_10003401_pt1 | contig 10526 bp, 8 predicted proteins | sample PanSoiMetPlot_35_FD_96882 | JGI IMG/M metagenome (GOLD analysis project Ga0126383, IMG submission 96882) | Tropical forest soil microbial communities from Panama - MetaG Plot_35 | ecosystem: Environmental > Terrestrial > Soil > Tropical forest > Bulk soil | place: Panama | collected 2016-02-17
ACCGGTAACCCATTTCATCGATCACCTCGAGCGCGGGCAGGCGGGAGAGAATTCCCGCTTTCTTGGACTTCAGGCTCCGCTCCTGGATAAGGTACAGCAGGCTGGCCACAAAACTCAGCACTAGAGCCGCATATCCGGTAAAGATGAGGGCGATATGGGTAAACAGCCAGCCCTTGTGCATGACCGGGGAATCCAGCCGGAAAGGCCGTTGCCCGGTAGCAGCGATAAACGTCAGCAAAAAGACCAGCGGAAACACCACAATGCCGGGTGATGTGGTCTTATAAACCAGATAGACCACCATGAACACAGCCATGATCAGAAACGCCAGCAGCGATTCCGAATTGTAGGAAGAAGCCAGTGTCAGTTGTCCGGAAAGAAGCAACCCCTCGGTCAACGACACAAACTGAAACACCATGCCAAGGTAGGCGGCATGCAACGCGACCTTGCTCAGGAGCTCGCTGGTGCGGGTTAGCGCCACCAGGGCATAGATCAGGCCGACCCCGTAACAGACGAGCGCCACTCGCAACCACAGTAGAGACATGGTTTTCGCTTCCCCGTTCCGGCACCGGATCCTCTGCGGGTCCGCCAAGGTGATTATAGTCTGCACCGCCGCGCCGACATAAGGCAGCCGGCAATGTCACACCTTGCTGTGATGGGGATCACCTGGCGACGTCCGCGCTCGACGGCGGATCTGGATTCTTCGAGTATTTCATTCACCCCTACCGGCGCACTTTGCCCGGCCGTATCGCCGAGACCATCGTGATCCGCGACGTCCAGCAGACCTTTGTGCGTCAACCCACGCCCAGCGTACCCAGCAAATCGTCGACAGCCGTCGCATCCAGGCGTAGCTCCCTGCCCTGGGCCATCATGTCAGGAATCTCGTCAAAGGCGCGAAACAGTCGCATCTTCACCGCCGCATACTGCTCCGCATCAGTGAGCGCGCGGCCGTGCGCCCGGGTCCAGGCATTCAGGGCATCCTGGGGAAGAAAAATGCTGACCGAAAACGTAGTCTTGCGATCGGCGGTAACGTCGAAGATGTATTCCGTCGCCGAACCCGCCACCGGCCGCTTCCCCACGAAGTAGTACTGATAGACGAATCCCTGCTCGCCGGTATAGGCCTTCATCCTCCGGACGGGAACGTGCTCGCTGCCAGTAACACTTTCGTCGTTCGCCAAACTCTGTCCTCCTCGTTCCCCGTTCTGTAGTTCCAGATCCGGCCAACGATCGGTTAATTGCTTCCGTTGGAGGCGGAGACAACGCGCCCATATTCCGATGCGCGACCAAAGCGATCGAACATGCGATACGCGTCCAGGCTGATGTTGCTGATCGCGTCTTCTCCATCGCGCTCCCGGCGCAGGTAGCTGGTCATGACCGAGATCGCGTAAGGGCGGTTCGCGACGAAAACCACTCCGGAATCGTTGCGCACGCCTTCGAGGTCTCCCGGTTTATTAGCGATCTTCAACCCCTCGGGCAGGTTGCGCCCAATCCGGCTGTCCTTCTTGTGCGTGCTCAGCATCTTGAAAAAATCGTCCGTCATCTCCTTGTTCAGAACCTTGCCCTCATAAAGATCACTCAGCAGGGTTACGAACTCGTGCGGAGTCGCCACATTCTCCCGTCCCTCGCTAGCCGCTTTCAGATCCATCATCTTTCTGCGCAGACGCATGCGCATCAGGCCCAGGGAGTCGAGCATCGCATTGACTTTCTCCATACCCAGTCGGTCGATAAGCACGTTGGCTGCGGCATTGTCGCTCACGGCGATCATCATGGTCGCCAGATCCCGCAGCGTGACCCTGGTGACCCCAGGGGTGAGCCCATTCATGATGTCGCTATCCTGGACGAGATCCGCCGCCTGTACGGTGTAGAGATCGTTCAGCTTGACCTTCCCCGCCTGAGCCTGACGGTACAACTCCGCAAGCACGGCGATTTTGATGGAACTTGCCGTGGGAAAGACTTCGTCAGCATGCAGAAAGTATTGGTGGTGATCGGTGAGATCGACGACCGCGACACCCATGACTCCATCGAGGTTGCGGTCTACGTCATTGATCGAGGTCTCCAGCTTCTGCCACAGCAACTGCCGCTTGACCTCGGCGGTGTTCGTCTGCGCCCCCGCGAGGCTGGCTAACAAGAGTATGCCGATGAGTGGTTTCAACGTTCCCCCGGGAATGCTGTTGTCTGGAAGCTCACTGTCGGATTAGCCTTCGATGGCTGCCTCGCGCAACCGCTTGACGGCTGTCTCTGACGACACCGGTGAATAATAAACTTCCTTGAACGTATAGGATTTCGCCCTGCCGGCAATTACCGGCAATATCTCCACGTGCCAGTGGTAATCTTCGTCAATCGTCTTCCAGTAACCCAGGCTCTCCGAGCGATGCAAACTGTTCGGCGAAGTATGCAGCACCAGGTGAAAAGCCTCTGTGATCGTCCGGATTCTCTGCAATGTCCGGCGTAGCAACGATCCCAGTTCGCGCATCGTCCCGGACCGGTTCAGGCTGAAGCGCTCGAAAGCCGCTTCGTGGCTCCGCGGCAAGATCCAGGTTTCATAGGGAACTCGCGGAGCATAAGGACACATCGCGATGTACTCGCCTCGCACTTCGACCACACGCTGGTTTTGCCGCTCCTCCTGTGCGATTATGTCGCAAAACACGCAGCGTTCCTTTGATTGGTAATAGTCGCGCGCGGCGCGCAATTCATACAACACTCGCCGCGGCACGAACGTGGTAGCAGTGAGCTGCGACGTGGGATGGGAAAACTCCTGACCCGCATCTCCCCCGTAGTTCTTGAAAACACTGATGTATTTCAGGCGGAAGTCGCGCTTCAGGTCGTGAATCCGCTGTGCGGCCAGCATGAGGAATTGCTCGATTTCCGCCGGACTCGCGTTCCACAAATCGCGGTCGTGTCTCGGATTCTCAACCAGGACCTCGTGCGCGCCCAGCGAGCGCATGCGGTCATAAAGCCCATCGGCCCGCCGCGAAGGTTCACCCTCGATCCGGTACAAGGGAGTGGGGTGCACTACCGACCGCGCCGACCATGCGCCTCCATCTACGCCCGCCATGTTTGACACTACCTGGGGCGCCACCGGCGAATCGACGCAGAAAGCACAGGCCGGTTCAGTGCGGGGAGGCTTGTCGGGAACGTCATCTCCTGTAATCACCCACGAGCGCGTGATCGGGTCTTTGCGGAGCTCCATGGGTGTAGGAAAGCACCGTCGCACAATCGCAGTCAACTGTGATTTCCAGCGCCGAGGACCGTCCTGCCTGTTTGTTATAATCCGCCCACGAAGCTCCCGGAAATGACCGAGCCCTCCACGCCGTTGATGCGGCAGTACGCCGCAATCAAGAAAGAGCATCCCAACGCCCTCTTGTTTTTCCGCCTGGGCGACTTCTACGAACTCTTTTTCGACGATGCGGTGCTGGCCGCTCGCGAACTGCAGATTACATTGACCTCGCGCAACAAGGAAAAGGGCGTAGCCATCCCCATGTGCGGCGTACCCTACCACGCAGCCGAAGGTTACATTTCCAAGCTCATTCGCAAGGGATTCAAAGTCGCCATCTGCGATCAGACCGAAGATCCTCGCCTGGCGAAGAAGTTAGTGCGGCGTGAAGTGACCCGGGTCGTAACTCCGGGAACGGCCGCTGACTCTTCCCTGGCCTCTGAGGAGAACAACTTTCTCGCTGCCCTCGCGCAGAACGGGGAGCGCATCGGATTCGCCGCCCTCGATCTATCAACCGGCGAATTTCGGGCGACAGAGTTTGCGGGAGCCGACGCGGCTCACAGAATCCAGGAAGAATTGCAGCAACTGCGCCCCAGAGAATTGCTGTACGCCTCTTCGGCCCCGCTGTTTGAGTCGTCGGACCGCCCCACCTCCAACGGCTTCGCTGAAACCCCGCTCGATGATTGGATCTTCGCTCCCGACCACGCCATTCCTCTGCTCGAGAATCACTTCGGAGTGCTTTCCCTCGAGGGATTCGGCCTTGCGGGCAAACCGGCTGCGGGGGCCGCGGCCGGCGCCATTCTCTACTACGTTCGCTTGACGCAAAGGGGAACACTCGAGCACGTCGACCGCATCGGCTTCTACCAACGCCAGAACCACATGGTGCTCGACGCCGTCACGGTACGCAACCTGGAACTGATTGATCCACTGTTCGCGGGCACTGATGCGGGTGTAACTCTGTTTCGCTCCATTGATGCCACGGTCACTCCCATGGGCAAGCGCCTGTTGCGCTCGTGGATGCTGCGTCCATCCATCGACCTGGCAGAGATCAACGCCCGCCACGACGCCGTCGCTATCCAGGCGAAAGAGACCGTGGCCCGCGAAGAACTTCGCCGTGCGCTCGATGGCGTCCTGGACCTCGAACGTCTGCTCAGCCGGGTCACGCTCGAAACCGCGAATCCCCGCGACATACTGGCTCTGTCGGCCTCCCTGGCAAAGATCCCCGCAGTACGCGCCACGCTTTCCCGTCTGGCGGCCGAGCGCCTTCGTATACTCCACCAATCGGTTGACGAGCTGGCGGACTTGCGCGCCCGCATCGATCAGACCATCGTTGCGGAACCGCCAATTTCCATGAACGATGGCGGCTTCATCCGGTCCGGCATTCACCAGGAACTCGACGATCTGCGCGACCTCAGCCGCAACAGCAAGCAATACCTCGCCCAAATCGAGCAGCGGGAACGCCAGGGTACCGGCATCTCGTCGCTAAAAGTCAAATTCAATTCCGTATTCGGCTACTACCTCGAAGTGTCGAAGCCGAACCTGCACCTCGTTCCGGCGGACTACGAGCGCAAACAGACGCTGGTAAACGCGGAACGCTTCACCACTCCCGAGCTCAAAGAATACGAAGCGAAGATTCTGGATGCGCAGGAGAAGATGGTCGAAATCGAACGCCGCCTCTTTGCCGAGCTGCGCACGGCAATTGCCGGCGAAGCCAGGCGCATTCGCCAGACCGCGCTGGCGGTCGCGGAAGTGGATGTGCTCGCGTCTCTTGCCCACATCGCCGCGCTGCGCAATTACTGCCGGCCCGCCTTCGACGATTCTGGTGATCTTGAAATCGTCGAAGGACGCCATCCCGTAATCGAGCACCAGGAAATCGCGGGAGGCGGCGAGCGCTTCGTTCCCAACGACCTCTTCCTGAATCCGACTACGCATACCGTGCTGGTGTTGACCGGGCCCAACATGGGAGGCAAATCAACCTATCTCCGGCAAGCTGCCCTGATTGTGATTCTCGCGCAGATGGGATCGTTCGTACCTGCGCGATCCGCTCGCCTCGCCGTGGTCGACCGCGTCTTCACCCGCATCGGCGCGAGCGACAACGTTGCCCGCGGCCGGTCGACGTTTATGGTGGAGATGACGGAGACCGCCGCCATTCTGCATACCGCCACCACTCGCTCACTGATCCTGCTCGATGAGGTCGGGCGTGGTACTTCGACTTACGATGGCCTGGCGATTGCGTGGGCCGCAGTCGAGTACATTCACGCGCGCCTGCGCGCCAAGACCCTGTTCGCCACGCACTACTTCGAATTAACCGAACTCGCCGACCAGCTCTCCGGCGTGAAGAACTATCACGTCTCGGTGAAAGAGACGGGAGGCGGTGTCGTTTTCCTCCGCAAAGTGGAGCCCGGCGCCGCCAACCGCAGCTACGGCATCGAAGTGGCCAAGCTGGCCGGATTGCCAAATCAAGTCATTGACCGTGCCCGCGAAGTCCTGGTCGAGCACGAAAACGCCGAGCAGGAACTGACGGCACAGCTCGCGAGCGAAGAGGGCCGTCACCGCCCTCCCGCCCAGCTGACGATTTTCACTCCCCTCTCGCAGCCGGTGCTGGAGAAGCTGCGCGAGGTAGACCTGAATTACCTGACGCCGCTCGAGGCGCTGAATTTGCTGGCTGAGTTAAAGAAGCAGGTGGAATAGCAGGAGTGCTTCGCAGTCTCGCAGTTCCGCTTTGCGGTCTTTGCGCGTCTTTGCGTATTTGGGGTTAAAAAAGACAGGACATGACAGATCGAAACGCTGTTGGACGTATAAGCTGCTGATGATCCTCTCATCCCAATCCGATCTTTCCCGGCAAATCGGCCAACTTCTCATCATCGGCTTCGAAGCGACCGAAGTCTCCGCCCACCTCGGTTCCCTACTCTCGCGCCTGCAGCCTGCGGGCGTCATCCTCTTCGCCCGCAACATCTCGAGCGCCGAGCAGACCTACCAGCTTCTGAAGAATTGCCAGGCGTGGGTCTCCACACCGCTGTTTACCTGCGTCGACATGGAAGGAGGCCGCGTCGATCGTCTGAAGAACATCATTGCTCCCGCGCCGTCGGCAGCCGACGTCTTCGCCGCCCGTGACCGCAAGCTTTTCCGCAAGCACGGCAAGCTGGTGGGCGACTCCTGCCGGGTAGTGGGTTTCAACACCGACTTTGCACCGGTTGTCGACCTTGCTTACGAGGCTTCCCGCAGCGTGATGGGCTCGAGGGCGGTCTCTGCCGATCCCAAACAGGCGATCCTCTATGCTCGCGAATTCCTCGCAGGGCTTCGATCAGCTGCTGTCATCGGCGCCGGAAAGCACTTTCCTGGCTTAGGCGAAGCCCGTCTGGACACGCACCACGAACTTCCTAACGTCAATAAGAGCGGGAAGAAACTATGGGATGAGGACATCATGCCTTACCGTGTCATGCGCCGTGACTTTCCCATGGTGCTGGTCGGCCATGCCAGCTATCCGGCAGTCACCGCCCCAGGGACGCCGGCCTCGCTATCAAAGAGGTGGATCACCGACATCCTTCGCAAGAAAATCGGCTATCGCGGACTCGTTCTCTCCGACGACCTTGAAATGGGGGGCGTGCTTGCCGCCGCTCCCATCGACCAGGCCGCGGTTGAACACATCCGCGCTGGAGGTGACCTGGCCCTTATTTGTCATCAGGAAGAGTTCGTTGTGCGCGCCCATGAAGCCCTCGTGAAAGAGGCTGAAGGCGATCGCCGCTTTGCCCGCCGCGTCGCCGAATCGTCGCGCCGTGTACTGGGCTTCAAAAGGAAATCCCGGGAGCTCAAGCGCCGCACTTCGCCGCCCACCGGAGAAAAAGTCAACCGCCTCTCGCGCCAACTCTGGGAGTTCACCGAGCAGGTGCGTCTCGGAACAATCAACCGCGAGGAGCAGGCATGATCGTCGCCGGAGTGATGAGCGGCACTTCCGCCGACGGCATTAACGTGGCCCTGGTGCGCGTGTCGCCGGCAAAAGGCGCGGTGCGGTTCAAGCTGCTGGCCCATACCGAGCGGCCTTATCCTGGGAGTGTTCGCCGAGGGATTCTGTCGGCCATGAACGCGACTAGCATTAGCGTCGCCGACCTAGCGCGCCTGAACGTTCTGCTGGCTGAACTCTACGCTGACGCAGTCCTCGCTACCCAGCGCAGGTTCCGAATCCACGCTGAACTCGTCGGATGTCACGGCCAAACCCTCTACCACCAAGGGGAAGCCGCACCCTTCTTAGGACGCCGGATTGCCACCACGTGGCAGACGGGAGAGGGAGCCATTCTCGCCGCCCGCGTCAGAGTTCCCGTGGTTTCCGATTTCCGGCACGCTGACATGGCTGCCGGCGGCAAAGGCGCGCCTCTGGTTCCCTTCCTTGATTATCTGCTCTATCGTGATACGAGAATCGGACGCATCACGCAGAACATTGGCGGCATCGGCAACCTGACTGCGATTCCGGCCGATGCAACACCAGGCCAAGTCATCGCCTTTGACACCGGGCCAGGAAACATGGTGATGGATGCGGTGGCGGAGCGGCTGTTTCACCAACCTTATGATCGTGACGGGAAGATTGCAGCCTCTGGCGTGGTTCTCGAAACGGTCGTCGCCCGGTTGCTGCAAAAACCCTTCTTCGAGCGCAAGCCTCCGAAAACTGCTGGACGCGAAGAGTTCGGACGCGAGTTCGTCGCGGAGTTCATGCGCCGCTGCGGGCGCGCAAAGAAAGCCGACATCGTCGCTACCGCGACCGCACTCACGGCGGAATCCATCGGTCGTGCGCTCGAAGGATTCGTTCTCCGCAAAGCGAAAGACTATCGCGAATTTGTGGTTGCCGGAGGCGGCGCCCGCAATCCGACGTTGCTCGCCATGTTGGCCAATAGGCTCAAGCCGCTGGGACTCGCCTTGCGATCGTCCGACGAGTTCGGACTCCCTGTCGAAGCCAAGGAAGCCGTCGCCTTCGCGTTGCTGGCGTATCAGACCTGGAACCGCAGACCGTCGAGCCTGCCTTCCGCCACGGGCGCGAAGCGCTCGTCAGTGCTGGGCAAGATTTCGTATCCTTAAGGGACCATGGCCGTCTACATCTCACTCATTCGCGGAATTAATGTCGCCGGGCACAAGATCGTGAAGATGGATCAACTGCGGACCGCGCTCGAAGAGCTCGGCTTTCAGAAGGTACAAACCTACATCCAGAGCGGAAACATCGTCTTTCAATTGCCCAAGCAGTCAGAGGCCACGATTTCAAAGAAAATCGAAGATGCCATCGGGAAGGAGTTTGGCCATTCGGCGGCGGTCATCACGCTGACTGCGGACGAAGTGAAGGCAGCGCTTCAAGGCAATCCCTTTCTCAAGAAAAAAGGCATCGACATCACGAAGCTTCACGTCCTGTTCCTTTCCGCCCGGCCCGAAGCCGCCGACGTCAAGAAGCTTGCCGCCATTCCCAGCCGCGACGATCAGTTCGAGTGGCGCGACGAGTGCATCTATCTCTACCTCCCCAATGGTGCAGGCGAAAGCAAACTGGCTACTGCTCCCTTCGACAAACTGCTCTCCGTCCAGGCCACGGCCCGAAACTGGAATACGGTCAACCGCCTGTACCAGATGTCGCAGGAGTGCGGATGACGCACACGCGGCAAATCCTGGTTCTGACGCTGGCCCTGGCCCTGCCTTTGCTATCCTGCTCGGGTCGACCGGATCCCAACGCCCTGGTCATGATCATCGAGTCCAGCCCCACCAACCTCGATCCGCGGGTGGGACTCGATGGCCAGTCTGAACGCATCGATCAGCTGATCTTTGACTATCTGCTGCGGCGTGACGAGCGCTTCAACATGAAGCCGGGGCTTGCGGAGAGCTGGGACATCCCCGATCCCCGGACTTACGTCTTTCACCTCCATCACGGAGTCAAGTTCCACGACGGCCGGCCACTGACTGCTCGCGACGTAAAGTGGACTTTCGACTCCGTGATGCAGGGCAGGGTTCGCACCACGAAGGCTGCCGTCTACCGGCCGGTGGATCACATTGACACGCCCGATGATTACACCGTGGTCTTCCGTCTCAAGGAACCCTTCGCCACGCTGTTGTGGAATCTGTCAGATGGCTCCGTCGGGATCGTGCCCTACGGCAGCACCGGCGAAATGAGCCGGCATCCTGTCGGCTCCGGCCCGTTCCGCTTCATCAGCGCGGAGCAGGACAAAGAAGTCATTCTTGAGCGCAACAACGACTACTGGGGTGAGAAAGCAAAACTGATGCGCGTGCGCTTCGCTGTCGTGCCAGACGACACTACGCGCGCTCTCGAACTGCGCAAGGGCAGTGCCGACGTGCTCAGTAATGCCCTGCCATTCGACACTGTGGTAGCCCTGGAGCGCGAGAAGCATCTGACCATCTTGCGCGGCCCGGGCACGGTGCTGAGCTATCTGGCCTTCAACCTGCGCGATCCCATCCTCAAGGATGTGCGCGTTCGCCAGGCGCTGGCCTATGCGATTGATCGCCGCCCGATTCTCCAATATCTCGGCCGCGGATTCCAGCGTCCCGCCTACAGCGTCCTCCCGCCAGAGAGTTGGGCATACAATGGTGACGTCCGCCGCTACGACTACAATCCGGAAAAGGCACGCAAACTGCTCGAACAGGCGGGATATCCCCTCATCAACGGCACCCGCTTTCACCTCACGATGAAGACTTCAATTGAAGGCAGCACCCGCCTTCTGGCCGCGGTCCTTCAACAGCAACTGAGCGATGTCGGCATCACCCTCGATATTCGCACCTTCGAATTCGCCACCTTCTTTTCCGATGTCACTCACGGCGCCTTTCAGCTCTATTCCCTGCGCTGGATCGGCGGCAACGAAGATCCCGACATCTTCGAATATGCCTTCCACTCCGCCAAGTTCACGCCCAACGGCGCAAACCGCACCTTCTACTCCAATCCCGAGCTGGATGCGCTCATCAACCAGGCGCGCAGCCAACTTGACCAGAACGTACGCAAGCAGCTTTACGCGCAGGTGCAGCAGATTCTGGCGGAAGATCTGCCTTACATCACCCTCTGGTACTACGACACCGTGGTCGTGCACACGCGCCGGGTTACAGGCATCGAACTCAATCCCTCGGGAAATTACGACTTCCTGAAGACCGCCGCGCTCAATCCCTAAAAGGCGCTTGCTGGCTGCGTGTTACCATCAAAGTTCGCGCCCGATACGCGTTTTCAAGGAGTCGCTTTGCGCATTCTGTTCATTGGGGACATCTTCGGCCGGCCGGGACGCAACATCGTCAAAGACCGCCTGCCCGAACTTGTCGAGAAGTATTCCATCGACCTGGTCATCGC
>Ga0126383_10003404_pt1 | contig 10525 bp, 7 predicted proteins | sample PanSoiMetPlot_35_FD_96882 | JGI IMG/M metagenome (GOLD analysis project Ga0126383, IMG submission 96882) | Tropical forest soil microbial communities from Panama - MetaG Plot_35 | ecosystem: Environmental > Terrestrial > Soil > Tropical forest > Bulk soil | place: Panama | collected 2016-02-17
GCATCAGTCGCGGCAACCGCTTCACGGCCCGCGGCTTCGCCAAGGTGCTGGACCTTTTCGCGCCGCACGCCGACCTGCTCCGCGGTCATGATGGCGGCGCGAATAAGACCGGCTCCCTCGAGGGCGTCCGTACGTTGGCGGGCTACGCCAGCACCTCCACGCACGGCCAGGTGCGCTTTGTGATCTCGCTGCGGAGCAATAACGACGCGATGCGCTTCCAGCTGCTCCGAGCCATTCGGTCCGCGCTTTAGCCGAATCACTCTTGCTCACAAAAAAGTACGCAATGGCCGCTTTGGGTCAAAAGCAGACATTTTCACTGCACCAGCCCGTGTCCGCTTTACCCCAACAAGCTGACTTCGGTGCTCTTCGATAAATGGGGCCGCATGGACTATTCAATGCTTTTGCCTTGTATCTCAGAAGCGTGCTTGTCGACTGGCTCATTGAAGTACATGCACCATTTTGGTCTGGGCCCCTTTTCTGGAGAACATTGAATCTTGCAGGCTTCACTTACGCATTCCATCAGCGATGAGCTGTTTGTGTTTTCGTTCGCATCTGTTTTGGATGCTTGGGCTCTTGTCCGTGGGGGCTCACGCGGGGTCTGCATTGCTGCGGGCGAAATTGGCTCTATCGTTGCCGCAAGCTTGACCGGTTTTTCCCAGTCGAAATTCCTATTCTCTGCGCATCCGGCGAGAGCGAGAGCAAGTAGCACAGCGAACCGCCATTTCATTTTTGCCCTCCGTCGTGCAGGTCAGACACACATCCTGCCGCATCATGTTTTCGACGGAGGCGGTAAAAGAAACGAAGTTGAGAGGAAGGTTGCTGATCTGTTAATTTCTGGAAGTCGGACGAAATGTCCGCTTTGGGTCAAAAGCAGACATTTGCAACGCAAAAACGGCATGTCCGCTTTTCCCCCAAAAGCGGACATTTGCAGTGCACCAGTGCTTGTCCGCTTTGGGCCAAAAGCGGATATGAGACCCGGTCGCCCAGTTAGTCAGGAAGACCCGCTTTTCGCAGGCCATCTGTCCACCTAGCAAAGTCCTGTTCTCGACTGAATGGGAGCAAATCGGGAAGATTAGAAACACGGAGGGCAGGATCGCGTGCATGCATGCGCGTTATTAATCTTCGCGCCTCGTCAAGACGACCGGCGAGTGCATGGCTCGCAGCAGCCCCTCTCATAGCGGTCAAATAACCGGGTCGTGCGCCGAGAGCACTAAGGGTTAATGCTGCTGCCTCGTCGTAGCGACCAGCAAGAAAATACGCATATCCGAGTCCAGCACGCACCTTGAAAATAAGCGGATCGCATGAACTCAGGCGAATGGCACGTTCCAGGTGTTCCGCGCCCTCCTTTGTCCTTCCCAAAAAGAGCCTGATCCACCCGCTGACATACCATGCCGCCCCCAAATTTGGATTTGCTCTTAAGGCCTGATCAATAAAGATAGCGCCACTGTCGAGGTCGCCGACAACCGATGCGATCGCGTGCGCGGCCTTTGATAAAGTGAGAGCGTCATCCTCGACCAATGCCGCAGCTTTCCGAGCCAACAACTCACATTCGGTAGTCTCCTGCTGACGGTTGCCAATCCAGCCATAAGATTTCCGCTGGACATAACAATAGGCGGCCATCCCGTAAGCAGGCGCGAATTCAGGGTCAAGCTCATTCGCCTTGTGGAACATACAAAGCGCATTGTTTATGCCGTCCCTGCTCCACTGATAAACCTGCCCCAATCCACGCAGGTAGCATTGAACTGGATCGTGTTTCTCCAGCGAACTGCGACAGGCTCGATCGATCGCGATCTTTTCTAACTTCGGTGCAATTGCTCCAAGCACATCTCCAGTGATTTGATCTTGGACCCTGAAATCATCGTCATGCTCCAAGTCAAAACGTCTTGCCCAAAGATAAGCGCCGGATGCCGCATCGACCAGTCTGGTCACAATGCGCAGACGCTTCTCGTCTCTGCGAACACTTCCTTCGAGCACGTAGTGAATGATTGAGTCGCGCTCACTTTGCGTTATATCGACCGTCCAGCCCTCGTGAGCATTGGGCATGCTGCGCGCGATCACTGAAAGCCAGGGGAATTGCGACAGCTCGGCCCTTATGTCCTCCACAATTCCGTAGACAAATTCTTGATGCTTGCGATCGTCCTCGGGAATATTTGTAAACGGAAGAACTGCAATTGACGATTTATTGAAATGGGCTGGCAGCTTCCCCTGCAGCAGGTGATGGCTCGATTCCGCAGATGTCTGTTTCGATTCCTGCTCTATTCGAACAGCCCCGACGAATCGAAAACCACGTCGAGAAAACGTCTGGATAAGGCGCTGTTCCCTGGCGTTGTCCCTGATCGCGGCACGCGCAGCTGAAATCCGACTAGTAATCGTCGAATTTGAGACAATACGGCCATCCCAAATGGTCGCAATCAATTCATTTTTGGTGACGATGTTCGGTCGAGCGCTAACGAGCAGCTCGAGGATATCAAAAACTTGCGGCTCGATGGATACAACATTGGAGCCTCGCCGCAGCTGCCGTCGAGCCGAGTCGAGTGAGTATTCTTCAAAAGTGTAGATCAAGCGCCCTCGCTGCCCCTCAGTAAAAATCAGGCTTTCTCAAGAGAAATAAACGCGGCCCCAAGGCACAACGATGGTATAGTTTCCGAACTTTTTCTTCAATGGGGAGGAGGCCATGCTAAAGCCGTTGGTACTCTGCGCGGTTGTGGCTTCTTCGACACTTGCAGGCCTAAATCCAGCAGCCAGCACTGAATTCGGTACTGCGGAGGAAGCAAAAGCCATGCTTATTCGAGCCATCGGTGAATTGAAGGTTGATAAGCTTATTGCAATCGCAGAGTTCAATCATAATGACCCTCGCTTCCGTGATCGCGATCTCTTCGTATTCTGTTTCGACGGACGCGACGGGAAGTTCACCGCGCACGAAGCTCTCGTTGCACACGATGTGCACGAACTTCGCGACGCGTATGGCGCACCGATCGGCACAGAAATTTATAGCAACGCCAAAGATGGCAGTGTTACCGAGATCGCATTCATCTCGCCCGCACCGGGATCGACCGAGTTGGCGGTGAAGACCGCCTATGTGACGCGTATTGGTGACCAAGTTTGCGGCGTGAGCGCGTATCAAGCCGATGGTTCAGGCAAATTGATAAAGGCGGCGCAACCCCAGCGGTGGTGAAGAGCCCCCTAGCCTCTGGCGCAGGACAGCGAATTGCCTCGTGCAATTTCGGTGGTCCATGAGGCATTTGAACTTGGCTGGCACCAAAAACGCTTGGTTGATCAGGGCTGTCAATTGGAGAAAGCACTGGATTAAACGCTCATGCGCTTTCAAGAAAAGTGGACATGGTTTCCTGTTCGTCTGCTCTGCCGTCTGAAGGCACGTGTGCGGTTCAATTAGTACTTCTTCGGAACGAATTTGTAATTGTAATCCGGCTCCTTGTACCCGTTGGACTTCTGCCGAGGAGGAAGAACAATCTTTTCGCGGTCGATTTTTTTATAGGGGATAAGGCTGAGCAGGTGCTCAATACAGTTTAACCGGGCCCGTCGCTTGTCGTCGGCGTCGACGACGTACCAAGGCGACACTTTGGTGTCGGTGGCGACGAACATAGCATCTCGTGCGCGCGAATAGTCGTACCAACGCCGGTGCGATTCCAGATCCATTGGAGTCAACTTCCAGATTTTCCGAGGATCGTTGATGCGTTCGGCGAACCGACGGGTCTGTTCTTCCTTGCTGACGTCGAACCAGTATTTGATCAAAGTAACGCCGGAGTCGATGATGTCCATTTCCCAGTGGGGGCAGACACGGAGGAACCGCTCGTACTCCTCGTCCGTGCAAAATCCCATCACCCGCTCAACGCCGGCTCGGTTGTACCAACTTCTGTCAAAGATAACGATTTCCCCTGCTGCCGGAAAATGTTCTATATAACGTTGCCAATAAATCTGCGAACGCTCCCGCTCGGATGGAGCCGGCAAGGCAACCACGCGGAAAGTGCGCGGGCTGACGCGCTCGGTAATACTTTTGATCACGCCGCCTTTGCCGGCTGCGTCTCTGCCCTCAAAGACAACGACAAAACGGGCCCCCGCTTTCTTGACCCAAAGCTGCACCTTGACCAGCTCGGCGTGCAACTCGGCCAATTTCTCTTCATACTCCCGTCGCTTGAGTTTCGGCTTGTCATCTGACTGCTGGCTTTGACTTTGATCAGATTTCTTGCCTTTGTTCTTACTCATGGTCCGCCCATCGGGTTTAGCTGAATCAGGAATTGTGCGCGGCTTTCGCGATCATTCTCGCGAACCGCGCGACCTCTTTGCCGTGTTCAAGCATTTCGGAGATCAGACGGAATTTTTGCACATCAGCCGAATCGTCCAGTTGAAGCTTATCAAGCATGCTCTGACGGGCCGCAGCGGCTAGCGCTTCGATTTCCGCCTTCGCCGCGATCACTCGCTCCACCTTGCCTGCATCCGGGTGGCTAACGATTTCAACCGCTTGTTCAAGGTTTTGAAAGACGGCATCCGCGAACCGGGCAGTGTTCTCATCTCGCGACTGCGAGAGATCGATACCTTCCGTCAACCGCTGCTGACTTACCGATGTCAGATTGGTGGTCGCGACGTCGCTGATTCCATCGAGACCAGTGACGACTTGCGTGAGGTCAACCATTTCTCTGGCCTCCTTCTCGGAATGCTCGACCTGGGACAGTCGCCCGATGTAGTGAAGAATCGCGGACGTGAGTCGATCGGTTTGCTTGTCCTGAAGCAATAGGCCAGCAATATCGTCGACACTCCCGCTGCCGGCCACGACTGCCCCGCGCCGAACAAGCCCTAGAACCTGCTCGCCTAGGCGCGTCAGTTCCAGACGGACGCGCTGAATTCCGAGTGAAGGCACCGTCAGCGACACATCGTCCAAATAAACCGGATCGCCGGGGAGCTCCTTTGCCTTTGGAGCTGACGGAACGATGAATTGCGCAAGCCTGGCGATCGGCCCAACAAACCATATCAGGATCATCGTGCTGACGACGCTGAATGCGGTGTGGGCGTTCGCGACCTGACGCGGTGTTTCGGCCGCAAGACGCGACACGCCTTCGAGCTCTGGAGAACTCGGCGAAATGAACCTGACGAAGTCGGCAAACTGAGGGATGATAAAGACGAAAAACAAAACTCCGAAAACATTGAACAGAAGATGGACCATACCGACTTGGACCGCTTCGGCGGGCTTTCCGATTGAAGACAGCATCGCCGTTCCGACAGTTCCGACATTTGCCCCAAGGATCAACGCGATGCCGGCCTCGAGCGGCATCAAGCCCTGGCTTGCCAAAGCAATAATGATCCCCAGGGTGGCTGCCGAGCTCTGAACGACGGCGGTGAAAACAGCGCCCACGATGATGCCCACGAGCGGACTTCTCATTTCCTGCATCGCATCGATGAAAGGCTGGAACGTCCGCAGCGGACGAGTCGCGTCGCCCATGAACTGGATGCCAAGAAAGAGCAGTCCGAGGCCGAGCGCGACTGCCCCAAGCTGCTTGAGCAATTCCTGGCGGCCAAAGGCATAGAACAGGAATCCGCCGGCCAGCATGAACGGCGTGAGCGTTGATACGTCGAAAGCGATGATCTGCGCCGTAAACGTCGAGCCGATATTGGCGCCCATGATCATTGGAACTGTCTGGCCGAGCGTCATCAGCCCCGCGGACACAAACCCGACCATAAGGACCGTGGTAATGGTAGATGAATTCAGGAGCGCAGTAATGCCGGCTCCGGCAAGCACGCCGCGAAACCGGTTGGCTGTGAGCGTGCCCAACAACACTTGCAACTGGGCCCCGGCGATGGCCTTAAGTGCGCCAGTCAATAACTGCAAACCAAAGAGAAAAAGAGCAAGACCACCCGCAAGCAGGCCCAGCATGTGGACAAAGTTCAAGTCATCGGAAGGTTGCATGCGATCCTTTCATGTAGCGGATTCTACCTGACCAATAAGTTCGTTCGCGCTGCTAGAAGAAGCTGCGTCAATTGCCGGTCTCTATTGCCGTGACGGTGCTTCGAAGGCCGGCCGTTGAACGGATGATGAGTTTCTCGATCTCTACGATGATGAAGAACACCAGTCCGCCCGCGAACAACCACGGCCAGACCCACAGCGGGATCGCTTCGTTGTCGAACAGTCGTTGCAACGGAGATGCATAGGTGAACAAAAGTTGAAGAATGACGACAGCACCGATGCCAAGCGGCAGGTACTTGTTGCCAAAATGTGCCTTTAGCGACAGCGATGAGTCGAGCAGATAGCGGCTATTCAACAAATAGAACACCTGGCCAATCGTGATAGCGTTCACCGCGACAGTACGGGCAAGCGCATCCGACGCATGGTGCGACTTCATCCAGAAGAAGGCCAATAGTGTAAATGCGAGGAGCGCCAGCCCGACGAAAATGACGCGCCAGATTCCGAAACCGGTCAGGATCGGTCGGTCGGTCGCGCGCGGAGGTCGGCTCATGACATCCAGCTCGTGCGGCTCGAACGAGATTACCAGACCGAGGGCAACAGATGTCACCATGTTGACCCACAGGACTTGCGGGGCGGTGATCGGCATGGTGAAGCCAAGAAAGATGGCCACCGCAATGACCAAAGCTTGCGCGACGTTCGTCGGCAACATGAAAAGGATCGCCTTCTCGATGTTGTTGTACACCGTGCGACCTTCCTTTACCGCCGCCGTGATCGAAGCAAAGTTATCATCCGCCAGGATCATCTCGGCGGCTTCTTTGGTCACCTCGGTGCCTTTGATGCCCATGGCAACGCCGATGTCAGCCATCTTAAGAGCCGGCGCATCGTTCACTCCGTCGCCTGTCATCGCCACGATCTGCTTGTTCGCTTGAATTGCTTTCACTAACCGGAGCTTGTGCTCAGGACTCGCGCGGGCAAACACGTCGATGTCATGTACTTTCCCCTGCAGTGTGGCGGGGCTCATTTCCTCGATCTCACTGCCGGTGATCGCGGTCTTGCCGTCGCCAATCCCGAGCATCTTGGCAATGGCTGCGGCGGTGATCTTATGATCACCGGTGATCATCGTGACGCGGACGCCGCCGCTGTGACATTCCTTGACCGCCTCGATTGCCTCCTTGCGCGGCGGATCGAGCAGACCGATTAGCCCAATCAGAACCAGCGTCTTCGGCAAGTCGGCAGGGCCAAGTCCTTTCGCCACGCCCGGGTTTTCAAGCCAAGCCATCGCGAGCACGCGCTCGCCTTGGGCGGCAAGCCTGTCGGACGCCTCCAGGAAGCGCGCGCGGTCGAGTGGCGTTGTCGATCCGGCAGAAGCCTGCTGCCGGTCGCAATGTTGCAGAACGACTTCGGGCGCGCCCTTGACCAAGAGAGCGTCCTTGCCTTCGCTTGATTTGTGGAGCGTCGCCATGAATTTGTGTTCTGATTCGAACGGTATGGCGTCAATGCGTGGCAACGCACTCCGCTCCGCCTCCCGGTCCATGCCGAGTTTGGCAGCAAACGGATAAAGCGCGCCTTCGGTCGGGTCGCCCTCAACTTTCCAAATTCCGTCTTGCTGAAAGAGCTCCGCGTCGTTGCAAAGCATGGAGACCCGGCCCATGAGGGCGAGCACCGGATCCTTTTGCGCCGGCTTTCCGTCCTTCTTGATATCGCCCTCAGGCTCGTAACCGTTGCCAGTAATCTGATAAGTCGATTCGGCTGTAACGGCGGACACCACCATCATCTCCATAAGTGTCAGCGTGCCGGTCTTGTCGGAACAGATGCGCGAAACCGATCCAAGTGTCTCCACCGCAGGGAGCCGCCGAATGATCGCGCTGCGCTGGGCCATTCTCTGCACGCCAATGGCCAGGGTAATTGTAATGAGCGCAGGCAAGCCCTCTGGAATCATCGACACGGCAATGCCGACGACCGCCTGGAAGAGCTCGACGAATTCGATGCCCCGCACCCACTTCCCGTACGCGAACACCAGTACCCCGACGATCGCAACCACAGCGGTGATGGCATAGCCGAACTTCTTGATCTGTCGAAGCAGCGGGGTCTCAAGCGCGCTGACGCCCGCGAGAAGCTGGTTGATGCGCCCGAGTTCGGTCTCACCGCCGGTCGCGACAACGATACCGGTCGCGCGGCCGGAAATGACCATAGTGCCGGAGAACACCATGCTTTCGCGATCTCCGACAGTGGCGCTTGCGGAAACCGCGTCTGTACTCTTCTCTGCCGGCACCGACTCGCCGGTCAGCGCCGCCTCTTCGGTCCGCAAGTTCTTGGCGTCCACTAAACGGAGATCGGCGGGCACCTTGTCACCGGATTCGAGCAATACGATATCGCCAGGCACGAGATCCTCGGCGGAAATCATGCGCGTCTCGCCGTCACGCGTGGTCCGAGCCTCCGCAGACAACATATTGCGGATCGAATCCAGAGCCTTCTCGGCTTTGCCTTCCTGAACGAAGCCAAGCACCGCATTAAGAACGACGACACTGAAGATTATCGATGCATCGACCCACAGGTTCAGCATCAGCTTTATGAAGCCCGCGCCAAGCAGGACAAAAACAAGGATATTGTTGAACTGAGAAACGAACCGCATGAACGGTCCGCGCTTTTTTCCTTCCGGGAGCCGGTTTGGACCGTACTTCTGAAGCCGGGTCGATGCCTCGTCCGCGTCGAGGCCCTTCTCCCAGCTGGTGGCAAGCTGCTTCGCGACTTCATCCGAGGGCATGGCGTGCCAAGCCGCGATCTCGCTGGTTGTGCTCGCGTCCGCCGGTGCGTCCATGAAAGTACTCCCTACGGTCGGACTTTTTGGCCGATTCCGCCGCGCGACGTGGGGCCTAAACAAGCAGCGCAATGCACTGATTCTAGGCGTGCATTCCGATCACCGCCACCGGAGCGATATCCGCTTTACCTCCGAAAGCGGACATTTCGTACCGGTAGGTCCGCTTTAGGTCATAAGCGGACATTGGTGCTATTCGATCACCTCGTCAGCCCGCGCGAGCAACGACGGTGAGATTGTCAGGCCGAGGGCTTTGGCTGTGGTCAAATTGATGACGAGATCGAACTTGGTGGGTTGCTCGACCGGGAGATCATTGGGTTTTACCCCGCGCAGAATTTTGTCAACGAAATCTGCTGCGCGCCGGAACATGTCCAGGTAATTTGGTCCATAGGACATAAGGCCGCCAAATTCTATGTACTCTCTGCCGTTGTAGATCGTCGGCAATCGTGCGCCGAGCGCACGGGTGTTGATCCGAGTGATATTGGTGAAAATCAGCGGATCGGTAGAGACGTAGAGTGCGTCCGCACGCCTACCGAGGGAGTCAAAAGCGGGCGCAATATCCTCGGCCCGGCGTAAATTAACTGGAATAATCTCGATACCTAGTGTGCTGGCCGCTGACTTGACTTCGCCGATTTCCAGCATGCTTGACGGATTACCAACGTTGCCCATCAGCGCCAGGCGGTGGAGACCAGTTACAACCTCGCGCAAGAGCTCCAGTTTCTTGCCTGCAATGTCGCTCTGTTGAAGCGAGAGCCCGGTAATATTGCCGCCCGGCCTCGCCAGACTCGACACCAAGCCGCCACCGATTGGGTCCGCCGCCGCAGCGAATACGATTGGAATGATCGCCGTGGCCCGCTTTGCCGCCTTGCTTGGCGGCGTACCATAAGTGACGATGACATTTACATTAAGGCGTGCGAACTCCTCCGCGATCTCGGCATAGCGTTCGTCGCGTCCCTCCGCCCATCGGTATTCGATCGCAACGGTTCGACCTTCGGTCCAGCCATGTTCACGTAACCGCTGGACAAAAGCGGCGATCCACCGGCTCATTACTGAGGGCGTACTGGAACCAAAAAAACCGATGGTCGGGAGCTTGCCGGCACGCTGTGCCTGCGCCGCAATTGGCCACAAAGCCGATGCGCCGAAAAGAGTAATAAGCTCGCGCCGCCTCATTACTGCCCCACCAGTTCAGGACATGCACATCGTAAAGGTTCGCTGGCGTTGTGAAAGGGGCCGTCGCCGCCCATGTCGCTTTGCGTCATAAGCGGACATTTACAGTGCAAAACGATATGTTCGCTTTAGGCCAACAGCGGGCATCGGAACAAAAAACGTGCGCTATTCATAAGCCCGAGGCCAGGCTCTTACCAAATGCCTGGGACAAGCCGCCATCGAACCTGCGCGGCGTAATCCGCATAGCCCGCAAGCTCCATCTGAAGAACTCGGTCCTCCGTGATGGCGCGATGGAGCAGGAACGGCAGGCTGACGATCACAAGGAGCGCGGCCGCGAGCCACGACCCGAGCGCAGGTCCGCTTGCCGCTATGATCAGGATCCCAGCGCTATATCCGGGATGGCGGACAAAGGCATATGGTCCCGTCGTGACGACGTGCTGGCCGCGGTCGGTCTGAATGCGAATGACTGAGGAGAAAAACCGGTTCACGCGCATTGCCCATAGTGCCAGGGCGTAGCCGGCCGCGACCGTGAACAGGCAAACACCTTGCAGCCAGCCGGGCACGTCGTCGCTCCAATGGAAACGGCCACGGTCGAGCCCGGCAACGATCCAATGCATGAACAGAAC
>Ga0126383_10003405_pt1 | contig 10524 bp, 19 predicted proteins | sample PanSoiMetPlot_35_FD_96882 | JGI IMG/M metagenome (GOLD analysis project Ga0126383, IMG submission 96882) | Tropical forest soil microbial communities from Panama - MetaG Plot_35 | ecosystem: Environmental > Terrestrial > Soil > Tropical forest > Bulk soil | place: Panama | collected 2016-02-17
AGGGATCAGTCGAGACAGAAGAGGCCCTCCCGAGCGCCCGAGCAGAGCGAGAGGCCGAGGGCCACCCCCGCGAGCCGCGGGACTCCGACTCCGCTCTCGTGCCGGAGGTCGAAGCCGCTAGCCCCACAGCCTGAGGACTTTGTAACACGCAGCCAAGCCAAAAGCCTCCCCTGAGCCGGGGGGGAAGGAGGACTTTGTGACATGACCGACGCACAGACGCTGGTCGACTCGCACACCCGTGCCGAGCTGGATCAGATCGCCGCCGAGGCAGGGATCGAGGATGCGGCCTCCCTGGCCACCAAGCAGGACGTGGCCGAGGCCATTGCCGCCGCCGACGCCGCTTCCGGCAACGGCGATGTCGATGTCGAAGGCCGGGACGAGGCAGTGCCCGAGATCAGCCTGCCCGAGGGCTGGACGCTGACCGAGGCGGATCCCCAGAACGGCTTCTACCTGGCCGAGCGCTACGTGGAGGGCCTCGGCCTGCAGAAGGTCTCGGAGGGCGCTCACGACCCCGAGACGCTGGTCGCCCTCTGCCAGGCCTACAACGACCACCATGACCACGTCCAGGGCGGTCCCAACCCGAACGTGACGGCGGAGGAGGCTGCATGACCGAGCCGATCGCCAAGCCCGACATCTCAAGCGCCTGGACTGTCGTCCAGGCAGGCCCTGACAGCTACGTGGCGGAGCGCATCGTGCAGTCCCTGGGGCCGCAGAAGGTCTCCGTCTCGGCTGCCGACGCGGCAGGCCTACAGCAGGCCTGTGACGACTACGACGCCTATTACGCCTCGCTACCGGGAGGTGGCCCCCCGTGAAGCTCGGAACCGTCTCCTTCACGATCGGTGACGTGGCCCTGGTCACGATCGCCATCGTCGTCATCCTGGCCTACGTCAACGGCTGGGGTTAGGAGTCCCTGATGGCAGCAATGACCGACCTGGCGAACCCCGCCGCGGCAGTGAGTGCCGGGTACGCCAAGATCCAGATCGACCGCGGGGCCGGGTCTCCGCAGGTGCGCAACCCACCGGCCCGCTACGCCACCATTTTCGAGAAGTGGCTGACCGGCGAGCCGGGCACGATCGGTTTCAACATCCGTGCCGTCGGTGAGGACAACGTCTCCGCGGCCAACGCCGACACGGCTGCCCTGGCCGCGCTCAACAACAAGAGGAACTTCCGCTACGGCAAGGGCACGAACACCAACGCCGGGGGCCTTCCGGGCAACTCGGGCTTCCAGCACACGGTGGACGTGACCTAGATGGCTGCCGCCTCCGCCGTCAACGTCATCTACCGCAGCCGCTCCCGGATCGTGCGGGTCACGGGCACAACGTCCTATGGCACCGGGGGCTACACCCTGCCCGCCTGGCTGCAGGAGATCATCTCCACCCAGACCCGTGATCCCGTCACGCCCTTGAACGACGGTGCCGCCGTGATCGCCAAGCTCGGCCCCACCGGCCTCTGCCAGTTCATCACCGCCGCCACGGGGGCCGAAGTGACCGCCGCCAGCGACCAGTCGGGCAACACGGTCTCCCTGCTGGTGCCCTAGATGCTGGAGCGGCACCCCCAGGCTCCGCTCGTCTTCCTGGGCCTGCTGGGCCTGATCGCCATCACGGGCATGGCCTCGGGCACCGTCCTGGCCGTCAAGGGCTATTCCAGCGCCGGGGCCTTCTCCGTGGCCTCCGCCTGCGTGGGCGTGCTGGGCACCCTGGCAGCCCAACGAGTCAACGGGAGGGTCAATGGCAGCACTGACCGTTAGCCAGCACCTGACCTATGGCACCCCGGTCAGCCAGCATGTGATCGCCGCCTGGACGACCATCGGCCAGCACAACCCGGTCGTGGTCTCCCAGAAGCCCGACGGCAGTGCGGGCCGGACGCTGGTGCAGGGGCACTAGGTGCCCGCCGTCTCCTCCCAGCAGCGCCGCTGGGCCTTCGCGGTCAAGGGTCCCGCCTGGGCACGCGCCCACCACTTCGACACGAAAGGGAAGCTGCCCCGCTATGTCTCTGGAGCAAGTCGTCGCAGAGCTGCCCGAAGGGCGCTTCGACGCCAGGCTTGACTCGGTCTGGGCCGTGATCTTCCACATCTGGGAGGCCGAGCCGGTCTTCCACGGCGTCAGACGCCGCAGGACGCTGTGCGGGCGCGAGATCGGCCTCTACACGCCCAGCCTGCCCATGAAGCACGCTCAGAAGATCGGCAGGCCATGCCGCAGTTGCTGGCCTGGGAGTTGACGATGTACCTCGCACGGGTATACTTGCGTGAGTGCCTGCTCCTCGTACAACCTTCAGCGTCTGCGAGCGCGACTCCATCCTCGCTGCCGCCGCGGAGCCGTGCGATCGTCTGGCTCTACGGCTGCTCCTGGACTACGGACTTCGCAAGGGAGCACTTAGAGGCGTGCGCCTGCAGCACTTCGACCCGGAGCGGCGCACCCTCTGGTTCGTGACCAAGAACCGCAAGCAGCAGGTGATCCCCCTTGTCGATCCCGAACTCTGGGACGACCTCGACAGTTGGGCCGGAAACCTTCAAGGCGAATCTCCATGGCCGCGAGCCTCGGCTCCCGCACATGCTGATCGACCAGATAACCGGCCCGACTACCTGCTCTGCCGCCGCCGCCAGGTCTGGCGTGGCTACACCGCCGACGGGGGCAGCCGCTTTGAGCACAAGCGCTATCCGGGCTTCCCCATGGGGACTCACGGCCTGCACGACTGGTGGTACGCAAGGCTTCAGGCAGCCGGTCTCGTCCCGCAGGGCACCACGAGAGGCCAGCGGATGCACAAGGCACGGCACTCCGCGGGCCAGCGTGTGCTGGATGCGACCGGCAACCTGAAGGCAGCCCAGAAGCTGCTGGGGCATGCCTCGATCCAGACAACTGCGGACATCTACCTGGACTGGGATCTCGACCAGCTCGCAGAGACCATGAGGGCCGTCCGTGCCGCCTAACCTGCGCCTGTTGCCGCCGCCCGAGCCGAGGCTGACCTGGCGCGACCGCGAGTGGTGGGACTGGGGAGGCGTGGTGGGCTTCGTCCTGATCGTGCTCGTTCCCGGCTTCGTCGCTCCCTGCGTCTATGGCATCCTCAGCCTGCTGCGATGAGCATGGATCCCAACCACGAGCGCCGCGCCCTGCTCTCCCTGCTGGACGTGGTCGAGGAGATCGCCCAGGGCCTCGCCCACGGCCAGATGCCGGAGCAGGACTGGGCCGAGGTGGTCACGGACACCTTCGATAAGCATCGCCGCGAGCTGCGGGGCGAAGTCGTGGCCTGGCCGCAGGAGGGCGAGTAGTTGCCCCGACAGGACGATCGTGACGAGCCTGTTGCCGCGCAGGATCGGGGCAGAGGGGAAGGGGGCCGCCCTGTAGCCGTGACTGTCGGCGCTAACAGCCCAGGGAGTTCGGCCCCCGTCCCGTCTGCCGCGCAGGATCAGCCGACGTGCGACTACTGCGGCTGGCTCGGCTGGACGGCCGAGAGATACGGGCGCGTGACGCACAAGCAGGCGTGTCCGCATCGCACCGACCCGTGGCACCAGGGCGATCCGACTGCCGCGTGAGCGTTCCCGGCACCTTCAAGAACCGGCCGGTCCTGCTCCCGATCCAGCCTGCGCCTGGCTCCGAGTACGCCGGGGTGCAGAAGCTGCTGCTCAACCAGGGCGCGATCTATGTCGAGTTCTGGCGCTGCGGCGAGTGCGGCGTGATCGTCAGCCGCGAGCCGCTGGCCGGGCGGCACTACCGCTGGCACCTCTCGATCTCCCACCCTTCGCGCTACCCATCGTGGGACGAGATCAAGACGGCCTGCTACGGGATCGAGAAGCTGCAGGGGGCGATGCTGGCCCAGATCCTGCACCCCGGCGACGGCACCCCCTGGGTCAACCTGCACGAGAACTGCTTCCACCTGTACGAGGTCGACGACCCTGTGCTGGCCGAGCATCCTCTGCAATGATGTGACCCCCGACCAGGAGGACACCGATGTCCGAAGAGACAGAGGGCACCGACGAGACCGCTGCCGACGAGGCACCGGCCGAGGAGGCTGCCCAGCCCACCCCCTTCCCGCCCACCACTGCCGACCCGACCGGCGGCGCGGTCTCGGTCGAGAACGCACCCGAGGACGCCCCCCAGGGCGAGGAAGAGGCCGGTGAGGAGGACGCTGCGGCTGAAGAAGAGGCCGAAGCGGGCGCGTAGCCCATGGCCCATCCGAGCGAGGACCCGATCGACTCCAAGGCCGTCGCCTGGATGAAGCCCGCGAAGAAGCGGGCCAGCTCCACTGCGTCGATGGCGGTGCCGCTGTTGCGGCTCGCTCGCCGTCTCGGCCGCAGCCCAGAGGAGCTGGCCCGCCGTATCCCGCCCGACACGATCCGCCGCCTCAAGTACCCGTACATCGAGCAGCCCCAGCCGGACGGGACTACGGTCTTCAAGCACGATCTCGGGATCGAGGAGGGGCTGCTCGACACCGAGCGCCGCCGTCTGAACTAGGCGGCTTCCTTCTGCTTCACGAGGTCGTTGAGCTGGCCCTGCAGCTTCTCGATCTTCTCGTCCAGCGTCAAGGCCTGCGATCCCGGATTCGGGTTGAGGCCGAGCGCCTGCCGCTTGCTGCGGTGCAGCTCGTCGAACTCCTCCTTGTGCCGGGTCAGGATCTCCTTCTTGGCCTCGTTGGAGGCCTTGATCCCGAGCGCCTGCTTCTCGCTACGGCTAGCCATCCTGTGGCTCCTTTCGATTGAGGTCGGGGCCGAGTCTAACTCCCAGGAGGAGTGCATGGAGCTGACCCGTCCCCAGCGCAAGGTGCTGGAGCAGATCGCGGAGGAGCTGCGCCTGACGATCGTCAAGGAGGACGCGGCCCTCGACCCCAAGGCCCTGATCAACGAGATTCGCTTCTTCGACCCCTCGCAGGCCGACAACGACAAGGCCGGAGCCAAGGAGGCCTGGATCGAGTTCAGGATGTACCCGCCCGACGGCTGGCAGGCTCCGGTCGAGCTGCTGCAGCACGGCGAGTGGGAGTTCGACAAGGGTGGGGCGGACGACTGGTTTTGGCAGCCGCTCCTGATCGACTGGTGGCACGACCCGCTCAAGAAGAAGTACCTGATCCTCAAGGCGCGTCAGCTCGGCGTCACTCTGCTGGCCTGCGCCTACGCGCTCTGGCTCCTGCTCTACCGTCCCGGCTCCTTCGTGGTCGCCTACTCCTACGAGGAGGGCGAGGCCAAGAAGCTGGTGCAGGCCTGCTGGGCGATGTACATGGCGCTGCCCGAGGTGCTGCGCTCGCACGTCAAGGTCCTGACGCCCTCGCGCTCCGAGGAGCCTGCGGAGTGGATCAAGCTCCGTCATCCCGACGGGCGCATCTCCGGCTTCCAGGCGCTCCCGGCCACCAAGAAGCACGGCCACGGCACCCGCGTCTCCTTCGCCATCATGGACGAGGTCGCCCGGATGGACTATGCGCGGGAGATTTACACCGCCATCAACCCGGCCACGACCCGCGGCCGGGCCAAACTGGTGATGGTCTCCACCGCCGCAGGCGTCTCCAACCTGGAGACGGGTGTGGGCAACTACTTCCACTGGCTCTACCACACCCGCAAGGAGAAGAAGCTGGAATACCGCTTCTTGCCCTGGAACCTGGAGCCGACGCGGGACGCGGCCTGGTACGAGGCCGAGGCCATGAAGCTGGACGAGGTCGAGCGCAACCAGCAGTACCCGCTGACCGAGGCCGACGCCTTCATGCTCTCCGGGCATCTCTACTTCGACGCCGACGCCATGCGCTGGTACCGGCACGAGAAGATGCGGCCGATCCTGACCGGCCAGTTCGCCCTGCTGGGCCGGAGGCGAGCCAACTTCGTCCAGTTCCGGGACGGGGTGATCGAGGTCTTTGAGCGGCCGGTTGCCGAGCGGCCCTACGCGCTCTGCGTCGACTGCGCCACCGGCAGGGGCACCGACTTCACCTCGGCCCATGTGATCGACCTGGAGTCCGGTGCGCTCTGCGCCGAGCTGCACGCCAAGATGGAGGCTCCCCGCGCCGCCGTCCAGCTCCACTACCTCGGCCGCTGGTTCAACGAGGCCCTGATCTGCGTCGAGCGCCAGGGCGGCTACGGCGATGCCCTGATCATCGCGCTCAAGGACGGCAACCAGAATCTGCCTGCATATCGCAGGGTCTACCGCCATCGCAAGTTCGTCCGCGGTGACCACCCGATCGCGGAGGAGTGGGGCTTCCCCATGGGCGTCAAGAGCCGCGAGCAGGTGCTGAACCAGCTCAAGGACTGGGTACGCCAGCGCCTCTTCCCCTGGGTCTCGGCCGGGGACATGTCCGAGCTGGGCACCTTCGTCTACGCCGAGACCAACCCAAGCCCACGCGCCATGGCGGGCTGCAACGACGACCGGGTGATCTCGCTCGCCCTCTGCGTCGAGATGTTCCGCCAGTTCGGGCGCATGCCCGCCCGCCGCACGCTGGTCAAGAAGAGCAAATACCGGCCCAGCCCGGCGCGTACACACTAGGAGGAGACACATGTCCGCACTCGGACCGATGGCAGGCCCGCCGCCTGGGGCGTTGCCCTTGCCGCCAGGAATGGCCCCAGGAGGCCCTGGTTCGCCTCCTCCGCCCCCGCGGCCGGGTGAGGAGGCCGGAGAGGCGGCTGCGCTCAAGGCGGCAGCAGCGGCCCTGGAGCACGCCTTCCAGGTCGAGACCGATCCGCAGGACAAGGCCATGATCGCCGGTCTCGTCCAGGGCGTGCACAAGCTGCTGGCCCAGCGGGACAAGGAAGTGCAGGACGCCGCGGGCAGCAGCAGCCCGGCCCTGAAGCTGGCCATGAGGGCGAATCGCTAGATGGCCGTCGCCCTTCCCGCGGTCAAGCCAGGCGGCACCGTCGATGAGGTGCTGACCAAGTTCCAGGACGCCCAGAAGTCGCACCAGGCCTTCGTGCGCCACTACGAGGCGGGAGAGCGGGCCTACCGCGGCGTGCTGGTGGTCAACTCCGAGGCTGCCCGCTGGCGGCATCGCTACCACCCGCCGTATGCGTTCAATCTCCTGGAGACCATCGTTGGAAACCAGGTCGAGCCTGGTTTGCCGATGGACATCTCGCCCGCGCCCAAGGCCGGTCTCTCGCAGCAGGAGGCCAAGGACCTGCTGACCCAGGTCTCGACCGTGAACGACCTGCTGCGGCACGAGTACAAGATCGACGACATGGACCTGAAGCAGCGGCCCTTCTACCTGACCGCGGCGATCGGTGGGCGTGGCGTGCTCAAGAGCTACTGGAACTACACCAAGGGCGCGGTCTCGCGCCAGGACGTGGGCATGCGCACGATCGAGGGTGCCTACGGGCACCAGATCCAGGTGCCGACCCTGACCGAGATCACCGAGGAGGGGATTCTGCACGATCGCTCCACCTGCGAGGTGGTCGACCCGCGGGACTTCATCGTGCACGAGTCGGCTCGGGACATCGACCCCTTCGTCCCCGGCGGTGCCCAGTACGTGATCCACCGCTGCTGGTACAGCTACGAGCAGCTCAAGATGATGGAGGCGGCGGGCTTCTACTCCAATGTCGACCAGCTCAAGGAGACCCGCGACTTCGCCCAGAACGAGTACACCGACCGCTCGACCGAGGTCTTCCAGCAGCAGCGGCGCAAGGACCTGATCGAGGTGCTGGAGTTCTGGGGACTGAAGGACGGCAAGATTCGCCGGGCTTATGTCGGCAACCGCCAGGTCTTGCTCAAGGATTGGGACTGGAATCCCTTCTGGCACGGGACGTACCCCTTTAGCGTTGCCAGTTCGATGCCCCAGCCCTTCACCACGATCGGAATCTCGGACATCGAGTTGATCGCTGAATTGCAGGAGATGTTGTGGGAGATCGCCAACCAGCGCTTCGACAACACCGAGCTGATCAACAACGCCATCTATCTCTTCCGCAGTGACATCGAGGATCCCGACGCCTTTGAGTTCTACCCAGGCGCACGCTGGCTGGTCGAGGACCCGGCCCAGGTGCAGCCGCTGACCCCGCCCTACCAGCTCATCGAGGCCACCCTGCAGACCGAGAGCCTACTCAAGGGCGACCTGCAGAACATCACCCAGGCCATGCCCTTCGCCTCGGGCACCGACTCGGCCACGGTCGACCAGAAGACCGCGACGGGCGCGACGATCGTGATGAACGCCGCCCAGCAGGCGCTGGCCAGCAAGAAGTTCCACATCCAGCAGGGCCTGCGTAAGGAGGCCGAGCTGCGGCTGAAGAACTGCCAGCAGTTCATCTCCGACTGGCGGCTGGTGGCGATCACCGGCCCCAAGGGCGAGCAGGCCTTCCGCCAGATCAGCCCGCTGCAGATCCAGGGTGACTTCCTGGTCGACCTGCGTCTGGTGGGCGAGTCGCAGCTCCGCCAGGAGCGCAGGGCCGAGGCCTCCTCGGTGTTGCAGATGATGCAGCAGGTCTTCCCCCAGAGCTACGCCTCTGGCACGCCGATCGACATGCACCAGGTCGTGCTCTGGTGGATGCGGATGTGGGGCCTCGACGACGAGGCTCAGGCCTTCTTTGAGCCGCCGCAGCAGCCCGACCCGGCCACCATGCAGCTCCTGTTCGGCAACGCGCCGCACGTCACGCTGCGCGGCATGCTCGGGCCGGGCCAGACCAGCGCGGCCGGTGGCATGGTCGGCCTGCCGCCCGACCAAGGCGGTGGTGGCTTGCCGCAGCCGGGTGGCCCCAACCTGGGCGTCACCTCCGGCCAGGCGGTGGACACCCAGCAGCCGTCCTCGGCGGGTGGCATGTCTATGAGTCCGGCTGTCAACATGCAGCGCCTGCTGGCCGCTAGGGGCGGCTTCCAGAAGCGATGAGCGAGATCGAGCAGGTTGCTGACTTCGTGGCCGAGAAGGCCAAGAAGGATCCCAAGGTACGGCAGACGATCAGGGACGCCCACCTGTTCGACAGCCTGAAGGAACACGAGGGCTGGAAGCGCTTGCGCCAGCACGCGGAGGGAGACCGGGAGCGGTTCTTCGCCAAGCTGGCCAAGCGTCTGATGGCCGGGGAGAAGGTCCCGCAAGACGAGATCGACTTCCACCGCGGCTTCTACCTGGGTGTCGAGTGGATCCTCGGCCACCCGGAGGAAGCCGAGGCCAGCTTGGAGCGTGCCGCCCGCAAGGCCTACCGGATGGCACGGGAAGAGCTGGCTCGCAGACAGGCCGAGGCGGACTCGGCCTACACCCGCTAACTCCACCCAGGAGGTGTGAGGCATGGCAGAGGAGAACCAAGGCGTCGACCTGTCGCCCGCTGCTGACGATGTCAACACGGACACGGGCTTCGGTGCCGCACTCGCGGAAAGGGGACTCGGCCCGATCGAGCAGGAGTTCCCGCGCAGCGACGATGATCGGTTCGTCGAGCAGGCTGCTCCCGCGCCGGGAGTCACGCCGCTGTCGCCCGTCGAGCAACCCCCAGGTGAGGCTCCGTCCGAGGGCGGGGAGGCCGCGCCGGAGGTCGATCCTGCCGTAGCGGCGTTCCTGGCCCAGCACGGCGACGACCCTCAGGCAGCCCTGGCTGCCGCGCTCCAGGAGCGCGAGCACGCCCAGGGTCTGATCGGCCGTCAGGGCCAGGAACTGGGTGACCTGCGCCAGTCGGTCGCCCGGCTGGAGGGACGGCTGGACGAGCAGCAGCAGGCGATCTTTGAGCCTGTGCCCGAGCCGATGACGGCCGAGCTGCAGGACTCGCTCGCCACCATGTTCGACGAGCAGGGTGCCGAGCAGGCCATGGGCTGGCTGGCGGACAACCGGCCCGACCTGATCGAGGCCGGGATCAACGTCTGGGCGGAGCAGGACCCCTTCCAGGCCGGTCGCTTCGCCTCCCGCTACGACAGGTTCCTGCAGGACGAGCAGGTTCAGGTCGAGCAGGCCCAGCAGCCCCAGCAGCCGCAGGAGGATCCGATCCTGGCCCAGATGCGGGCCAGGGAGCAGTTCACGATGCTGGCCGACGGTGCCCGCAGCCAGCTCGGGATCTCGGACGAGGACTGGCCTGCGGTGCGCGAGCACGTCGTGCCAGCCTTCAACGACGAGAAGACCTCGCCGTTGATCAAGAACGCAATCATCTCGCCCGATCCCCAGACCCAGTTCCAGGGGATGCTGGAGATCGTGCGTGATGCACATGGCCGGGCCTTGAACGTCTCCCAGCAGGCTGCGGAGACGCAGGCCCAGGCCCAAGCCGCCGAGGAGGCCGAGCAGCGCAAGCTGCAGGCCACGGTGGCGACCGGGTCCCTCCGTCCGGTGCCGGAGGGGAAGCCCGTCGAGGAGCTGACCTCGGAGGAGCGGATCGCGCTCTTCAAGCAGTCGCTCCTGGCACCGCCCTCAACCTCCGTGCTGCAGGGCCTGACTTTCGGCCCGCAGCAGTAGGAGCGGCTCCTGCGGGGTCCGGCTTGGCCGGGCAGCTCAGGCAGGGAGTGCGCAACAGAATCTGTTGCGCCAGAGCGTCTCGCCAACACTCACCCCGTAAGGAGTTAGAGCAATGGCTCTCACGACCATCACGGGGCAGGTGGACGACAACACCATCCTCAGCAACGAGCGCGTGATCGACATGTCGGATGTCATCCCCATGCTCGATCC